>Ga0302277_1002760_pt1 | contig 12297 bp, 7 predicted proteins | sample III_Bog_N3_1_FD_198759 | JGI IMG/M metagenome (GOLD analysis project Ga0302277, IMG submission 198759) | Peat permafrost microbial communities from Stordalen Mire near Abisko, Sweden - III_Bog_N3_1 | ecosystem: Environmental > Terrestrial > Soil > Wetlands > Peat | place: Sweden: Abisko... | reverse complement strand
AAGTCATCCGCGAAATCTGGCCTGCCATCGTCAAGCAAATGGATTATTTCCTCGACCGCCGTACGCCGCGCGGTCTTGTGTTGGCGCGCGAATGGGTGGTCTGGGGCGACCCCGTCGGCTATCAAACTTGTGAAGGCACGGCCCTCAACGCTTTCGTCCAGCGCGCGCTCGCCGACGCGGCATTTCTGGGAAATCTGATTGGTCAAAAAGAACAGGCGAAAAAATTCGACCGAGCAGCCAAAGACTTGGCGAACGCGATCAACACCGTTTTGTGGAATGAAAATGCCGGAACTTATTACGCGGGCTATTACGATTTGGCGGTCGCCAAAAAAACTCCTGATTATCGTCCGCTCAAGTTGAAGGTTGAAAGTAATCTGATTGAACCCACGCGTCACGCCGCTTTGTTCACGCTGGATCAAGGAATTGTTCCGATAAATCGCCGGGAAAGCGTGACCAAATATCTGATGGCAAATGCGCCCGCGGGAAATGACATCATGCAGTATTACTATTTTTTCAAACAGCAATACGCTCTGGATGATCCGGCGCAAGACTTGGCCGTCTTGAACAAGCAGCGCGCGGAATGGAAGGACATGGCCGAAAGTCCATACGAGGCGACTTTTGAAGGATTACATTCCTGGGGTTCGCAAGCGCACTGCTACGGTATGTTTCCGGCTTATTTTTTAAGTTCCTATGTTCTGGGCGTGCGCCTTGATGGACCGGTTCAGAGAAAATCCGTGCTCATCGAACCGCGCTCGGGCGACTTGACCGAAGTTTTGGGAACGGTCATAACGGAATTTGGGCCGGTGTCTGTGGCATGGAAGCAGGATGGCGATCGGTGGAACTACTCGGTGGACACCTCAAAATTACCGTCCGCAATCAGCGTCAACTTGCGGCTTCCGGTCGGCACGAAAAAATATACGGCCAAACTGGACGGGGCGATTCTCAAGGTTGGTGCTAAAGGAATTAAGCAGGAAGGACGATGGCTTGATGTGCCATTAACTTCAAGACAGCACCAAGGTTTCTGGGGCTCCAGCCCAGATTGACTGCGCACAAAAGCCGGTTAACGCGAATTTAGTATGCTGAATTGGGAGTGGCATTTCTTGCACTTTTCAAACAACCGCCATACTGTATGCACGTGCAACTCCGAGACACCACTGCCCCAAGCAGCATCATCGGCGCGAAAGCAATTCTCAATGAAAGCGAGTTGCAAAAAAAACTCCAGATTGCCGAGCAATTTCACATTCATTTGATCGGACTATATTATTCCGAAGGCGGCCCGGAATGGAGTTCGCAAGGCCGCGCGGAAAGTGACTATTTGCATCACATAGACCTGACACTTTCCGGGCATCGCCAAATTGTTCATGAGGGTGAAGTGATTGAACTGGAACCTGGTTGGGTCTGGTATTTGCCGGGCTGTGTGCCGGTGGAACGCCGCTGCCATGAGTCATTCAAGGTTTATTTTCTCAAGTTCCGATGTGAATGGCTGCCGGGGGTTGATCCTTTGCTGGACTGGCCGGGGCGGAAACCCATGCGGCTCGGGCGCTGGAACAAAAAAACGTTGTTAAAAGACTGGCAATTCGGCCCCGGCAAAGAGGTAAAGAGTCTTTTGCTGCTGCAATCCCAAATCCAATCATGGCTGGCAAAGTCATTGCCGGACTTTGACGAAATCATCATTAACCACATCCAGACGCATGGGCGGTTCAAGCCGGTTTTCGATCTGATTGAAGAACGCCTCGGAGCTGATCTCCGCATCGAAACTCTGGCGGTTGCCCTGCGCCTGCCGGTGTGCGCATTTTCGATGGCTTTCGCTCGCAGCACAGGATTAAGTCCGAAAGCTTACCTCAACCGGCGGCTAAACCAGGAAGCCATCAAGTTGCTCATCCGTTCGGATGCACTTGTCAAGGAAGTAGCAGATGAACTTCGCTTTGCGGATGAGTATTACTTCAGTCGTTTTTTTAGGAAAATGAATGGCGTGCCGCCCGCCGACTATCGCAATAAAATGCTGGGCCGAGGCTGATCAAGTTCGTCTGGAATCTCAAGCTGCTTGTTAAAAAAATCTATCCAACTCCGGCTTTTGTCCATTGTTCTTTCCAAGATGTCCGCCATAATTAATGCATCACCAGATGATGCCCGTATGATTATGAATCAATTAGAACCTTCAATATGTATGAACGCCCGCAAGATTAATTCGCACGGTTTCACGCTTATCGAACTGTTGGTGGTCATCGCCATCATTGCTATTCTGGCGGCGATGCTTCTGCCGGCGCTGGCCAAGGCCAAGCAAACGGCCTTCAAGGCGCAATGTGCGAGTAATCTCAAACAATGGGGAGTTGCTGTCAATATGTATGCTGGTGATTTCTCTGATTATTTTCCAGATGATTCAGGAACGGTCGCTGGGCAACCAAACACCCCTACTCACAACGATCCTGGGTGGGTAAGTCCATTGTTTGACACAACTGTTTACCCGTCATATTTATATAAGAATATTACGGGGACTGCAGCCACGGGACTACGCAAAAAGAACGATGTGCTTTATTGCCCGACCGACACCTGGCACCGGGATCACGAAGCCTCGAATACTGGGGAAACGAATTTGATTGGATACCATTGGCTGCCTCACCGGGCAAATAACGCCGTTTACCTGATTCCTTATGACCAGTGGTATACTCGAACTAAACTTGGCAAACAGTATCGCAATGCGCCGGTCATGGCTGACTCGATTGAAACCTACGGAAACGGGGCTGGCCCCAGTCCTTGGATTATCCAGTTTACTGGAACCTTTAGTTATAACGGGCCGGGAGCAAATCATGCGGGGAAAGGCGGAGTGCCAATCGGCGGGAATTTTCTATATGAGGACGGTCATGTGGACTGGGTTAAATTCAACGGAAACACGAATTTTATCGGCGTGTCTCAATCTTACGGCTCTACTCCAGGCAGCCCCAATTGGTATGATGCACCAATCGCCATTGGCAAAGGTCCTTGGTAAACAGTGAACCCGCCTGGGTTCTGTTCGTTGTCCAAATAAAGCCTGCCTGCACGAGGTTTGCTCTGATTGCTTTTAGGGGGCTGTAGCATAACTTGTGGGTAAAGAGGCATAGGATTGGGGATGTTCCAGCAATGAGTGCCATGGTGTTTGACCGCAACCGGGCGCGAGCTGGAGGCTCGACCGCCACCCGGTTGCTCGTTCTACCTTGAATCGGCACACGGGTGGTTTGGTTGAAAAAATCTGTCGTTGATCCCTGAAACATCGTTTAGTTTGGGAATTGACTTAAAACGCAAACCAACGAATCAGAGACCAGCGATGCAATTACAAGTTAAGACGATTTTGAATGCCATTCAACATTTTCCGGGATTCCTGTATGAGGACATCCGCACACACCGGCGGGGGAAGGCCAACCCAGTCACATTGAGATTGTCATTGCGGCGCACGCGGACATTCACGGCAGATGTTCGCGCTGTCTCAAACTGGCACCGGTCTATGATCTGCTGCCCCAGCGTTCCTGGCTGTTCGTGCCATTGTTGGGTTGGGTGACGTGGTTTATTTATGCTGCCCGGCGGGTCAACTGTCCGGAGCATGGCGTGGTCATCGAGCATGTTCCTTGGAGCAGCGGCAAGCGGCCGGTGACTCTGGCCATGATGGGCTTTCTGTCGCGCTGGGCGCGGTGGCTGTCGTGGCGCGAGACCGCGCAGGTTTTTGGCACCAGTTGGGAATGTGTTTACCGCTCGGTGGAATGGTTTGTGGAATGGGGCCTGGCCCATCGGAAACTGAAACTGGTCTGGTCGATTGGCGTGGACGAGATTCATTGGGGCCGGAGCCAAGTGGGCGGATAGTTTCCTGACGGTGATTTACCAGATTAACGGGCATTGCCGGCGGCTGTTGTGGGTGGGCAAGCGGCGCACCCAAGCCACTCTGCGCCTGGGCCTGACGGCGTTGGGCGACGAGGTGGTGGGCGGCCTGCGGTTTGTGTGCAGCGACATGTGGAAGCTTTATCTGAACGAGCTCGCCGCCCGCGCGGGGCACGCATTGCATGTGTTGGATCGCTTCCATATCACGCTGCACTTGAACCAGATGGTGGATCAGGTGCGGCGGGCGGAGAGCGGGCGCTTGCGGGCCAGCGGCTCGGCGCAACCCGCCCGACTCAAAAACCTGCGCTGGAAACTGCTGCGGCGCGGCAGCCGGGTGCGCGGGAAAGCCCGCCTGCAACTCAATGCCCTTGTCGCCAGCAAACTGGCCACCGCCCGGTCGTGGGTCTTCAAGGAAACCTTTCAACCCTTCTGGCGCTATAGTTCGGTGACGTGGGCGGGTTACTTCTTGAAGGTCTGGACCGAACGCGCTTTGCGCAGCCGCCTGGAACCGATGCAGAAAGTCGCGCGAATGCTGCGAAACCACGAGGTCTTGCTGTTGAACTGGTTTCGCGCCAAGGGCGAGCTTTCCAGCGGCGCCGTCGAGGACCTGAACAATAAAATTCGAGTGGTAACCAGACACGCGTATGGCTTTCGCACTTATAAAGCCATGGAAATGGCTTTGTATCACATGTTAGGACGGCTCCCCGAGCCGGAAGAATCTACCCATAAATTCTGCTGACAAGGCGTTTTTAGTAGCCAAGGAGCGCATGAACAATCAGACTTTGGCCATGCCGTCAGTCATCGCGCCAATTCCAAGGAAATCCTGTTCCTTGCCACACATGCTCACCTACGGCGTGGGTGAATGCGCGAATTCGCTGGTGATGAATGGTGTGTTCGGTTTTGCCATGCTGTTTTTCACCAAAGCCCTTGGGTTAAACCCGGCCTGGGCGGGTTTTGCCATGGCTATCTCCGTTATTTGGGAGGCGATTTTCGAGCCGATCATGGGGCATATCAGCGACAATACCCGCAGTTGCTGGGGACGCCGCCATCCTTACATGATTGTCGGCGGAATGCTCATGGCGGTCTGTTCATATATGATTTGGTTCGTGCCGGAAGTTTTCCGCTCCAGCCTGATGTCTGTTTTAGGATATGTGATTGTGGTGAATCTGGCCTTGCGCACCGGCCTGACGATGTTCTTCATCCCCTACATGGCCTTGGGCTTTGAGATGTGTAGTGATTACCAAGGACGGGCCAAACTTCAGAGCATCCGTCAAATTTTCAACATGGCCGCTAACTTCGCCGGCCCGGCCATGGCGTGGTCAATATTTTTCCAGGATCAGGGAACTGTCCGCGGCACAACTGTGGCCGCGAACTACCTTCACATGGGCACTGTCTTCGCCATCAGCACGGCGGTTTTCGTCATGGTCGTTGTCATATTCACGTTTCACTGGCATGAGGATACCCGTCACGCGGCCAGGGAAACCAAGGCGGGTTGGATCAATGGCTTTCTGGTGGATATGAAACAGATTCTGCGCGATCCAAATCCGCGCTGGGTGTTCGTTTTTGTTTTTGTTGTTTGCGCAGGCATGGTGCTGGTCAGCTCGCTGCAGATATTCGTGTATGACGACTATATGAAGTTTTCGGCGTTCGAAAAAACAATTGCCCATGGCGGGACCATGGTGGGCATGGCTTTGGGCGCGTTCATCTCGGTCGGACTGGCAAAAAAATACGACAAGCGCAATACCGTTTTGATCGGCGGCCTGGTGAGTGTTCTGGCCAATCTGATGCTCGGCTTGTTATTTGTGACGGGTTTAGTTCCGCATGATGCTGCTTGGATGGTAGCCGGTCAAACGGTGCCGCTGGCTTTGTGCCTGTTCGTTCCGCTCCATGCCGCTTACTGGTTCGGGAATGGCGTTATGCTGCCCATCGCCAATGCCATGATGGCTGACGTTTCAGAAATCCATCAACTTCAGACCGGCATCAAGAAAGATGGCGGCTATTCGTCCGTCTTTAGCTTGTCCATGCGCATGGCAATTTCGATGAGCCTGATGGCTTCGGGCTACTGCCTTGATTTCATTGGATATAAAGTGCCCAAAAATGCCGAAGCCGTGATGCAAAGCCCGGAAGCGATCTGGCGGCTGGGCGCGGTGACGTTTGTCCTTGGTGCCTTTATCTGTCTGCTCTCGCTGCTGGCCATTAGAAAATACCCGTTGACTCGCAGCTTGCTGGAAGAGGCCCGCAGAAATGACGGTCTAAAATAATTTCGTCGCGCCTGTTTGCCAGCTCACTTCTGCAAACGAAGAAATTGTGTGTTCGTGATTGGCAGGATGACTTGATAACTGCCATTGGTCAACACCGGCGCATTTGTGACCGATTGCCATGAAGTTCCCGCGCCGAGAGCGGGCGTTGATTTCAATGTATAGCCAGCGGCTGACGCCGACCACCAGACTTTGACGGAGCCGCTGCCGACCAAGACTATCTGCAACGTAGGAAGAGTCGCCGCCGTTGGTGTGCCCGCCACGACGATTTCCCGATAGACAAAATAACTCTGATTAAGCACGACGCGGACGGCTTGGACGCCGGACGCCATCACTCCCTGGCTGTTATTGACTGCCACGCGCAACGAGCCGGCGCTGGCCGCCACCGTCACGTTGGTGATTTCGATGAAACTGGAACTGCCGATAAGTTGATACCATAAGGAGTGATCCTGACCCGCCCGGCTGTCCGTCCAGCCCGAGTAAGTAACGATCGAAGTGATGTCATAACCATTGGGAGCCGCATTGGTGTTAAGAATAAAATCGTTGGTGCCGCTATTCATGATGTTGGCCGGATTAGACCCGGTGCCGCCGTTGCCATCATTGGCGGCGCCGGTGGTGCCGTTCCGCATATAGATACCGGTGAAGTTGTTGCCATTGGCAGCCGGGTTCACAGAAGCAAGATTAAACATGACCAGATCATTATTGGTCGAGACTGGAATGCTCGGAACGACGTTTCCAGAATTAAAGGTAGGTGTGACCTGCAGTATACTTGAAGCCACGGTCACAACGGCGTTGCTGCTGGCGATGCTGCCAGATGCATTGGTGATACTGACGCTGTAGTTACCCGAATCGGACGAGCTGACATTGGTGATGGTTAGCGTGGCAATGGTGGCATTGGGAAGGTTGCTCGAATTTTTTTGCCATTGATAACTAAACGGAACCGTGCCACCGACAGCAACCGCAAGATTGATTGTGGCACCGGCGGTAAATGATCCTCCTTGAGGTTGCATGATAATAAACGGCGTGGATGAACCGCGCGCTGTCAAAGTAAAATTGTCCACATAGCCGGAACCGCCGTTGCCATTCATGCCGATGCCAATGCTGGAAATAAGCGGACCATTGCCGCCAAAAGCGGCTGCGGGTTCCACCACGTTTGAATTTACCAAAAAAGTAAAGGTCCAGGCGCCGGGGTTGATGGGTCGGGCATCCAGAAGAATGGCATAATTCATCACGCCGGTGGGATACACGCTCGTGTCACTGACACCGGCCTGGCCCGGTCCTATAAAAGTTTGATTGGCTGAACTGGTGCTGCCCGCGTCGCGGGCGAGCATCCAACCGACCGGATTATTCGCCAATTGCCAGGCCGATCCCGTGTTGGTGCCGTTGGCAAAACCAAGCGAAATCCAGTCGGCGCTGTCACTGCCCACACAGTTGATGTCCGCCGACAACTGATACAGCCTGCCTGAAACTGGAGTGAACGGAAGAAAGGCGTTGATGGTTGAATTGGTCACGTTTGCCCGCGTGCCATCGGTAGTCCAACCACCCGCAGCAATCCATGTGCTGTTGGCTATCGAGGCGGTGTCGGGAGTGCGGCCATTCAAAGCTCCGGAGGCACCGGAAAAGTGGTCCAAGTAAATGGTATTAGTCACCGATTGGATAACTTGCAAGGTCGCAATGGCACTGTTGGTGACGCCACTCGGATTAGTGATAATCACCTGATAATTACCGGCGTCAGTCAACGCCAGGTTGGTCAGCGTCAGAACGGTATTAGTGGCGTTGAGGAGGTTGGTGGAATTCTTCTCCCACTGATAGGTCAATTGCTGGCCGCTGGCGCTGACCGAAAAGGAAAACGTGTCACCTGGAAACGCTGTTCCACCGCTGGGTTGCGTCAGAATGGCAGGCGAAGGAAGCGTGACAGTCAGCGTTCCGATGTTTGTTCCGGCGGGTAGATTCAAAGTGAACCAACGTCCTGTCACGCCCACGCCGCTTGTCATGCTGCCATTATTCACCAATGTCACGCCATTCAGGATCAGCGTATTGGTATTGGAGGTCATCGGCAGGTGCACGGTTGCGCGACAGGCCGCAGGAACGGTGAAGGAGAAGGTGAGCAACTGGCCATGGTTGCCCGACTGATCCCACGAAACGGGCACCGGCCCATGTTCAGTAACGACCACGCCATTGGCATACGTCAGATCGCCAAGCCGTGGCTCGATCAAAATGCGGTTGGTCCAAACCGGGCCTTCCAAACGCACGCCCAAAACATAGGAACTCAAAAACCACGCGGGCACACACCCGTAGTTGTGACAGGATTCCGAACCGCCACCTACATCCGTAAAAGTTTCCGTGGTGGTTCCGGTGTCCACGCGATTAGTCACCATGTCGGTCCAGCGACGGCGGATTTCACTCAATGCCTGAAGATCCATCGCTGGTGAGTCCATCTGATAAAGCTGGTTAAAAACCCAGTAGTAGCTGACCGGCATGTTGATGCCAACAACCTGTTGTATCCAGTTTAGATAATTGGGATTGCTCGACACATTGAACGTCCCCGGATTTTGGTAGTTTGCGAGAAACCAATTCCGCACGCTGGCGACCTTATTCGTTGGCACGATGCCTCGATCCAATGCAATCAGCGCCGCGTGTGTGGTGGGTCCAAGTATTGTGCCGTTCAAAATGCCGGAATTGTAAGTGCCGGTGGTGGCATTCCAAAGATCTTGATCGAAGGCCGTTGCGAGATTGGTGGCTGCCTGACTGTAAGCCGTGGCTTGGGCATTCGATCCAATCGCATTTCCAAGATAAGCGGAATCGTTCAGCGCCTTGTAAATAAAGGCGTTCAATGTTGCTCCTTCGCAGGTGAGATAGGCCAGCGCATTGTCGAAACTGGTGTATTCGCGGGCCAGCACCAAACCATCCGGGTCAACGCGCGCCAGGAACCAAGCCATCTGCCCCGTCAAGGCAGGCCACATTTGGGCGACGAAATTTGTGTCCCCCGTGGCATCGTAATAAATCCGCAGTGCTTCAATCCATTGGCAGGAATAATCCTCGATGTAGCCGTGAACGTCAAAGCGGTCCGAGCAGGTATGTGCTTTGAGCCGGCCATCGCCAGTCTGGTTGGTGGTGAACGAGTCATGCCACATCAGATTTTTTAACAGCCTCGGATCGGAATAAGCGGGAGTGCCATCGAAGTTGGTTCCCACTTCGGAAATTCGGGTAGTGATAAAATTCGGTTCCGCCGGATCTTGCAGCCATTCGTTTCGCTCGCGCGCATCGGCACCGTAACCGTCGTCACTCGTAAGTTCAATGGTGTTGACGGCGTTGGTCCAAAGCTGGTTAAAAATGGCGTCGCTGCTGCTGAACTGACCGACGCGGGTTTGAGGATAGCGACGATCAACCAGTGTGAATCCATTGAGCGTGATGCTGCCGGATGTGCATTGGACGACGACATAATGGCAGCCCCATTCGTCGCCAGTGATGAAACTTTGCGGTCCGCTGCGGGTGGTGTAAGTCGTGCCAACACCATAACTTTCGGTGGGCACGCCGTTAACCAGCCGCAAATAATCGGAGATTTGCAGCACACTACCGGAGTTGGCGGTCATGCTGACGTTGGCGTATGCCAGAGACATCTTGCCGAGGTTGATTGTGATGCTCTGGCCGCTGGACAAAGTGATGGGAATCGCGGCGGAAAGATTTTGACCCGACGGTACCAACGTTACGTTCGTCAACACCGTTTCCACAGCCATCGGAATGGTGCGCGCCGTCAACGCGCCCCACTGCGTGCCGTCCACATTCATTGCGGTTTCCCAAGCGGAATCATTGAAATTAGTCGCCATCCAGTTATTCGTCTGCGCCCGCGCGTCAATTGCATCAGGAATAGATCCCCAGGCATTAGGAGATGCTTGATACATTGTTGGACCGGAACGCCAGGTGGGGTCAGTAAAGATATTTGTGCCCGGTAACTGCAACTCGGCGGCCAGACCGGGGTTATGAACCATGATCTTACTGGTTACGTTCTCATAACTATGCACCATCACGGCCAGGACATTTGTTCCCGGTTGCAGGAAGGAACTGATGTCAACCGTGTCATATTGCGGACCATGCCAGTCGAACCGGCACGGCCCGCGCAGCACATACTTGTCATTGACCCAAAGAATGAAGCGCGAATCCGCAAAAATCTGCAGCGAGGCTTGCGGCGGTTTTGTTGCCAACACAAAACTTTTACGAAATGCCCGATAGACTTGCGTACCTGCTGGAGACGAGGGTGACCAAATCATGGACTGCTGCAGTGATTGTGCTTGGGTTGGAAGTGGCATGATAATCAATTCCGCACAGGACAAGATGAAAATGCCAGCAATTACTTTCGTGATAATTAAATCTGTAGTGTCGGCCAATGAATAAAAGCTAGAAGGCATTATTGCCTCAAATATGGAGAACCCACGAAACCATCTTTGCATCAGTTTATTAAAAAGCATTAACTATAATGAAAAGCCATTTGTAGTGGCAACGCAATAGACAAAAAGTTGAATTTATTGGATATATTTAACCGTCAATCAACTGAATGCCTGCTCTGATATGGAGGTCTCATCGCTGGAGGTTCGTTGAAAAATTCCATCTCATCGGGAATGGTCAGTCCGTCCTGCAAGGGCGCGTGTGGTTAACCCGGTTTGATGGACACATTGGGGCGGTGCGCTACAAATCGCACGGCTATGAATAAACCAAGCCATCGGAATCCTAGACCGCCACCCTCGATCCCCCACAACCGGCCCTGACGATCAAGCGTTACGACGAAGTCTTTAAACGCGAGGCTGTGGAGAACTGGATCAAAAGTGGCAAGCGGGGCACCCAGATTGCGGCCGAACTGGGCGTCAGCTATCCCAGCCTCAAAGATTGGAAGCGCCGCTATGTGGGCGACGCCACCCCGTCCCGCGCCAATCTGGCCGCCAAAAACCGCGCGTTGAAGGCCAAACTGGTCCGCGTGCGCAAGCAACGCGACATTTTTAAAAAAACGTTGGGCATGGTCACGCTGATTGGGCAAGAATGCGGCTGGCCGGTTCCCCCGTCAACCCATTTTTCTTGGCGGCATTTTTCCTTTGCCAATACTGGTTCAGCGCATTGGTGACCTAGGCGAGCTAGGTCCGGTCTTTGACTTGTTCCAGCAATTCTAGCGTGGCGAAATACTTGACGCTGTTTGCCGGGGGAATGCCCAGCGGCTTGAGCAGGTGAGCCGCTACCAAAATGGGCACATCATGCAATTATCCCTTTGTTCATCCTCATGAAAATGATGTTGACTCGGTTTGGATTCAGGCTAAAGATCGTCTCATGACACCTGTGAAAACAACACCAGCACCGGCAACGTCCGATGGCGTTGTCAGTTCCGCTATCGCGGTTCATGCCATGAGTCGGCGGTGGCTCAGCTTTTTTCGTTAGGCGACATCGCGCATTATGAAGCATCTCGAATTTCTCACCGACTACAAAGACAAGGTTTCACGCCTTGCGAACTTTTGGCAGCTTGATAAGCACGACATCCCGGCGGCACCGGGAGTTTATTTGCTCATTGCCGAGCCGGGTTTTCGTTTTCATTATCCAGCGGGCTGGAGTCCGATTTATTACATTGGGCAGACACAGTCGTTGCGTCGTCGTCTCACTGGGCATCGGCGCTGGCACCTCAAAGCTCGAAGTGACAATCGAGGATATGCTGTTTTGGAGCCACGCCATGAGTATGGAGCCAAGTTCGGAGGCAGATATTGCTTTATCGAGACATGGCGTGGTCGCACCGCGAAGAGTTTGGAGGATATTTTCCTTGGCGACTTTGCGAGATATTATCATGCGTTTCCAGTCGCAAACGGAGCAGGCGCATGGAGACGACTAGATTGAGATTGTATGTTGTCGCCTAACAAGTCGCCGGAGCCAACCGCCGATGGCGTTGTCAGTTCCGCTATCGCGGCCCACGCTACGAGTCGGCGGTGGCTCAGCTTTTTACGTTAGAATGCGAAGAATACTCTACATATTAGTCGCTCTGTGCGTTACGGTGCTTTGTTTCGTAGTATTCTGGATGCGCGCCCGCAGTGTACCGCCACACGACGCCACACTGGTTAAGCAGTTTTATGATCATCGAGGTGATTTCGAGAAGCTGCGTGCGATGCTTGAAAAGGATAGCCGCATCAGAGAAGTTGCTGCATACGGGGTTAGCACGACGAAT
>Ga0302277_1002756_pt1 | contig 12322 bp, 15 predicted proteins | sample III_Bog_N3_1_FD_198759 | JGI IMG/M metagenome (GOLD analysis project Ga0302277, IMG submission 198759) | Peat permafrost microbial communities from Stordalen Mire near Abisko, Sweden - III_Bog_N3_1 | ecosystem: Environmental > Terrestrial > Soil > Wetlands > Peat | place: Sweden: Abisko... | reverse complement strand
TGAGTATCGTGCCGAACCAATCGTCGGAACCGACTCCTGCGTCAGGCACGTCCCCTGCGGGGCAGGAGCCGCGCCTTCCTTAGATGACATGAAGCCGACAGGCGGCGGAAAATCCGCCAACCTGCCGGCTGATGAACTCTAACAACACACAAAATAATCCGGAACGTGCTCTCGTCGAGACGGGAGTGATCATCAAGTTGGGTTTGGACGTCCACGCAGCGAAGGTGGCGATCTGCGTGCAAATCGACGGGGCAACGCCCCGCCCGTCGCAGATGGTACCGAGCGAGCGGGTGATGGGATGGATCTCTGCTTTGCGAGCGAGATATCCTGGTGCGCGTGTCGTGAGTTGCTATGAGGCGGGACCTATCGGCTACGTCCTGCACAGGAAGCTCCTCGCAGCTGGCATCGAGAACATGGTCGTGACCCCGCAGCGACTGGACACGGATGGACGCAGGCAAAAGACGGACCGACTGGACGCTCGGGCCCTCGCTGAACGGCTGGATCGGTACGTCCGCGGCAACCGCAACGCGATAAGCATCGTACGAGTTCCGACGCCCGAGGAAGAACAGGCCCGCTCGATTGTGCGTATGCGCAGCCAATTGATGCGCACCAGGCGCAAGCACGAGGCCCGTGGACGCGGTGTAATGCTGGCTCAGGGTATCCGAGTCCAGGGAGCCTGGTGGAGCCCAAAGAAGTGGAACGAGCTGGCTCCGACGCTGCCCGATTGGCTGCGCCCAATCGTCGAGGTGTGGCAGCGCATGGCGGCCGAAGCCGATGCCGAAGAGCGCAAGGTGCGTGAGCAGCTAGAAGAGACCGCGCCTGCGGAACTGCCCCGCGGGATCGGGGCACTCACATGGGTGACGCTCAGCAGAGAGATCCTCGACTGGAGTCGCTTCAAGAACCGGCGACAAGTGGCCAGCTATACGGGCCTCTGCCCCGGTATCAGCCAGAGTGGGGAACGCACCCATTATCGAAGCGTCAATCGCCACGGGAACCCCGCGATCAGGCATGCCCTGATCGAGCTGGTATGGCGGTTGGCCCTCTGGCAGCCGCAGTATCCTCCGGTGCGATGTCTGGTTGAGAAAAGCCTGTCGCCACGATTAAGACGCAAGGCCGCCGTGGCTGCTGCCCGGCGCCTCGCGATTGACCTGTGGCGACTGGCCACCGGACAGACGACACCGGAGAAGGTCGGTCTAACCGCCGCCTTCGCCCCGCGCACCAGCTAGCTCCTTAGTTTCGTTCTTTCCCCCGAACCACTTTGCGGCCACGGCGCGTGTGCGTGAACCGCTCTGGTCTTCCCAGCGAGGACCGTTGCTTAGATTGCACCGCTCGTGGCCGCCCTTTTTCGCATACTCATTGTGTTCCCGACTTGAGGGACGGATAGGAGCTTGAACCGAGGTATGGACCTCGCGTTAGGGATGGCCGACGTAGACCCCGCAAAGTGGCGCCTGTACAATCAACCATATATATCCCATGATCACATCCCGATGTTGACCCCAATAAATGTCTGCTTGACCAAGCCGGCTTCATAGGAGAGCGGTTCACCTCAACGTTGATCTAGGCGAAACATGACAACCATCAGGCCGTATCGCGCTGACGACGCCGAAGCAGTATTTGCGGCTGTGGACGAATCTCGTAACGAATTGATGCCGTGGCTTCCGTGGTGTAACGAAGCATATTCGATTGAAGATACACGCAAGTGGCTTGAGGCGCAGATTTCTGGGTTCTCGTCTGGTACTGCGTATTCTTTTGCGATATGTGATCACGAAGGGCGGTTTCTTGGGGCCTGTGGACTGAGCCTAATCGAGAAGCGTAACCGGGTTGCGAACCTTGGATTTTGGGTTCGTCGCCCTGCCACTCGAAGAGGTGTAGCGAGTGAAGCGGTCCGTCAGCTCGTAGCTTGGGCTTTTGCCAACACCGATTTTGAGCGTTTGGAAGTCCTTGTCTCAGTCGAAAATGTGGCAAGCAAGCGGGTCGCGGAGAAATCAGGAGCGGTGCCCGAAGGCTTGCTCCGACACCGGATAATGTTGTGCGGGCGGTCACACGATTGCGTGATGTATTCATTTATCCGAGATGATCTCAAACCCGCCTAAACAATCGTCGGACCCGACCTCTGCCTCGGTCACGCCTCCTGCGGGGCAGGAGTCGCGCCCGCGTTAAGGCGGTTCACCTCAACGTTGCATGCCGATTACAAGCACCCAAGGTAACATCTTCGTCGCGGTATCATCTTTTGTCCTATGGGTAATCTATTTTTGGCGAGGTAGAACCTCAAGGTGGGCTTTGGCGCTCTGGTTTCCGTTTACGCTAATTTGTTTTCTCGTGGGGCTATGCTCGGTTGGACTATTCATTTCGCTCGGTGGCAACAATAGAGACCTGGCGGGGTACTTCTATGTTCGAGGTGTGTGGCTATTCATGCCGGTGGGAATAACAGCGATGATATTGCTTTTCATTTCTCTCCGCTATGAACCTGAAGAGCGTTTGTTGAAGTGGGAAGCAGGGCTAGCTACGTTAGCATTGTGCATAGTTGATTGCGCACTGATTTTTGCGCCCGGCTATGTGGATGGGCTTAAGAATAGGTATTTTGTGCGAGTGCATTTTGTTGATGAACGAGGCGACCCCGTACCTGGTAACGCTGGTAAGTATGGAGACGATAAAATCTATCATTCCGATAGCCTCGGTTTTGTAACCTTGGAGGGAACAAGGAAGGCTCCATTGGAGTTTTCCTACCGCGGGTTCTCGCTGAACCCGCAATTGAAGCTCGTTAGTTGTTCATATGTATACCAGGCGCGCCCAGAGCCGCATTTGCATGCTCGTTACATCGTGAATCAAGACCGGCATAGTGTGAATCAACATCGATTGATAGAAGACACCTCGTCAGAAGCCGACTACCCTATGATCGGCAATCCGGTGGACGTTAAGGTCGTAATGGAAACACTCAGGTAGTCGTGGACCATGAGTTCATATCAAATGATGCCTAACCAATCGACGGAACCGACTCTGGCGTCAGGCACGTCTCGTGCAAGGCAGGCCCTATCTTGGTTTTGCTTGTAGTGCCTAGAAGATACACACTGGATTGACTCCCTTGCGACGTGGGATAGTATGGCTCAGCATGAAGGCCATCGCTTATTGCCGGGTGAGCACCGTAGCCCAGGGAGAAGATGGCGTCTCACTGGAGATGCAGAGGGACAGGATCGCGGCATGGTGCACGGGCAATGGTTACGAGCAGGAGGCTGTATTTGTTGAAACCATGAGCGGGGGTAGGGCAGCCAACCGTCCAGAACTGCTCGAAGCCATATCACTCACCTGCAAAGTAAAGGGTGTCCTGGTTGTCTTTTCCCTCAGTCGGCTGGCCCGCAGCGTAAAGGATACCCTTGTGATTGCCGAACGCTTAGAGAAGGCAGGTGCCAACCTTGCTTCACTGTCCGAGCGGATTGATACGAACTCGGCACTCGGGAAGATGGTGTTCCGCCTGCTATCGACTCTGAACGAGTTCGAGAAGGATCAGCTTTCAGAGAGGACGACGAGCGCCATGGGACACCTGCGCAGGACCAACCGCCGAATATCCGCTCGCATACCGCTAGGGTACGATTTAGCGAGTGATGGGGAGACACTGGTAGCTAACGCAGCCGAATTACGGGTCATCAAGAGCATCTGCTTGCGCCGGGCTCAGGGGAAGAGCCTAGCAACAATTGCTGAACAATTGCAGGACGCCGGAGTTGCAACAAAGGCAGGGGGACGATGGCATGCGTCAACGGTGAGAGCCATACTGGAACGTCGAGAGAAGCTTGTCGCATGAAACGCAAAGCGAAGGTAGCAATTCCCGAGCCTAGCCTTGAGGAGATACAAGCGACACTGCCAAAGTCCGAGACAATCCATCTCCGTGTTACAAAGGCCGAGAAGATAGCTATCCGCTATACTGCCGGGTCCCTGAACCTTTCGATTACAGAATACCTCCTAAAATGCCATCAGGTGGTCTTCGCAAAGCTACACAAGGACGATTGAAGGGCCAAGTATGGTCCCCTGAAATTTCAGCGATCTTAGTTCCTTTAGGGCCATAGCCGAAGCGAAATAGGAGGATCGCTGGCCCCGTTACGACGACGAATAGCGCAAAATCGCGTAGATATGGTTGCTGACGGTGAAACCCATTTAGTGGCATAAAGAACGCCTCGTTATTTCCCCAATGATCTCATCGGACGGGATGTTTGTGCGTGCTGGTTCTAGCCTTGTTTCCAGTGCAAGAGAGGAAGCTACGCGTGTACCGTTTACGCTGCTTTCGATCTGTTCGTTTTTGACGGTGTGCCCAATCATGGGCGGTGTGATTCCCGGGGCACAAAGCGGAATTGCCCTTCGTGACTCAATAATGGCGGTCCCAGTCACGCCGTCTGGGCCGGGCCCTCACATTACAAGATCAGTTTTGACCGCCCTTGAACAGGAAGCCCCGCTCAATGTCCTCGTTAGCCTTCGGATGCGAAATTTTTCTGAATTGGAGGGCCGCATCCAAGCAGGGGAAACGATTGCCCCTGAGGAAATGGAATCAAGATACCTTCCCCTAAGGGAGGATTACACCCGCGCCGCCGCGTGGCTTGAAGGCGAGGGATTGGCACGAACGCTCAACGACAATCACCACACGAATCTATATGTGCGTGGAAGCATAGCCAAGATCGCTGAGGTATTCAGCGTTACGTTTGCTCGGGTAGCTACAGTGGACGGTGAGTTTACGTCAGCAGTTTCCATCCCATCGGTGCCGAGCGACCTAAAGGACGCGGTGCTAGGCATTCTTGGCCTTCAGCCACACATTCGACTCCAAACGAATGCCCATTTGGTGGCCAACGTTGATCTGGTGGCAGGCTACGTCACCCCTTCTGATGTATTGGCGGCATATTCGGTGCCGGTCTCCAATGACGCGAACGGCTCTCCCATAATTGGAAGCGGACAAACCATCGCCGTGATCATGGATGCAGCGCCGCTTCAAACTGACCTTAGCGCCTTTTGGCAGGCAGCCGGAATCAATGGTTCCTTGGCCAATTACGCTCTTGAAAACGTGAATGGGGGACCTACCTCCGCGAGCCAGACCAGTGATGCGAATGAGGCTTCGCTCGACGCCGAATGGGCATCAGGAATCGCTCCGGGCGCAAATATCCGATTCTACGCGATACCAACATTGGCATTTACGGACATCGCGGCCGCGTGCACACAGATCGCCAACGACGGAGGGGTGAATATCGTATCCATAAGCGCCGCGGGGCGCGAAACCGACAACCCACCCGCCTTATTGCAGGCGGGAACTCAAGTAACAGCGCAACTTGCCGCATCAGGGATCACAATTTTGGCCGGTTCTGGCGATGGCGGTTCAAATCCGAATGCGCCCAGTCAGGGGAGCGGGTACGTCGCTTCCAATCCTTTGACACCTTCGTATCCGGCCAGCGACCCGAACCTGACTTCTGTCGGAGGGACGACGACGAACTTCAATAGCAGTTTGCAGGCTACGTCCGAACTGGTTTGGTCGGAAATTGGCAGGGTTTCGACGACTCCGATGGCTACCGGTGGGGGAATCAGCAGCTATTTTTCGCGGCCAGCGTGGCAAGTCGGTAGCGGGGTCCCTGCGGGATCGTATCGTTGCGTGCCCGATGTTTCATCCATGGCCGAAGCATATGTCACAGGGGGCGGGTATGCCGGTGCATTTATTGTGCTCAATGGCAGTCAGAGCGGAGTCGAGGGAACCAGCCTTTCGACGCCGGTCTGGGCTGGGGTCGTGGCTATGCTGAATCAGTACAGGGCGAGTTTCGGACTAAAGGCAATCGGACTACTGAATCGATGGACATATGCGTTGATAGGGACCAATGCCTTTAACGATGTCACGGTCGGAAACAATGGGGCGTACTCTGCAGGTTTAGGCTACGATTTGTGCACAGGTGTCGGTTCACCCAACATCGCACAGTTCATAAATCAAACGACTAAAGAGATATTTCAGGTCTCTGCTCCTACGAGCCCAGTTGCGGCTGGCACGTCGGTGACATTGTCGGTGACGCCACAGTTCACACCTTCGACCTATCAGTGGCGTCTCAACGGAGCTAATATCGCGGGTGCCACAAATTCAGCTTACCTCATCGCTTCAGCTAGTGCGGCCGACGCGGGTACCTACACGGTCGTCATTACCAATGCCCAGCTTGGCGCTGTGACCTACAGTCTCGGAACATTGAGCGTAAAGGGCTTAACCGCAAACAATACCCGACTGGTCAACATTTCGACCCGTGCGCAGGTGGGGACCGGTGGCAATATTCTAATACCGGGATTTGTTATTTCTGGGAGCGGTACGGAAACGTTACTGATAAGGGCCGACGGACCCGGTCTTAGCCAATTTGGCGTTTCTGGGGTGCTCGCTCAGCCGAGCCTGAGCGTGTTCAATAGCTCCGGTGCCGTAGTCGCGACAAACACGGGCTGGGGAACCAGTTCCAATGCATCTCAAATCGCATCGACTGCAGCCGTTGTCGGGGCTTTTGCGCTTTCGCCCGGAAGTGCAGACTCCGCCGTGATCGTAGGTCTTTCGGCAGGGTCATACACCGTTCAAGTATCTGGAGTTGGCAATACGACGGGCGTCGCTCTCGCTGAAATCTACGAGGTCTCCTCGACTGGGACTCGTCTAATCAACGTCTCGACCCGAACACAGGTCGGGACCGGAGGGAACATCCTGATTCCAGGGTTTGTAATCGGTGGAAGCGGAACCGAACAATTGCTCGTGCGGGGCGACGGTCCCAGTTTGGCGCAGTTCAATGTAAGTGGATACCTTGCTCAGCCGAGCCTCAGCCTCTTAAGCGGGACAACGACGGTCGCCGCGAACACCGGTTGGGGCACGAGTGGCAATCCTGCCCAGATAGCCAGCGTCGGCGCTTCTGTGGGCGCATTCACTCTCACCGCTAGCAGTGCTGACAGTGCAATGATAGTGAACCTGCAGCCGGGCGCTTACACGGTGCAAGTATCGGGAGTAAACAATACCACGGGCGTGGCGCTGGCGGAAATCTACGAAGTGCCGTAAGGGCCTATTGTAAGCGCCCGACCGGGGACCTCCTAGTCGGGTGAATGGAGGTTGGGTAGGATGTGGGGATAAGAATGATTTCGGCGGAGTTGGCGGCTGGAACGGATAAACGCGACAGCCGTGGGCAACATTTTAACACCGGGGGCACTTGCAAACCAAATTTCGCCCTCCTCTTTGGTCATGAGCTCACGGTAGTGCTTGAAAATGATCTGGGGGGAGTTGCCTGCCTCAAGGGAGGTCTCGGCTATGTTTCCTGTAACGGCCACGCGGGCGCTTATGAAGGTGTGCCTGAAACAATTCTTAGGGAGAAGAAAGTTGGCCGTGCGTCCAATATCCCGAATGCGATCCATAGCGAAGTTTGCGCATATCTTCTCAGTCCGGTCGCCCACTAGCATTAGCCAGTCAATGGCTTCATCGCATAGTGGAACCAGCCGGCGGGAGGGTGTGCCCTTTTTCCCTTTGGTTACCCGCAGGAATCTTCTGCCCAGTTCAATGTCACTCCATTTCTGGCTATGGATTTCGCTGCGTCTGAGTCCGCAGAATCCGGCTAACACAAGGGGCGCAATGTACTCGTGATGTTTGGTGCGGATATTCTCAAGCAAGCCCCTGAAGGTTGCAGTAGATATGATTCCGATCTCAAGGTCCGCCTCCTTTGCTGAGTCAACCTGTTCCGCTTCAGTCTTAATTTCCTTTGAGAGAAAGCCTTGGCGCTGTGCCCAACGCCACAAAGCGACGGCGTGTTTTCTAAATGTGTTTCGAGTGGATGGGTGCTCCCTTTTCTCAAGCCAAGCGTTCAACTGCGGCGTCATCACTGTATCGAGGTAAAGCTCACCGAACTCGGTCTTGAGTCCCTCGAAAATGTGACCGTGGTTTTTCACCACCTGTACGCCAGCATTGGTCTTAGCCGTGAGATACCGGCTGACCACTTCTGCAACTTTGAGGCGTTTGCGGGGCTCCCCATTGCGGGCAGACCATGACTCGCAGGCCGGTATTATGCTATCTCCCGATAGCTGTCTGGCTCGATCCCATTCCTGGATCGCGGCCAAGAGCGGCACATTCCTTTCCTTGGCAATGCGGCGGGCGGCTTGCAGTTCATCCCTGTCGGAAATGGTCATCTCGGAGGCTTCGACCCTGCCATGTGCCAGTTGGTTGGCTTTGATCTGGGCCTCCCGCAGTGCCTTGGCAGAATCGGCAAACTTTTGGGTTTTCCTGCCAGCAGGCGTGATCCAAGCTAGCACAAATGCCTCCCCAGCCTTAGCGGTCGCGTGCTTCACCTTGTAAACCTTAACGGAGACACTTCCGTCCTTGATCGTCTGAGGCCAGTTTCCCTTGCCACTTGGACCTTTGCTTTTCACCGTCACAATAGGGAACAAAAGGGAACAGACGAGCCTTGACAATTCTATACGCAGCTAAATCTCCCTGCTATAAAGCGGGGCGTACTTACGCACTACGGGTGCGCCACTTTCCAGGCAGACGACTTAATCATTGGCTTGGAGTCGTTTCCATCGATTTGGTCCCTGCGTTTTCCAGGGAATTTCCGCTTGCGGGTAGGAGGCTTCCCGCAAGGCCGAGCTTCAAGGCTCAGAACTGGAGCCTGCACCGTTCCGGCCCGTGAGGAACCAGGTGTGCATCTCCCCCTTGCCCTTAACCTCGATCGGCCCCCGGTCTTCCAGCATGAAGGGCTCACCCAGCTGCTGCCGGGTCGAATCGGACACCTGGATTCTCCCGGACACCCCGTGGGTTTCCATGCGGTTTGCGGTGTTCACGACGTCGCCCCAGATGTCGTAAAGAAATTTTCGTTTGCCGATGACGCCGGCTACGACCGCACCGGTGCTGATTCCAATGCGAAGCGAAAGCTTGAAACGATTGCGCTCGTTGAACCGCTCCATCGCATTAACCATGTCCAGCGCCATGTGCGCGGCGCGTTGCGCATGGTCCGTCTGCGGCATGGGAAGCCCTGCGACCGCCATATAGGCGTCGCCGATCGTCTTGATTTTTTCCAGGCCGCGGCCGTCAGCAATGACATCAAAATGGGAGAAAATTTCATTGAGCACCGCCACGAGAGCTTCAGGGCTGAGGTTCTCGGAAAACTTCGTGAACCCCACGATGTCGGCGAAGAGCACCGTGACCTCGGGGAAGCTGTCGGCTATGATTTCGGTGAAGGATTCCCCGGTCACTTCCGGGCGCCCTTTCAGGCGCTCAGCAATGGAGGGGGGCAGCACATTGAGGAGGAGCCGCTCTGAGATCTTCTGCTCCGCGAGGATCTGCTGGTAGAGCGTCTGGGTTTCCCCATGCAGCAGGCGGATCTCAAGCATGTTGCGCACACGGATCAATACCTCCGCCAGATCGAAGGGCTTGCTGATGAAATCCCGGGCTCCAGCCTTGAGGGCTCGCAGTTTGTGACTGGGCTCCGCGGTGATGACCAGGACGGGAAGGTAACCGTTCGTCTCGACCCCCTTCAGGGCCTCCATCACCTGAAACCCGTCCATTTCAGGCATCTGGAGGTCGAGCACGATCAGGTCGAAGTGGTTTTTACGGTGAAGCTCGCATACCTGGCTCGGGTTCCGCGTGGACGCGACGGAGACATAGCCCGCGTCCTGCAGCACCTGCTCCAACAGGGTGATATTGGCCAGCTGATCGTCGACGATCAGGATCTTCGCCCTAAGGATGTCCGCTGCGCTGATCATCGCGCCGTTCCTCCGTTCGAGACCCACCCCACCCGAGGCTCGGGGATTTCTCCGAACCGCTGAACGTGCCCATGGGATCACGGCTCCCGAGGGGTAGGGCGAGGAAGCGGAACAGGTTGATGCTGCTGGAGACTGCGCTCTGCACGGCCTCTTTCATGAGCTCGGTCCCCCTGCGCTGGATCTCGGCGATGGCGTTCCCTAGCCCCGGAGGGGGAGGGGTCGCGCATGCAGGGCGAGCGGCAATCGGCCTCGGGACGGAAGTCTTCATTTAAAAATACCTTATGGGGACGCGGTTGAGGTTGAGGTGTGCGCCTCCGGCCTGCGTGGAATGTAAGCGACAGCGGGGCGGCAACCAATGAGGTCTTTCCCTACCTGGCTTGCGTGGAAGGGGCACCGTTTGCACCGGCGTCACGGTCCCGATGGGCTCCGCAGGGTCCCCAGTGGAAGAGGTCATCAGGCCTCGGTCCGAAGGGCGAGGTCCCCAACAAGGGTCAATGGAATCTCGGCGCGCACGGTGGTGCCTGTGCCTGGCGTCGACACAATAGAAAGGCTACCGCCAACGATCTCCATGCGTTCCCTCATCCCAACGAGCCCGAGGCGCTTGGGGTTCTTGGCCGAAACGGTGTTCCCAACGTTGAACGCCCTCCCGTTATCTCGGATCTCCATCTGGATCGCATCGGCAATCTGGCTGAGCTCTATTTCGACGCGGGTGGCATGCGAATGCCGTGTGACGTTGGTAAGCGCTTCCTGCGCCACGCGAAACAGCACGGTGCGCCCGGCTTCGTCCAGCGCCTCCACGCCGTCGCCGGCCGTGATGTGAATCTCTATGGCCTTCCGATTCGGCATGCTGTCGACATAGGACTGGAGCGCGGAGACAAGGCCCAGGTCATCGAGCATCGTCGGGCGCAGTTTGCGCGCGAACCGATGGATCTCGTCGACGGACTGCTCAACGAGCCGTTGGGTGTGGGTGATTTTCCGTCCTAGGGGCCCCGCTGCTTCGTTGGCCAGGGTCGCCAATTCGATGTTGAGCCCCACAAGGGTCTGGACGACCTCATCGTGAAGTTCGCGGCTGATCTGCTTTCGCTCGTCCTCCTGTGCCGAGATGATCTGGCGCGTCAGCTGGCCGAGTTTTCTCTCCGAGACTCGTGACTCGATCAGGAGGGCTTGATGCTCCTCGTTCGCCTTTCGGATAAGCCTCAAGGACGCTTCCTGGCGCTTGTTCGCGGAAGCCAATTTGATCGTGCGCTCCGCCACGATCTCTTCAAGTGACTCGGCATGGAGGGACAACTGTGCTCGGGCTAGGCGCAGCGCCTCCTCGGTCCGCTTGCGCTCGTCGATTTCCATGTGGAGCGCTACGTCCTCGGCAAGGAGCTGGGCATAGAGCCTTTGGCTGGCCCGGTGCAGCAGACGGACTTCAAGCATATTGTGGACCCGGATCAGCACCTCCCCGAGGTCGAACGGTTTGCTTATGAAGTCCTTGGCGCCAGCCTTTAGGGCGCGCAGCTTGAGACCCGGAAGGGCGGTGATCGCGAGGACAGGAAGGTAACCTGCGGCCTCGACTTCCTTCAGCGCCTCCATCACCTGAAACCCGTCCATGCCGGGCATCTCAAGGTCGAGCAGAATCAGGTCGTAGCGATGCCTCTGGTGGAGGGGGGCCACCTCATGGGGATCCCTTGTGGAGGCTATTGAATGGTAGCCAGCCTCGCGCAGCAGTTGGTCCAAAAGGACGACATTGGATGGCCGGTCGTCCACGACGAGGATGCTGGCCTCAAGGATGTCCGCCGCGCTTACCATAGATGGGATGCCCGATGGCTCGTGGCATCAGCCGGTCCCATGGCATGCCCGGAAATCCCGCTTGGTGACCCCAAGAATTCGGTGATCGAAAAATCATGGGCTCCCCGGAGATAAATGCTTCTCCCGACGAACAGAATAGCTGCCTTCAAAGAGCACAAGGAGCTGAGAAACAGCGGAGAGATGTGGGGCATTAAAGGGGCCGGTGACATGGACCCCTCGACGTATTAGGAAAACGGGGAAGAGGCGTATGACGAATAACTAGGGTGATCATATCTCCGAAGGTGTTGGGGGCATAGTAGGTGAAGACCCCATGACGCCTCCGGGCCGTGCAAGATGCATTCGGGCGGCCGCCCCGGGGACTTTGGGCACTTCGGGGTCGGCCCCCCTTCGGTTTGAAACGTTTGTGGCGAGCTAAGGAGTTAACCGTTCCTTCAACCATGGTCATTTATCTCAAGCCACCTTGGAAGGAGGATGAGTAAGTGAGTCATGTACGCCGCACGAACGATGTTTGCGGCTAACCTGCGGATTCGCACCGCACTCCAAGAGCGCCCCTTGGGGGGGCGTCACGCTTCCAGCGCAGCGGCCACGAGCACCGTTGTTGGGTGGATGCGGATCAGGACTTGGGTCCCGGTCTCGGTGAGGCTGTAGGCCTCGGCTTCCTTTCGGTCCGGTCGAGATGCTGCGGGTGGGCGGAGAGGCTTTCGCCCACCGCCTCCAGTTGTGCCAGACGTGCCTCGTGCGATTCCTTGCAGGTAGCACAAGGGCGGACCCGGCATAACGAGTCCGCAGCTTCTCTCCGAAATTAAGT
>Ga0302277_1002744_pt1 | contig 12347 bp, 5 predicted proteins | sample III_Bog_N3_1_FD_198759 | JGI IMG/M metagenome (GOLD analysis project Ga0302277, IMG submission 198759) | Peat permafrost microbial communities from Stordalen Mire near Abisko, Sweden - III_Bog_N3_1 | ecosystem: Environmental > Terrestrial > Soil > Wetlands > Peat | place: Sweden: Abisko... | reverse complement strand
TACTGAATATTTTTATATTTCTCACTTGTAAAGGACTCGCCATTCCATTATTCATTAATTTTAACCCTTTAGGTTTTTATTATTATGTCTTGCGCAGCTCGCAGGAAAAGCTGGCTAACTTGCAATTGTTTATTTTATCTTGTTGCCTTTTTAATCCCATCTTTTTCCGAATAAAAGCTAGGGAATCCTGAGATGCCGGTATTTTCTACTCTTCCGTCATTTCTTCCTTCTTCTATCGTCTACCAAGCAAAATATAATTAACTGCATAATTTGATTTATACTGATATTCAAAGGCTTTTTCCCTAACAACTACATGCTACGATTCTTTAGATCTTGTGATGAGTAAACGCTTAATGTGCGAGTTTGGATTTAGAATTTACTGTTATAGAAAGAATTTTGGTTTCTTGCTGGCGAACGAGTTACGGCAATATGATTGGAGGAGGCTGTTTGTTATATTTTTGGAGATATTTTTTCTGCAAATATATCAGCATCACTCATATTTTCTTCTTGGTCTTCCAACCTTGAAATCTACAATAATTTTTTCTGGGCTAATTCCTCTGGATTTGTGAGCAGAATTTTTCTCTTTTTCTTAATCTTTCTAATGTTATGCATTGAACTATATTTATTGACAATTAATTTAGATTTATAAAATAAGAGTGAGCAGTAAACAAAACTATACTCCTTGATTTATAATGATTGTCTGAAATATGAATATTATAATTATCACAATTGGTCATTTAGTTTTTATTCATATCTTATAAAGACTCCTCAATAACAGTAGTAGTATTCATAAAATTAAATATCAAAAATCAATGACTAATAAATTAGATATGAACTCTATCTTTGGATTATGAATAATTTTACAAATGCGAATCAGACATCATTCATCTACTATGTTAACTAGAAATATGACACCTTCTCCATCAAAGTTTATCATTGATGGCTGCAGCTAACTGTCATCGGTCAAACCCAATAAATTCATTAAAATCACCAAGTAGATAATTTCTTGAGGCTATTTTTAAAATAGTTTGATTCTTCTTTTTTGATTAGCAATCCAATAATTAGTGTTGTTTGGGTCAAACATAAATGGTAAATGTTATCGCATTGATTATAGAAAACAATATGTCTTTTTAGGGATTAAATTTTCGATGAAAATTCATAATATTATTAGATACTTTTTTTATAACCAAATTAGCAAATATTAATTAACTAATATTAAAATCAAAGTTAATAAAAATCAATATTGTCTAGCATTTTCATAACTATTTCTGGGCTAGACCGTAGCCTATCAAAGTTAGAATGGAGGGTGATCTTTCGGATAGAAGCTAAAATGGTTTCCTTAGATTCATGTAGCAGACAGTCAACAATATGCTGATAGTATAATAATTTTTATAAAAGTACCTGGTAGTGTTGCTCCTACTTGATTATAAGAGACTGAATAACGTCCTTTAAACAGTTGTTCAGCCAGTGCCAGTCATCGTTTTAAAAGGACAGTATTTCCTTTGGTATACAATAATTATTTTTGACTTTCGTCATACCAGGCTGCTTATCCCACTTAAATTCCTCAACTAATCGGCCCAAATGCCTACTCATAAAGCGCATTAAATTCTCATTGATTCCTTCATATTTGGCCATATTGCACATAAGATAGTGTATGTATTGACACAAATTAAGTTGCTCCGTGTAGCATTTATGCAAATTAGCTAACTGCTTCTCTATATCCTTCAAAGGTTTAACATGAGCAAATACTTCGAAGTCACAATCTATTAAATTGATTCGTTATAAAATTTTGGGATGAAGTAAGGCCAAAAGATAATATTTAACTTTAGGTGGGAATTGACTAAAATATTGCTAATTAGGACAGAAATCAGTCAGCTGACGAATTAATTAACATTTATCTTTTCCTTTCCAGGGGTAATGACGAGTCAGGAGATAAAAAATAAATACCCCCATAGCAAATGAATCGCATTTACTAGAATACCAGTTGCTAGCTAATGATTAGAGTGGCATAAAGAGCGGGCTGCCAATAAGATACTCTTCTTTTATAATTGTATCAAAATCAGGCAACTAATAGGCAAATCCGAAGTCTCCCAACTTCCAAACACCTTTCCTTAGAAGGACATTTGCTGGTTTTATATCTCTGTGCATGATTTTAATGCTGGCTAAATGCTGACAAGCAGCTCCTATATTCTTAATAATTGTGCCCAGGTTAAGATCAGCATTAGCTTAAATGAGGGTTTGTAATGATCCTCCCTCACAAAATTATGTTATAATGTAACAGTTATTGGGAGTATAGTAAACATCTAATAATTTAACAATGTTTGGGTGATTAATTTTTTTTAGCAATTTTATCTCATTTTACAGTAAAGAGCGACGGTGATTAGTCATATTGCTCAGTTTGACCACCTTGAGTGCTACTATCTTATTCTTATCATCATGAGTGATGCCTCTATAAACAACACTACTGAAACCACATCCAATCACATCTCCAAGATAATAGGAATATGGTCCAATTCTCTTCTTGGAAAAGCGAGGCTTTCTTAAGTCTTCTTATGAAAGCTTTAGACTATTCTTTAGACTGCTCGAGGAATCAGTATCTGTGGTCTGCTCTTTTAGTTACTTCTCAGATAATTCATCACTGATTTAGCTCTGTTTGCTCATATATAATTATTTTAACCAAAATCGTAATAAAAATCAGCGATTGCACTCACTAAGGTCGTAAAGTTCCCTATATTTCATTATATAGGGAAGCTGCCCTATAACTCAATTTTCCTTTCGACGTCCCGCTTAGCTGATACAAACCCAATAAAACTTCCTGTAATTACTCTATTGATAGACATTTAGGTAGCAAAGCTAATTAATGAGCCTATGAAAAAAGGCTAACTGTTAGGACATCGATGAAGCGATGGGAGTAAATCTATAAGAAATTTCGCCACAAATGATGAGTGGTATTCGCTGTGAGCTTTTTCAGAGGGCATTTGCTTATAAGCATGAGACGAAGCAAATAAATAGGATCATCTAAATATTATAAAAAATACCGAGCTCAAGGGCACACTCGAAAGCTGAGTTGACCTCATCATGAGCTAATAAATCTATAATTTTCAACCAAGAAGCTTTGATATCAAGAGAAAATTACTACTCTTGACTAATCTAGCTAATGGGAGCTTATAATTTTTATTGGGGCTTTATTTTACTCTTTTATCCAATGACTGTTTTGGGAGGATTTTTTATTATTATTTGGTAATCCACTTTTTCCTCAGGGAGAGGATCCTTCTTGACAGTTTGCTGGGGAACAGCCTTTGTATTGGGAGTATATATTGGTAAAGGCTGTTGATGTGGAACTGATTCTTCATAACAGCTTAATGCAATTTATTCTTATATTTATTTAGCATGATCGTCCACTAAAGGTGATTTCACAGATGAAAATCTGTCCTTTGGATTTAGAGTAAATTGATTATGTTGACTAGAAATAGGGGAACGTAAACGGCTCTCTAAGCTTTAGGTAAAATTAAGGGAGTTACTATTGTTGGGCTCAGGAAAAGGACGAGCTATATTAATTTGAGGCTGGGTGATTGTGACTGGCCGAGGTGAAGTTTCCACTAGCTACTCAGTATTATCTTTTTTCATAAATTTACTAACGGCACTCATTCTTGTTTTCTTTTCATTGATCATCTCCTTGATGCACTCAATACTTGATTTTCCTTCAACTGGCTCGATAACTTACACACCATTCTCTGGTACTTTGGAACTTTCAAGCATATGCAGATCACTTTCATTAAGCACATCATTCAGGTTGGAGCTTACCTGAGAAAGGTTATATTCCTCAACCATTTCACCAAGTTATTATTGTGAAAGAAGAAAATCAGGATTTAATTGAGGAGTTTGAGATAAATGGCTTTCAAATTGTACTTATTTATCTTTTCCTAACTTGTTAAATTGGGATGATTTATTTTAGTTATTCGGTTTGGAAGAGGGAAAGGGCTCGTTACTATTTCTTTTGTGCTGTTGTTCACTTTAGACCTTGCTATTTTTTCTAATATATTCTTTTACAGGCTCGATATTAAATTTTCTGCCATCTTCGCTGTGAGTGGTGTTGAAATTGATATTCATATTTCTGCCCTGCTCCATCAAATTTTATTCTTCTTTTCGGAGTTATTTTGCCTCTTCTTAACTAATTTATATATCTTAAACTTTGACATTTTTAGACTTTGGATTAGATTTGCTTGGCTTAGAACTTCCATGTGGATCATATATCATTTGCTCCCCTTCCTCCACCTCTAATCCGACTTAATCCTCTCCTAAATTATTGTTATTAGCAGTGATAGGTTGTTTCATATTTTTTGTATTAGTACCCTTTGGTGGAGATATATTTTTTTATTGTCCAGCAAATTATCCAAACTTATCCAAGTGCTTATTTTATTTCACTCCCTTTTTTATATATTCCCGAAGTTCTTCCAAATGTTCTTTGTGAGATTTGCTATTGCTATGACTATTTGGAGATGTTTCCACTTTTCCATGTGAGCCTCCGCCTACTCCACTACCCCTTTTAATATAATTTTTAGCCCTGTTATTGGCACCCCATCCTCCTTTTACTAATTTTTATAAATCTTCCTTCATGAAAGTAAGTTAATTTTATAATTTTTATCGATCTTCTTTTGACTTAGAACGTTCCATCTTTTTATTGTTTCGTTTTTCTTATAGAGACTAAATATTCTTTTAATTACTGCAAGACCTTTGCTTTTAGGAGATTCATCGCGCTCTTATCTCCAACTTTTCAAAGCTCTTGCTGCTGCCATCTGAACCTGGATTATTCGATGTCTAGCAGCTTGCTGCAGTGATTAAATCACATTCAAATCTCTTAGTTTTTCCTTTTCCGTCACGGAGAGAAGTGTTCCTAGTTTTTAAACGATACGGCAAACACCCACTTTACACTAAATAATCTAATATATACCATGTAATTATTGAAATTACTGGTCGTAGCTGAATCTTTCATTCCTCCAATTACTGGCATAAGTTTTGACAAAAAATTTACAATTCTTCCTTCTAGAAACGAGAGTTCTCTGGCTTCCAACATTGATGCCACTGCTTGAAATAATTCATGATATTAGCAATTCACTTTTAGGATAACTGTGAGCATATCTGGGGCTAGTTTTTGCAACATTTATTGGTTATTAGTCTTGCGATTGTAGAGAATGATTTCGTTAAGACAAACTGCTGCTGTTGCTTGTGAACCTTTGTCGACTCCTGATTTGAGGATAGCTAGCTTACATCATTAATACAGATGAGCGGTGAGTATATGATTGAGAAAATTGTATCAATTGACTGACCTTGCAAGCAATATGTTGCCACATCCAGCAAAGCGCGGGCACAGGCCTGTTGCACTGTGGGACTATGATCAGAAAAATAGGAGTGCAATATTTAAACTAGTCGAAAGCCACTTTTTAATAAAGAAGGCGGCTTGTCAAGGGGATCGAGCAGTTTATCCTGATAAGTTTGTGCCAAGATTGAGACGACTAAAATTTAATGTTCTTTTGTCGTGCTATTAGAATTAGACTTGAGGTTTTTTAGAATGGCTAGATAGCTACGCAGATGTTCAGGCTCACGATATTGTTCAATTAGCTTTCTCAATTCAGTTAAACCCTATATTAGAGTTGTATTACTATTTATCTAGTTTAGCTAGATTGCAGTTTTTGAAGTCCTTGAGCAAAAGCCTGCTTGACTTGAGCTATCAGCTGTCTATACTTATTCCCTTGCAGCAAACTTAAATTATCTAGACTGTCTTCGATGCAATGAGGGGGAGACTGTGATTTACTCATCCTAATTAACAGTTATACATAAGCATATGATAAATGTGTCAAAATCATATTTAATACAACATATCCATATATATGAGATGTGGAGATATCAAAGTCTTTGCAAATAATATTGGCCTTGAATGTATATGTCTATGAGATATTTGAATTAACATACCTATGTTTTTAAGAGATGCAAAAAAGCGTATTTGTTGGTTAGTGGAACAAAAAATGTTACTAATAAATATCCTTATTACTATTTATTTGATAAATTATATATTTAAAAGCTAAATAAATAGCATAGCTTCAAATAGAAAGAAAGAAATAAACTTATTTGATTGTATTAAAAGGGAAGAAATTTTATCAATATTTTTAAAAATTGTTTAAAGATATTAGCTCAGTGAATAAGTATAAACTCTTCCACTATATATTGTGCTTTTTAATTATATATTTTTAATTTAGATCGAACTCGTAATCTAAGACATTATTTATGAAATAAAGAATTCCATATTGTGTATGTATCTGAACTATTATGGTCTAATAATCATGATTTGAATATAATAATAATTTGTCACTGTTGATGGAAGAAAGTCAAACGATCCTGCTCCCTAAAATAAAAAAGATAGATTTTAAATGCAAAGTCATGCTCGATCCAGCTGATTTTAGAAGAGGCCTACCTGCAACAAAGATGCCAGAACTCAATGAAAAAGGCATCATACTCTCTCTCCATAGCAAAAAGGCAGGTGTTGGTAAATTAAACAGCTAAGGGTCTCTCAAGCTTAATATCATTTACACTGCGCAAGTTTTCACAGTTATCAATAGATATATTGAAGTTAAGGTTATCGATTAATATGGAGATAAATGGATCGGCATGTTTCTGGGCATTACTGTAAAGGGACATGGAGGTTAAGGCATTATTAGAGGGTGCAGAGTTATCAAGATAGAGGGCAGTTGTCTAATTGTTGAGGGGGTAAGTGAAGCTGGAAACGAAGTGTGGGAAAAATTATACAAAAAAGTGTAGAAAATATTAGAATAGTAAAATTGATTAGATATTGATTTTACCAAACTAATATTATTCTTTTAAATTATAGGATTCTTAATGTTAAAGGGATATAAAAAATCAACCATCTAGTATTTTTCAAACCATATAAGAATAAAAGTCATTTGAAGTTTCATTTATACAGTCTCCGGAATCCATTTCATCTATTGTTAATAACTGAATATCTTTATAAGTTCCTTCTGCTAGTTCGAAAACAAATTATCTAGTTTATGATTGATATAAGCTTAATAATTTGTTTATTATTGACATTTAATCAACTATAGTTTATGAATCACGAACCAAAAAATCAGATACTTAAGACCTAGAAAGCGCTCCTTTTATTAAGAAATAAAGTGGCCGAACTGATCCAAAAAAAGATGTAAAGTGATTAGTAATCTATCAAACTCAGCAATTAACTGCAACAATTGCAATCATAAATATCTGAATGTGCTCTTATTCTCCAATAAGGAATGGAAATGATGAATTTAAACAAGGAATAGTTGCCCTTTCATAAAAAAGATTAACTTTTTCAGAATGTGAAAGTCAACATATTTTTATGGCAGATTCTCAACTTCATTTGTATTCATTCAAAAACATTTCCAAATTATTTTCAGCAAAATATTTCACTTCTTTTAGCAGTTGACGTCGATTTTTAGATATCCCAGTCTGTTAATTCAATGAAAAATGCACATATTTTCATTCATAATCTGATTTCTAAGATAATAAAAGATGGTCAATATGAAGAGTTCAAAATATGTTTACTTGAGTGGTTTTCGAGATTAATCATATACCACTTTGAGAGATCAACCAATAAATATCAGTCTTTATCTATAAAATTTTAATCCACAAAAGGAGAGGATACCATTGTAAGTGAGATGGAATGGTTAGGATACATCTTCCACCAATTTTTCAATGGATAGAATTAATATTAGAGTTCTCTAATCTAACAAACAGTCTCATCATCTAAAAATACCAAGATGACATACTATATTTTGCACATGCTCGGAAACTATTTTCAATAAATAGTGGATAAACGAGTAACAACTGAGTTGGTGTCTGGGTTCGAGTGTGATTTAGCTCAAATTAAAGAAATGTATGAATCAAAAGGTTCTTGCTTAGTGGAAATTAAAATTAGTAAAGTAGATTTAGCCTATATTTGTTCAGTGTTTAAAATATAAATAGCAAAAACAATCTCTTTTATCAAGTAATATTTATCATGTTGTACTAAAAATAAAAACTAGGAAGATTTTGCTATCATTTTATAGAAATGGAATAATAGCATCTAAATAATTATGTAAATTTGTAATATCTTCAACTGTGTTCTTTTTATTGGAGGTTATAATAATAAATTACAGAATTTCGTTATTCAACACCTTCTCGAAAAGGATCCAGTTTTGTTGTCACTGCTGGAGATATCATATCTGCTCTATCGAAACATTTAGTCCACCAAATATCAGACAAAGCTTGCTTTAATTGTATAAATGTAGAAATAAGCTAAGCTTAAATTGTTTCAACTAGTTTAAGTCGATGTAGCCGACTTTTCCACTATTAATGTGAAATCGCTTCAACTGGAGAGGATTTTAACAGATGGACAACTTGTTAGCATCTTGAGGCTCCTCACCAACCTCGTTCATATCAACCATCGTGCACAGTTACCTTTCTAAGATGATCCTCGGTATTTGCACATGATCCTTTCTCTAACTCATGACAGTGTATCGCAAATCACCATGAAAGAATGGGCAATTATGTTTATTCGCAATGTCTGCGAGTGGAGCGAAATATTAAGGTCTTAAATTGGCAAAATTAAGATGGAAGTAAAGATGGAATGATGGAATGCTAGCTTGTTTATAGTTAATTATATAAAAATTGGTAAATGTTAGGCTTTTGCCAAATTAAGACCCTTGTTTAAATAAAACTGGAGTATTTCAGTAAAATGGCTGCTGTGTATTGGTGTGATAAAATATGGAAGCATATATTGCATAGTAATTGTCAAAGTATATTATCATACTTTAAACTAAACTTTTTATTAAAGATTTTTTCCCAATAGTATACCTAAAAATGAAATAACAGCCTATTTGCAAAACTGCGGTGATTTGTCATAATAGACAAAAAATAAATGATCAAATTAGACTAAAATGGCAGCTGCTGCTTGCTTTTATTAGTTTTAACAAAAAATGGTAGATCTTTATCTTTGTTTTTAATCTCAAAATACCAAAACATGTGCCTTCAAAAAAACAAATGATTGAATCGAGTCCACACATCAAAAAGTATAAAGTATAAACCACTTAAAAACCAAGGTCGTCTTTCTTGAAGAAGAGATACTGTTATTTTGAACATTCATCATTTTGATGTCAAACGAATAGCCTATGAGCAATCATGACACAAATGAATTATTTTTTCACCCTGCCACTTAAAATGATATTAGGCTAAAGTCAGCTTAAATTGATTGTCTGAATTGATATTTTTATAACTTATTTCATATCTGAAACATGAGATAGATTGTTCACGTTCAGGCAGGCCAATGCGGCAACCAAATAGGTGCCAAATTTTGGGAGGTCATATCCGATGAACATGGAATTGACCCCACTGGCTCCTACCATGGTGACTCCGATCTACAACTCGAAAGAATTAATGTTTACTACAATGAGGCGACTGGAGGAAGATACGTCCCTAGAGCAGTTTTGATGGACCTTGAGCCAGGTACCATGGATTCAGTTAGAGCTGGACCATTTGGACAGCTATTTAGGCCAGATAACTTCGTGTTCGGACAGACCGGCGCTGGAAATAACTGGGCTAAAGGTCACTACACAGAGGGTGCAGAACTCATCGATTCCGTCCTTGATGTTGCCAGGAAAGAGGCAGAGGGATGTGATTGCCTTCAAGGTTTTCAAATTACCCACTCTTTGGGAGGTGGAACTGGATCAGGTATGGGAACTCTCCTTATATCCAAAGTTAGAGAGGAATATCCAGACAGAATCATGGAAACCTTCTCCGTGGTTCCTTCTCCAAAGGTTTCAGACACAGTCGTTGAGCCTTATAATGCCACTCTTTCAGTTCATCAGTTGGTTGAAAATGCAGATTAGTGCATGGTCATCGATAACTAGGCACTCTACGATATCTGTTTTAGAACTTTGAAGTTGACAACTCCTACATATGGTGATTTGAATCACCTCGTTTCAGCAGCAATGTCTGGAGTCACCTGCTGTCTCAGATTTCCCGGTCAGCTTAACTCAGATCTTAGAAAATTAGCTGTCAACCTCATTCCATTCCCTAGACTTCACTTTTTCATGATTGGCTTTGCTCCCCTCACTTCAAGAGGTTCCCAACAATACAGAGCCCTTACAGTTCCTGAACTGACTCAGCAGATGTTTGATGCCAAAAATATGATGTGCGCAGCCGATCCTCGTCATGGTCGCTACCTAACTGCTTCAGCACTGTTCCGTGGCAGAATGTCAACCAAATAAGTGGATGAGCAGATGTTAAATGTACAAAACAAAAACTCTTCTTACTTCGTTGAGTGGATCCCCAATAACATCAAATCATCAATCTGCGACATCCCTCCCAAGGGTTTAAAAATGGCAGTGACTTTTATAGGAAACTCTACAGCCATCCAGGAAATGTTTAAACGAGTGGCTTAGCAATTCACAGCTATGTTTAGAAGAAAGGCTTTCCTCCACTGGTATACAGGAGAAGGTATGGACGAGATGGAGTTCACTGAGGCAGAGTCAAACATGAATGATTTGGTCTCAGAATATCAGCAGTATCAGGACGCCACTGCTGAGGAGGAGGGCGAATTTGAGGAAGAGGAAGCCGCCTGATCTTTATTCCAATTATAACAACCTCAATTTTAATTATCCATTTAAACTATTTCAAAGAGCGAAAATAATTTGTAATTAAAATTTTATATTAATTTTCTTCCATATTTTGGAAGTAAAGAGTAATTATTAAATTAAAAGGAGGAATATGCTGTCTTGTAGCCAAAGACTCAGTCGGTAAGTCAGGAGCATACAATATTTACAAAACATTATCAATGCGACCATGAAATATAGGCAGATGATTTACTGCAATTTCATCAATAAGATGAGACTAATGGTGATTGATAAAGATCAATCCATCGTAATCGAGCCAATAATTGTGAAACCGCATGACACTGATCTCATTACAGATAATTTCGGGATATTTTTAAGTTGATAGAGCAAAAATGAACTCTCATATTTTAAACAAAACATTAAATCTCTATTTTCTCTATTTATTAGTGCATGATTGCTAGCAAACATAAATATTAGAATTTTAATCATTAACAAAGGAAGAAATCATGCAATGCAGCTCAGCTTGCTACTGTGAAGAGAGTTATCATTTCAAGTCCCAAGCCGCAGCACTTCAATCACTTTCAAGGTAATCAAAGTGCCGAAGTTAAGCTTATCCACGCAAGAATAACCATTGTGAATTCCCACTAGTTTATTGTTATCCTTGATAAAGACTGGTGGTCCGCTTCTGCTGGTATCATCATAATAGATAACCCCGTCGCCAACTCATTTGGCTGCCTTTTGTATTTTGTAGAAGGATGTTAATTTGCTCTTAAACTTGTTTTTGATACTAATAAAAATATAAACTTGGAATCGATTTAAGAGAAAATGACTTGTTTATAATTAAGTGATGTATATGATTATTAAATATTGTAAAAAACGTCAGCAACAGGATTCGAACCTGCGAGGGTATGATATACCCAACAGATTAGCAATCTGTCTCCTTAACCTCTCGGACATACTGACTTTCATACTTATCTGCCTTTTACTTTCTAATTATCAAATCCAGATATTAAATATCGTTTGTAAAGCAACTTAATTATTATGGCAGATTATTATTTTCACCAAGCCAAGTAAATATACTATAATTATATTAGACAATTCCCATAAAATTAATATTAGCCTCTGATTTAATAGTTTAAATCAGTTGAGAATATAAACGACATTTAAAATATAACTTCAATCAACACAATAATTAAAGCAGTTAAGATAAACGACGAACTAATATCATTTCACTTTCAATGAAGATTGGTCTCAATTAAAATGAATAAACAATATTTTATTTATTATCCATTCCAACATGTTCAAATTCTTATTAATTCCTTTTATTAATAACAAATTCACACATTATTCATTTAGATAGTTGACAACAGATTATGTATGGATATGCCTGGAATAGAAATTAAATAATTTCATCAAGATACAAATTCTTCTTTTGTTTCAAAATCCCAGTTTTTCAGAAGAATAAACATATAACTAATTTCATATTTATCAATAAATATCCACATTTAATACAATATTGATGATGTAATAGGAAGAGTATTAGGGTTTAAAAAATGGCTCGTATTTTCACATTATCAACAGAGAAAAATAGGGCAATTAGTACACTCTTACTTATCCAACTGATTCCCCAAATCCTGTTCTTCATTTCGCTCCTTTTAGCGATAGTTCTCCGGATCAAATTTGGATGATTGAGTAAGTTCAGCAAAA
>Ga0302277_1002743_pt1 | contig 12350 bp, 4 predicted proteins | sample III_Bog_N3_1_FD_198759 | JGI IMG/M metagenome (GOLD analysis project Ga0302277, IMG submission 198759) | Peat permafrost microbial communities from Stordalen Mire near Abisko, Sweden - III_Bog_N3_1 | ecosystem: Environmental > Terrestrial > Soil > Wetlands > Peat | place: Sweden: Abisko... | reverse complement strand
GCCGTTGAGTCCGGCCGACGGCGTGATGTTGTGCGCGAGATTAACCATCAAGTCAATCTGCGCGGCCGTCAGGGCTTGATCAAAGATCTGGATTGAACTGACCGAGCCCTGAAATTTCGCCCAGGTAATGGGGCTGCCGTCCGCTTCCACGCCGCTGCCCACATACATGTTGTCGCCGGGATAGAGGTTCAGGGAAATTCCAGTTTGCGTATTGTTGAGAGTGCCGTCCACATACATCTTCCCGGTGCTGCCATCGTAGGTGGCCACAATCAGGTGCCACGCCCCGGCCGCCGGCGTTGAACCGCTAAAACTGAGGGAGTTGCCGTTGAAATCGACGGCACGATTGTAGCTGCCGTAATGGACGTTGCACTCCTGTAGGCCGGACAGATTCCGCGCCCAGCCGAAGGGATATTCATCACCGCTGTAGAAATTGGTCACATACACCCAGTAGGCGGCCGACCAGTCGCTCTGCCCCGTGATCCCGGCCGGAGTGCCAAAGGACGCTTTAAGAAGCGTCGTGCTGCCGTCAAAGGATACCGCGTTCTTGCCGGCGACGGTCTGCACCGTCGGCCCAGACCAGCCCGCCGGGTTGGTCAGCGTGCCGCCGGCGGATCCGGTGTTCGCCCAACTGGTCAAGGTTCCCGCGCTGAGGGCGGAGGCATCCAAATTAACCACAGGATCGAGGGTGCCGGTGGGAACCAGATTGAAGTTCTGGCCGGTGACGGACGAGCCGCTCAACGTGACCGTCACGACCGCAGAGGGAACATAACTGCCCTTGCTGGCGAGCAGGTAATAGGTGCCGGTGTTGGAGGGCACGGCCAGCGCATAATTCCCGCTACTGTCGGTTCGCCGGGAAACGAACGGGCTGCTGCCGTCGCTGTTCGTGCTGGCGGTCACTAAAACGCTGTAGACGGGGCCGCTGGAGTTGGTGACGGTGCCGGAGATAGTCGGCAGGGCGGTCCAACTGGCCGCAATCGTATGGTTGCTGGTCACACTGCTGAACGTGTAGCTGCCACTGCTGACGGCGCCGGAATTGTTGACGCCATCCACCAATACGGTGTTTAACGCATAACCATAACTGGTCGTGATGGTGTAAGCCTGGCTACCGCCCACCGCTATAAAGTTGGTTCCGGACGGACTGATGGTGCCGCCGGTGCCGCCGGTGGCGACGATGTAGGGCAAGCCCGTTCCGACCTCGCCATAGTTCACGCCCAAGTTAAAATCATTAGTGATTTGGGTTGCCGTCCGGGCTTCATCATACACGCGAATGCCGCCCAAGTAGCCCCGCCAATTGTTCCAGCTGTCCTCGTTGGCAAGGCTGTGGGCGGAGGTGGCCGGACCATACCGCATGCATCCAATGGCAATCGACGCATTGGTTCCAGTGGCGTAGGTGTAGGCAACGGTCCGGTCAAGTTGGCCATTAATATAAAGATTGAGGTTGGCGCCGTCGTAGCTGGCCACAAGATACGACCAATTCCCTGAACGGGCCGGAAACGCCGACCCCCATCCCTGTATAGTCCCGCCTGTAGTATAAAGCGCACGGCCGTTGCCGTTGGGTGTTGAGCCTGGATTTACCGAGTCGCAGAGGGCAAACTCGGAGTTAGCAGCTTGATATTCACTATAGAGGGCGAGAATTGTCCCCGCATCCCCATTGACGGTCGAAGGCTGGAAAACCCAAGCCTCAATGGTTTTGGGATTCGCGCCGCCAAGCGAAGACGGGCACAGCGGACCGCCCAAGATGGAAGGGCCCGCCGTGAAATCAACAGCCTTATAGCCGAGCGTGTTATTGGTGTAGATTTTACTGGTGACCGAAGGATATGTCGAGCTGTTTAGCGAAGGACCCGCGGATTGGAAATAGTCGCCAGCCATGCTGCCGGCGGCGATCGGCCACGCATTGGTGCTGGTTTGATAATCGCCGGGGTTCAACTGGAGCACCAGACTCGCGGAGGCAAGACCGGAGCCCAGTAGCAGCACCGCCATCAATACGGACAAAATTCTACCGACGCGCCAAAAGCACGCCAGATGAAACATTTTTGAGTCTGATTTATTTGTTTTCATATTTGTATAGGTTTTTTCACATTTTAAGTTAGCCCCAGGGAATTCCACCCCGAGGCTTTTGAATTTCAGCTTCCTAAAAGCGTTATTTTCATTATTGCGCCATATAGCGGTAGAACGTCTTGGGTTGGCCAGAAGTGATGGCTGGCGTGTTGGTGATGGTGCCACCGGTTCCAGCCGTAATGCTGTTGGTGGTCCACACCACCGGCGGATTCAAGCTGGTCGTTTGCAGCAGATAATAATTGTATCCGACCTGCGTCGCCGTGCGCAGCACCAAGTTGCCTGACTGGATGGAAACCGGCAGGAAGCCCGGTGCCGTTGGCGGATTATATGTAAATGCGGCGCCTATGGTGTGGTTGGCGTTCACGCTGGTAAAGGTGTAGCTGCCACTGGTGACCGCTCCCCGGTTGTTAACCCCATCCACCAGCACCTGGTTTCTGGAATAAGCCGGGCCGCTGGGCGTAATCGTAAAGGTTTGATTGTTTCCATTGGTCACCACCACCGCACCACTCGGTGATACCACCCCGCCGACTCCGTTGGTCGCCGTAATCGTATAGGTCACGGGCACCGAGACCAGGTCGTTGCGGTCAACCACCACGTCGTCAAAGTAGAGCGGCGGTCCCGTATAGCTGTCGTCCACGCCCAAAAGAACATTGACAACATTGGCTCCCGCTGGAACTGCGAACCGCGTCGCCTGACCGGGTGCAAACACGGCATCCTGTCCGGCCGGTGACGCCGAAGGATACTGCGTCCAATTGGTTGTCACCCCGCCAGCGTATGAGAACATGTCCGTTTCATTGGTAATAGTATTGCTGTTCCTGAACGAGATAAGACAAAACACATGAGCGGTCACATTCGCGTCAGCTTTCATCTTCCAATAAACGTTATAGGTGCTATTGGACATCACCGGAACATCCTGCCACAGAAAGGTGTAAGCTCCTGACGGCCCACCCGGCGTATAAAGATTTGGATTATACTCTGCCGCATAGGTTCCACTATAAACCTCGCCAGAGGCAGACGTGGCACTGATGTAATCGTCGCCCAAACCACCCACATAGTTGCCACCGGCGTCCGGGCAATTATAACCCGCCCATTCATGCCAGGCCGACGGGATGCCACTGCCCGGATCAATAACCTCAAACCCACCGTTGGAAATAACCCCGGTCGCTACTTGGGCCGTCAAGACGATATTGTTGGTCACAACCCCGGTGGCGGCACCGGTGGTGTCAATATTATTGATGAAGGCACCATAGCCCAAGCCTTTGGCATAAAGCTCCACGGAACTGTTGGTGGGAATGCCCCCGACACGATAGGTTCAATCCAGGGCGCTGATGGCAAACACCCCATTGGATCCGCCTACCTGAACGATGGCGTTGTAAATGGGAGCACCACCCGATGTCTTGACTGTGCCCACAAGATTATCCTGCAGGGTCAACGCGAAGTTGACACCCGTGAGGGCAGCCCCGTTGACATTGACATTTTGGCTGCTGGTGCTGTAACCAACCCCCGACGCGGTAACAGTATAAGGACTCGGGCTGTTGGTGCTGCCAACCAGCACCGCAACGGAGTAGTTGCCCGAACCGTCGGTCGTGGTGGTATAGTCTGCTGCCCCGGTCAAAGTCACGGTCACGCCCGCAGCGGGACTGCCGCCAACTGTAACGGTGCCGGAGATGGCGTAACTCAATGGGGTGAACATGGTTGCGACCTGTGTTGCCGTCAAAGCCTTGCTGAAAACCTGAAGTTTGCCAATATAAGCGTTGGCGAGACGCCAATACTGGTCCTGATCTCTCTGGTTTTGATAGTAGCGGCCGCCCACCATCAATATATTATTCGTCGCGAGGTTCAAAGACATCGCTGCGGATGAGTCATAGGCACCGTCAATATAGATCGTCTGGGTCGTGCCGTCATAGGTGATGGTCACATTGTGCCAGGCATTTGCACTCGGCACATTGGCGAACCCGCCGGTAAGGTAATACGGCCCGACACCGCTCATGGTCTCATGATTGTAAGCGCCGTTGTTGAGATACTGAAACTCCGCGCACGTGCCCACGCCCTGGTATGATCCGGCCCAGCAAAAATAGCCATTTTCACTGCTAATATAATTCAGATTGGTCGAGTATAGATCGGCGGAGATAGACCAGGGATTGTTCCCCGAGAGGGACGCCGGAGCGGGCAAGGTGCAAGCCAAGGTCTGACGGCTCGCAGCGGTGCTGTCCGGTTGCACAAAGTGGACGGCCTGCCGGCCGGAGACGGTCGCCACGGTCGGTGCTTCCGTCGGGGTGTAAGAATTGAATGTGCCGCCAAGGATTCCGCCGTTAGGCCAACTGGTCAGAACTCCCGGTAACAGTGTGGAAGCATCCAGAACAACCACCAGATGAGGATCAATGGATTGGCTGATGAATGTGACTGAAATGGTATGTGCGCTGACCACGTTATTGAAGGTGTAACTGGTCAGGCTTCCTTGTAACACACCATCCACCGTCACACTTTGAACCTGAAAGCCGCTGTTTGGCGTGATTGTATAGCTAATGTTAGATCCGGCGGGCACGACCGACACGCCTGATGGGGTGATTGCGCCATTTGAACCCGCCGAAGCGTTGACCACATAGGAATTTGCGTTCGCCACGATCTGAAAACCCGAAATGCCGCCCCCGGCGCCCACAGTCAAGGTCTGGCTGCTACCGGTGAGATTCGTGAACGCCACATAATTATTACCAAAGATATAACCGTAAGTAGGGAAATTACTCGGCGAATTTGTATTGTTCATGTTGACGACGGTTGAGCCAATAGTAAATTGGCAGACCGGGTGATTATAGGAACTTAAATACACATACAGGTTATAGCTGTTTGTATAGGGAATGTTCTGAAAAGTGGCCGTCCCGCCCCCATCCATTGCCCAGGTGCTCAACATATCTTCGTCGGGAAAGGACGCGCTATGGATATTCCAAGTGTTGACAGATCCACTCGACAGCAGCACGTTGAAAGGCCCAACGGATAAGCCGCTGTTATCATTGAATAGCTGGACGGGAGCCGTCACACCACCAGGACCGGTGTTAGACACGTTATTCCAGTTGGCCGCCGGCGAAGCCCCGACCGTGCTGGATGAACTTAATGGCAGACTGCTGGAGCCGGGGCTTATGCAATAGTTGACACTGATGGTTCCAGATCCCGGCGAGGCCGCCGATGAACCGAAAGTGGCGGCAATCGTATGGCTAACCACCACATTGGTGAAGGTATAGCTGGTGATGCTTCCCTTCGCGGTGCCATCTACTGACACACCAAAAATGGTATAACCGGCATTCGCTGTGATTGTATAAGACTGGCTGCCCCCATAATTCACTGTGGTCACCCCGCCCGGCGCAATCGTCCCATTGGCACCGGCGGAAGCCGTGATCGTGTAGGTGTTGAGACTCATCGTGAAATTGTTGCCCAAGATCGCATTCGTATTGGGCGCGGTTACGGGCGCAGGCGAGGAGACCAGAGTGTATCCGCTGGCCGCCGCCGACAAAGACGCTTGCTGGCCGACGAAAACACGCAAAGAATATGAACCATTAACGGCGGACGGGGCACTGGCCGCTGACGGCAGGTTGGTATAACTGGCCGTCACCACCGCGCCAGCTATGGGCGCACCGCCGGGCGACGTGGTCACTGTGCCGGAGACGGTGGCAAAGGATAAACCAGCAATTGTCAGCGACGGGAAGGTATCCGCGCTGCTGCTGGGGGTCAGCGACACCGGGCCACCGCTGTAGGTGCCATAGGTGGCCGACACGCTTAAATTCGTCCCGTAAGGAGCCAAATATGCGAACACATAACTCCCATTTGGCTGCGTAATGCTGGTCTCAATGGTTGGATTGGAACTGCTGCTCAACGTCACGGTCGCTCCGGAAACCGGGTTTCCAGAGCTGTCCACAACAACACCATTCAGCCCGTCGGTGGCATTCACGCCATTGGTGTATTGGCTGGAACCAAAACTGAACTGGCAGTTGTCAACATAACCACCGGGATTGGGATGGGCGGCGGTGGCCAGTGTTGTTCCATCTCCACCATACCACCGGAATCCCATATAGTTCAATTGTTGCGATCCGGTCAGTGTTACTCCCGCTGAATTGGTATTAGGGCAAACCCAGTCATAGTCAATAGTATACCATTCGTCGAGAATAGGAATGTTTGCATTAGGCGCCGGCGCGACATTGTGATCCGGGTAACGAGGATCCAAAATCCATATCGTTCCATTTGCTTGCAGCGTCAAAAGTATGCCAGCTCTCGGAGTGGTGCCAGACACAACCTCGCTGGACGGTATGTAATATTGAGCGTGAATGTGATAAGTCGAACCCGGGACCAAATACACATTGGTCATATAGTTTTGGGAAGCAACATTCACATAAGTTGGGTTGCCGAAATTCGACCACACATTGGGAGTGGGGTCGTTCGCGTCGGGTTTTGGGTTGGTGACCACTCCACCGGTTCCGCCATAATAAGTCCATGGATAATTTGTTCCGTTTTCAAATCCGGCATTGAGGCAGTAGTTGGTCTGTGCCAAAGCACTGCCAGCTCCCGTCAACAGCAACAGCAACCCGGCCAAGGCCGCCAGCGTCTTGCAAACCCGCCCGCCGGCAACCTGCATCAATGTCGCCGCACCGCCGCCCCACCCCTGGCAGAAACGCATCGATATTTCACTCCCTCTCGCCGTCGGAGACAAACCATGAGATTGAAAGCGTGTTGCAATGGATTTTGAATTGAGTATTTTCATAAATGATTAATGTTTATTTTTTCTGCTCTTCTATTTTTCTGCACTTTAATTTCTTGGTTTCCGGCATTTTTCCACATTTTTTCAACGCGTAAACACCGCCCCGGTGGGGAAATGTTTTCTAAAATCTTATGGTTCATTCAAAATCTAGCACAGTTTCCAAAGTTGTCTTGGTAAAAATTGACAATCAAACTGTCAATCTAATACATAAAATCGAACATTCTCATTTAAAATGGTCGGCGGATGGCATTCCGATATGAATACCATCGTTGGCATTGGCTCCACCCAACTCTTCCCAGCCTGCCTTGACCAACCAGAAAGCCGGGACGAGCAAATTAAACTCCCGCTTGCTGCCGCAAGATGCAGAATTGGATTGGCCAGATTACGGTTGTCCGGGCGGCACTCATCGGGTCGCTCCTGTTATTTTGGCGGAGGTTTTTGACTGAAGCCAGTCAAGATCAACATTATTGGGAGACTGCTCAATATACGTTGACGTGTTCACGGTCGTGGTCCATGTCCGAGAATCATGCCAGGCGTGAATCTCGGAATGACCGTCGGCAAAAGAGAAGCTGCCAGCGTAATTGTGGTAGCTGGCGGGCAAATCGCAAAAACATTGTCCTGAGGGGGTATAAGGATCATAACCCAACATGCACGATGCAAAATAACCGTCATTCAGGGACAACGCACTTTCGTCAAGAATGACAAAGGTGTTGACGGGACCTGGGCGATTCATCTGGCTCAATTTGCCATAGCCAAAATAGTTTTTCGAAATTGCGGCACCGGGCCCGGTTGTCTGCCACCAGTAACTGCTGCCGTCTGGATTCTGACCGATAAAGCTGTTCATGGAGACGCTACGGACAACGGGTATGCCCATTGAGGTGCGGGTGTCACCAGGACACTTATAAACATTATAGTTTCCACCCAAACAGGAATTCAACAGCCCGCCCGTCAACAAGCTTATATTAGTGGAGTCCGGGCCGGGATCGGCTGGAGGGGGATTGAACCACCCGCCGTTTCCATCTGCATTCTGTCCCAGCCAATTGCGAGAGGTCGCCACGTTATCTTGATTGTCATTCGCATACATGATCCAAGCAAGCGTAAGCTGTTTCGTATTGCTCAAGCACAGGATGCCTTGAGCTTTACTTTTGGCTTTAGACAATGCTGGCAGCAACATGGCGGCCAGAATGGCGATAATGGCAATGACCACCAAAAGCTCGATCAACGTGAACCCACCATTTTTTTTGGAGCGTGGATAACGCTCCCACTTGCTCGAATAACTACGAACATGCTTACAATCAAAACCATTGAAAACTGATTTTAGGCCACCACGCTCAATGGGAGGGATATCGTCTTCAAGTCGCACGGTTTGACCATTTACTGTCAACATCAAATCACCGCCGAATCCGGCGGATTCCATCTTTGGTTGCAGGTCAGCGACCAGCACGCCGTCCAAGACCCTTGCATGACTATAATGATTGCGGCGACTCAATGCCGCCAAGGAATAAATTGAAAGTTTCATTTTATTTTCTTATGAATACAATTCTTCAATGCAATTTTTTAAATCAAATATATTCCGCAGTTCGCTTGCCGTCTAGGTTTGTTTTCACGGAAAAACTGATTTTTTATACAAAAAGGCAAAGTCCGGATAAGCACGGTTGTAAATCATTATGGCTAACGCAACGGCCTTTCCCGCACCAGCGATTTTGCGATCAGAGCCTCCAACTTTTGGCGTTCTGATTGGCTCAAAGCCGCCTTGTAAACAAATATGTCGCCGACGTCTCCGTTAAAGGTTGTCCAGCCGTCGGGTGAGTTGCGCCCCACGGTTATGCTAGTGGCATAAGGCCCGGCGACACCGGGCACAATTGATGTCATCGCATTAGGCGTCACGTTCGACATGATTTCTTTGCCATTAGCATACACCATGTAGGTGCCATCCGCCTGCACCACCAGACTCAAAATGGTAATCTGGCCGTCCGGAATCGGGCTGTCGTTGTTATCCACGGTGCCGTTGCGACGAACACAAACCAAACCCGAGTCGTTGCGGATGCCGAGCACCAGCCGGTCGTAGAACAAATCAACAATTGAGGTCCAACCGGCACCGGCACCGTTCCGGATCGGCTTGGCAACCACAATAATGCTGGCGCCGTTGCAAACAATTGGTGCAGCATATGATCCTACAGTAAAACCATCTCCGGCCTCGGATGTAATTCGCACATATTTCCTGTCATCTATGACATCCACCGCCGGGATTCCGATTGAAGTCAGCATTTTGCCATCTGGAAAAAAAGCCGACCAAGAAGTGGCGATGCCTTTAGCTGGTAGCGCATCGCTCCGACACGCGAAAATCAACTGGTCTCTTCTTGGCACACTGCCAGTTTCCCGATCATTAACGCTCTTAAATGTTGCAGCAATTACATGGGAAGTAGTCACGTTAGTAAAGGTGTAGTCGCCGGCCACCATGACATTGACGCCATCCACTTTTACACTGGCGATGGCATATCCAAGGATCGGAGCAATGGCAAATGTCTGGTTAGAGCCATAAGGAACCAGCACCGCACCATCGGGAGAAATAGTCCCGCCATATCCAGATGTGGCCTTGATCATTCCAGAAAAGGCTGCAGAAATGGAATGGTCAGCCCGAACATCATTGAAAGAAATACCGAATCGTTGCCCAAGGATAGTCCCATCAATGGCGACTGAAGCTTGGTTCTCACCGTTCGCCGCGATGGCGAATGCCTTTGAATCACCCTGAAGGACTTGGACCGTTCCCGAAGGAGTCAGCATGCCGCCACCGCCGGCGCTGGCAGTAATTGTGTAGGTTGGTGCCACCGTGGTAAAGGATGCGGCTATCGTATGATTGGCATAGACCGGATTGAAGGTATAACTTTTCACCGACCCGACCGACACGCCGTCAACCGTCACATCCTTTATATAATACCCAGCATCAGGGACGATGGTGTATAATGTGGTCATTCGCGGCAGAATCGAATGGGTTCCCACCGGGGTGATGAAGCCACCGGTTCCAACAGAAGCAGTGATGAGATAATGTTTGGTCACATCCTCTACATAAAACGGAGCTGTAGGCAAACCCTCCCGGTTGTAAAGATTGCAACCCTCTGGATTCTGCCAGCAGGCATAGGAAACCTGACGGGGCTCTGGAACCGAGGATGAGGACATCAGCACCTGGTTGTCTTTGATGATGGCGTTGGCTGGATACCACTTACCATCGGCACCGGCCATGACGAAGCGTCGCAGGCTGCCGCCAGGAACTTCTTGGGTTGGCTTATACCACGACTTTGAACCAATCATCAATCCACTGCCGATATTATCGAAGGAACACACAACGGTGCTGCCGGAAACTGAGACGTCCTTCAATACCGGGCCGCACGCCACCAACGAAGGCTGGCCGTAGTCGTTCTTCAAAGCCCAGAGCGCCAGACGCTCGCCAACATCCTGTTTGTTTTTAGGGTGATAGCCCGGCCAGCTTACCTCCGAGACGCCGATGTCAATCGCCGAGGCACAACCGGCATGTGGGAGGGCCAGAGCGTTGACCTGCTGCAATCGGGTGTCGGCATCCCAGCCACCAGAGTGGAATACCGGAGTGTCCGTCTCCAACCGTTCACCGTAATTCGCAATCATTACATAATAAAACGGAAAAACATCCATTCCCCAGAGGCGTTTCCAGCCCTGAACCAGCGCCTTCATCTTGAGAAAATAGCTGTCAGGTGATTGGACGCTTTTTTCCCCACTTTCACCCTGATACCAGATCGCCCCTTTGATGCCGTAAGGGGCCAATGGATGGATCATTCCGTAGGACAAACCGAAAGGGCCGTTGGGCATGACCGGCTGGCTTAAAAGCGGCTTGAGCACGGGCAGATCAACCAAGCCTTCAGGAGAAAGCCACACATCAATGGTGGTTCCCCCGACTGAAGATACAATTAGACCGATCGGAATGGCGGCGTTATTCTCCTGATATATTTTCCTCGCAAAATAGAAGGCGGTGGCTGAAAAATCACCTGCGCTACTGGGACTGCATCTGACCCATTTAGTATCACCTTTTAACATTTTTTTCGGACTTCCTGCTGCCGCAAGCGGCGTCCGAAAGGATCGGATACCCGGAAAATCCGCAGCCCCGATGTCTTCCTGGCGGTTGCAATCACCAAGCCGCATATCCATATTTGACTGGCCGCTGCACAGCCACACATCTCCAATCAACACATCGTCCAAAATAATCGTGTTCGAACCAATGATGGTCATGATCTGGGCGTGGGTGTCGGCGCTCATGGCGGTGAGTTTAATCTCCCAGTTTCCGTGCGCGTCGGCCATGGCAGCGAGTGATTGTCCATGGAATTTTACGGTCACCTGCTCGCCTGGCGAGGCCGTTCCAAAGACTGGAACCGCCTTGTCACGCTGGAGAACCATGTGGTCGCCGAAGATGTTGGAAACCCGCACCTCCGCTCGCGCCCCAGTCAGGAAGCCCAGCAAGCAAATCCCCAGCAACCAAGTCTTTTTCACGTTCATAATAATGCCGATGTCAGTTGACTATCCACTCGGAAATTCCTCCGGACCGGTCGCCCAACTTCGTTTCCAACTTGATGGCCGACGTGTTTACAGGCTCAAATGTGACCGTGTTGAATTTATCTTTTGCCAGTCCATAAGGACTGGTGTTTTTAATTTCCATCCACTTGTCGCCGGCCTTGTAATAAAGTTTCCACCATTCTGGCGTAGTGGTTGAGTCTTCATCGATATACCAATAAACTTGAGCCTGTGAGATCGCCTTCGACTGGTCGAACTTCCAGATGACATACTCCACGTCTCCGGCTCGCGGCCACCAAGAAAAATGAGGCACCGACCGGTCATTTGACGCTTTGGGAACCAATCCGTCCCACATCGCCGACATCGGCGTTGCTGGATGGGTAGAGGACGAAATAGGTTCTTGGAACGGCAACCATTCTTTGGCGTCCGCACCATCGCCGATTTGCGGCAACTGCGACACCCTCAAGCGGCCGGCACCCATTGGAATCATACTAATTGTTTCCACCGGCTCACTGCTTTTGATCGGACTCGGTTGCAGGGCATCAATGGTTCCCCAGTAATTCTCCGTCCAATTCGGAATCCTCTTTGCCTTGACCTGAAGTTCCACCGGTGCTTGATCCCATTTGAAAGGCTGATCGTCGGCAGGCCAATCCTTTGTAACAAAATGAAATGATTCGGCCGGGTCAGTTTTGTCGAAGACGAGTCCGTAGTTCCACGGACTGCCAGCCAGAATTTCCCAAGCTGCCCACTTGCGATCTGGACGATAGGGCACGTAGTTTTCGGCGATTTTGACCGAGAATGTCAAGGGGCCGTGCTCCACGGAGACCGCATTTTTCTGATTTGCCCAGGTCTTGACCTTGACCTCCATCAGGAACTGAAGGGTCACTTTGTCGCCTTTAGACCAAGTGCGCTCAATCATCACCAAAGACTCCGGTTTGGCATCCACCTTCGCCATTTTACCGTTGACCATGATCTTCGGATCGTCACACCATCCAGGCATCCGGAAATAGAG
>Ga0302277_1002739_pt1 | contig 12365 bp, 10 predicted proteins | sample III_Bog_N3_1_FD_198759 | JGI IMG/M metagenome (GOLD analysis project Ga0302277, IMG submission 198759) | Peat permafrost microbial communities from Stordalen Mire near Abisko, Sweden - III_Bog_N3_1 | ecosystem: Environmental > Terrestrial > Soil > Wetlands > Peat | place: Sweden: Abisko... | reverse complement strand
CTTGTGGGCCGCCTGTTGCATCCCAATAAAGAGATGGCGAAGGAATTGAGTCGCCATCGCTGGACGCCAACAATGGTGCCTGCTCAGGTGCTCGAGGCCATGCGCAACAGCGATGTTCTGGTGCTGCCCACGCTTTTTGAAGGGCGAGCACTTGTGGTGCTCGAAGCGCTTTCACAGGGGCTTCCGGTGATCACCACTCCGAACTCCGGGACCGAGGATCTTGTAATAGATGGAGTGACTGGATACATCGTGCCGATCCGCTCAACCTCAGGGCTGGTTGCGGCGCTGACTCGCATGATCGAAGATCGCTCGTTGTTGACCGCAATGAGTAAAGCCGCCTTTCGAGCGGCAGCGGAATGCACATGGGACGCCTATCGCCAGCAATTTCTTTCAGCAGTTTCAGCCGGCATCACAGACCGGGCCAATGCAGAGAACTCGCACGAGTGACATCTGGCGGAATATCGAATTGCCGAAGCGGAATTTGCGCTGTAAATCGAGAGCGGAGCTGCCAAGGGGCGCGGAGGGTGGCTGGTTAATCGACAAGATTTGTCCGCTTGTGCATTCGATAGAGGACATGATGGCGCAAGGGATGGTCCAGGGGCAGGCGAGGATGATCGAAGTCCGCGCTGGGATCGTGAATCATGCCCAGATTTTCCATTACGCGGCGCGAGCGCACATTTTGGGGAACTGTGAACGAGACGAGGCTGTTGAGGCCGGCGGACTCAAAAGCAAAGCGGACGACCGCGCGGGCTGCTTCCGTGGCCAGGCCGCGGCCCCAGTGGTCGAACGCGAGGCGCCAGCCAATTTCCACCGCGGGCATGAACGGCGCGTCGAAGGCTGGAACCGAGAGGCCGATGAACCCGATGAACGTCTTCCCCTCAAGAAGTTCTGCGGCGAATAGTCCGAAACCGTGACGCTCGAAGTGCTGCTCGATGCGGGTAATCAGGTCGTCGGATTCGCGTAGCGAAAGCAGGCCGGGCATAAACTCCATGACGCGTGGATCGGCGTTCAGCGCCTGAAAAGGCTGGCGGTCAGAGGAGCGCCAGCGGCGGAGCAGGAGACGGGCGGTGTTGAGGGATTGGGTCATGGGAGCCGGCTGCCCGAAGTAAACAACTCTTTCTCCGACCGCGCAAGTATGGAGTCTTCAAGGTCCCGCAGGGAGTAACTTTCCGTTGTTCACTTGCTTTCGGCCAAAGTTAGGGGCTTGCCCTCGGAGACGTAGTTACGGTTCCACTTGGGAATCTCGACGACGTAATCTCCGGGGCCGGTGATGACGGCCTGGCAGCCCAGACGCGAATTCAACTGCTGGTCGGCGGCCATGTCCATGCGGTCGATCTCATCGTCGTCCGCCTCGCTGATGCCTGACTGATCTTTGATCCACAGGTGGCAGGTGGTGCAGGCGCAGACGCCGCCGCAGGCGTGATCGAGAAAGATGTCGAAGTTTTCAGCCACATCGAGAAACGACATGGGCTTGCCGTGATGCTGGTAGGGCATTGTGCCGTACTCGAATTCGACGGTCTTGCCTTCGGGCTGAAATGTCACGCGGACCAGCTTGTCGGCGGGGATGTTTTTTGTGTTTGCTTCGCTCATAGAACTCTTCCTTTGCAACGGGGGTGTCCGGTAATCATTGACATTCCCTCAGGGGCTAAAGACCAGGTTCGTTTGGTCGCCGTTGCGGCACGATTAAAGTCGTGCCCTGACACAGTGATACCAGCCCTACTTGAACTCGGCCGCGGCCATGGGGTGGGGCGCGGTAACCTCATGGCCCATCTCTTTCCCCGCTGCGTCCATGGTCTTACCGCGAATTGCGGTGGTTACGGCGGCATCCATCATCAATTCGGCAAATCGTCGTGTGGCATGGTCCAGCGCCAGCGTTGCCTCGCGGATTGCCGAAAGGTCCTCGCCGAGGTTGACGGCAGCCAGCCGGTCACGTGCCGCCGCAATGGCCGCCTGTTCCTCGCCGGTCAGCCGCTCCCAAGCCGGATTGCCGGGGGCGCGATCGACAGCGGCCAGGATGGTTTCCGCCTCGTTGCGTGCCTCAATCAGCAGGCGCGCGGCAAAGTCTTCTTCGGCGTGATCGAACGAATCCAGAATCATGCCCTCGACCTGCTCATCGGTCAGCCCATACGTCGGCTTTACCTCAATATTGGCCTGCTGCCCGCTGCGCTGCTCGCGCGCTGTCACCTGAAGAATGCCGTCCGCATCGATGAGGAATTTCACTTCGATGCGCGGCAAACCGGCGCTCATGGGTGGAATGCCGCGCAGATCGAAACGCGCCAGCGAGCGGCAGTCCTTTGCCAGTTCCCGCTCGCCCTGCAGCACATGAATTGCCACGTTGGTCTGGCCTTCCACTCCGGTGGTAAAGTGCTCAGTGGCAGAGGCCGGAATGGTGGAGTTGCGCTGGATAATCCGCGCAACAGTCCCGCCCAGCGCTTCGATGCCCAGCGAAAGCGGAGTCACGTCCAGAAGCAGCAACTCCTCGGTGGACTTCGATGCGCCAGCCAGTATGTCAGCCTGCACCGCCGCGCCCAGCGCCACCACTTCATCGGGATTCAATTCGATGTGCGGCTTTTTGCCACGGGCAGCGAGATGGAAGAGATCGTCCACCAGTTGGCGGACCGCGGGGATGCGAGTGGACCCTCCCACCAGCACCACTTCGTCGATTTGTTCCGGCGTGATGCCGGCGTCGGCGAGAGCCTGTTTGCACGGGCCTGCGGTACGCTCCAGCACCGGCTCGATCAGCAGCTCGAATCCCGCGCGGGAAATCTCTCTCTGATAGCGATCGCCGTTGGGCAGTTCGATGTCGAAGTACGCTTCCTGCTGTGTGGAAAGAGCGATCTTGGCGTCAATGGCCGCCTTGCGCAAGGCCTGCACTGCGCCGGGATGCCCGCGCAGATCGACACCGTGCTCGGCGTGAATCTCATCCAGAGCAATGGTGAGCAGCAGGTTGTCGATGTCGTCGCCGCCCAGGTGCGTGTCGCCGTTTGTGGACTGCACCTCGAAGATGCCGTCGCGCAACTTGAGGATGGAAATGTCGAAGGTGCCGCCGCCCAGGTCGTACACCGTGATGGTGCCCGCCTTGGCGCGGTCGAGGCCATAGGCCAGCGCTGCCGCAGTGGGTTCGTTGACTAGGCGGAGCACTTCAAGTCCGGCCATGCGCCCAGCATCCTTGGTGGCCTGGCGCTGCGCATCGTTGAAGTAGGCCGGAACGGTGATGACGGCCTGGGTCACCGGCGAGCCAAAGAAACGCTCCGCATTGCGCTTGAGCTGGCGAAGGATGTAGGCGGAAATCTCCGGAGGCGTGAACTTCATTTCGCCTAGCCGTATGCGCGGCACTTCGCCCGCTTCCACGTCTTCGGCGACGCGGAACGGGAACAGCTTCAGCTCGTCCTGAATCTCTTCAATGCCGCGGCCCATGAGGCGCTTGACGGAATAGATGACCCGCTCAGGAGTCTCGATGAGCGCCTTGCGCGCGGTATTGCCGACTGTCACCGAAGGCCTTCCGCCTTCCGCCGGAATGGGATCGAGCGCCACCACCGACGGCACAAGATTCAGGCCGTCCACACCCGGAATCACTGCCGGCGCGTCGCCCTGCATATATGCGACCAGGGAATTGGTGGTTCCCAGATCGATTCCAACAACGCGGCCATTCAAGGTTGATTCCGCCATGCTTGTCTATTAAGCTCCCAGGGTTTCGGTAACGTCGCGCACCAGATTGTTGAGATAGCGTCTCCGGTCCAGGAGCGCCACCATGGTCTTCTGCGCCGAATGCCGAGCGGCCGCGTCCCCCTCGTCCCACACTTGCCATTGACTGCGCAGGCTCTGGTCCACCTCGACAAGCAGGCCGTCGAATTTTCTCTTTGCCTGTTCCAGGCTCGTTTCCAATTCCGGGTCGGCCTCGCCCATCTTGCGGGCCATGCGCATCTCTTCCAATTGCATGTTCAATTCGAAGACTTCTTCCAGCAGGTCGGCGGGAACACGCGACGGATCTTTTTGGCCTTTGCGATCCTTGCCCGCATGTTCTTCGCCGATCTCGGCGCCTTCAAGCTTCAGCAGGTACTCGGTGCGGTTCAGGGGCTCTTTCAGCGTGCGATAAGCGTCATTGAGCAGGGCGGTGTCGGCAAGGCTCCATTCCCGCTCAATTTCCCCAGCGCGGGCAAAACGGTCGGGATGGACCTTGCGGCTGAGGCGATGAAACTCATGCTCGAGCGCCGGAAGATCGACCTGGAAAGCGCGCTCTAAACCAAACACCTGAAAGAAATCGCCTCCCGGCGGAGGCTGAATCTTGCTGCAGTGCGGGCAAAACAGCGTGGAGTCGTTGTGCCCGATGGAACAGGACCAACACGCAATTGGAACGGCTGTATCGATGACTTTGAGCATAATGGAACTCTCGCGAAACAATCCCTACGACGAGAACGACGAACCGCAGCCGCAGGAGCGCGTGGAGTTCGGATTGATGAAGTTGAAGCCTTGCCGCATAAGCGTCTCTTCGTAGTCCAACTTCATGCCGTGCAAGTAGAGGAACGACTTGGGATCGACGAAGACGCGCACGCCGTCAAAGTTGTAGATGCGATCCCGCTCGCGCGGGCGCGAATCGAACTTGATGGAATACGAAAGCCCGGAGCAGCCGCCGCCCATCACGCCAAGTCGCAATCCGCCCTCTTCCGGCGACACGCCCTCCTTGGCCATCGCGATCCGAATTCGCTGGATGGCGCGGTCAGTAACCTGCAAGCCACCTGCGGTGGGGCCAACTCCGCCTGCGGCGGGCACCACCTGCGCAGCAGCCGCGAACGCGCCCACGGCCGGCTTCGATTCAATTGTCACCATGTTCGACATGATTGCCTTTTCATTCCCCAACTCCCGCATTCGTGGGTGGCGCGGGCTTAATCGCGCCACCCTGGCAGGGAAGGGGAAGCATCTTAGTGTGCTGCCGTTGTTGCGCCGACGGCCTCTGTCTCCGCAACGCCGTTCTTCTTCTTCCAGTCGCCAATGGCCGCGCGGATGGCATCTTCAGCCAAAACCGAGCAATGAATCTTCACTGGCGGCAGTGACAGTTCCTTCACAATGTCGGTGTTCTTGATGGCCAGGGCGTCGTTCACCGTGCGGCCCTTGATCCACTCCGTGGCCAGCGAAGAGCTGGCAATGGCGGAACCGCAACCGAAGGTCTTGAACTTGGCCTCTTCGATTACCTGCGTCTCCGGATTGACGCGGATTTGCAGGCGCATGACATCGCCGCACTCCGGCGCGCCCACCAAGCCTGTGCCGACTTCCGTCGAAGCCTTGTCGAGCGTGCCCACGTTGCGGGGGTTGTTGTAGTGGTCGATTACCTGATCGCTGTATGCCATGGTCTGTCTCCTCTGCGGGGAAGCCGCTGTAAATCAGTTGTCAGTTGTCAGTTGTCAGTTGTCAGTGAACAGTGGCTAATGCATTGATGCTGTCCACTGTTCACTGACAACTCGGTTCTAGTGCGCCGCCCACTGAATCTTGGTCAGGTCGATGCCCTCTTTCACCATTTCGTAAAGCGGCGAAAGCTCACGAAGCTTTTTCACGATATCGATGACCTTGTCGGCCACGTAGTCCACTTCGGCCTGGGTGTTGAAGCGGCCCAGTCCGAATCTTATGGAACTGTGCGCCACATCGTCGCCGAGTCCCAGAGCCTTGAGCACATAAGACGGCTCAAGTGTGGCCGAGGTGCAGGCCGAGCCGCTTGAAACCGCTACGTCGTTGATGCCCATCAGCAGCGACTCGCCTTCGACATAGACAAAGCTCATGTTCAGGTTACCCGGCAAGCGGTGCTCCCATGAGCCGTTCACGTGGACGTAGTCCAGCTCGGACTCGAGCTTGGCCTTCAGCCGGTCGCGCAAGCCTCGCAGGTAGGCCGCTTCCGAATCCATCTCCTCGCGAGCGATTTCGCAAGCTTTGCCAAGGCCCACAATGCCGGGCACATTCAAGGTGCCCGACCGCATTCCGCGCTCGTGGCCTCCGCCGTCGATCTGCGCCGCAATTTGCACGCGCGGATTGCGCCGGCGAACGTAGAGCGCCCCGACTCCCTTGGGGCCGTAGATCTTGTGTCCAGAAAGCGAAAGCACATCGATGTTGTCCGCGATGACGTTGACCGGGACCTTGCCTACCGCCTGCACCGCGTCGGTGTGGAAGATTACGCCCTTTTCATGACAGAGCTTGCCAATTTCGCGGATTGGCTGCAGCACACCGATCTCGTTGTTGGCCGCCATGATCGATACCAGGATGGTCTTGTCGTCGATGGCCCGCTTCAGGTCGTCGAGATCGATGAGCCCGTCCGCCTTCACCGGAAGATAGGTCACGCGGTAGCCGTACTTTTCCAGCCGCTTGCAGGTGTCCAGAATCGCTTTGTGCTCGGTTACCTGGGTGATGATGTGGTTGCCGCGCTCACGATACATCTCCGCGATGCCTTTGATGGCCAGATTGTTCGACTCGGTTGCGCCGGAGGTGAAGATGATCTCCTTGGCAGTGGCGCCGATCAGCTTGGCAATCTGCTCGCGAGCGGTCTCGACGGCTTGCTCCGCTTCCCAGCCAAACGAGTGGTTACGGCTGGCCGCGTTGCCGAACTTGCTGGTGAAATAAGGTAGCATCGCCTCCAGAACCCGCGGATCGAGCGGGCTGGTGGCGTGATTGTCCATGTATATCGGCAGGCTCAAGCCCGCCGGAACTTCCACATTGCTGGCAATGGTACTCATTCAGTCTCCATCCTCTTCCATGCTCTTCTCCGCTTACGGCGGAGGGGAAAAACTCATCGCTACAACGTCAGTGCAACCAACCCATGGGCGGCGTGTGCTGGAACTCCGTGCGCGCGGGCCGCGGGTTGTTCATGCTCCGCCAGATCTTGAATGCTGATGCTTTTCAGTACTCCGGCGATGGTATCGTTCACTCGCGCCAGGGGTTCCTTGATAGTGCAGCTCGGCGTCAGCTCGCACGATTTTGCGCCCTTGGTGCAGGAGGTAATGAAAAACGGCCCGTCGATAGCGAGAATTACTTCGTAGGCCGAAATCTTGCGCGCATCCCGCGCCAGAGAGTAGCCGCCGTTCATCCCCGCGTGCGATCGCAGCAAACCGTTCTTTGTGAGCAGTTGCAGAATCTTAGCCAGCAATTGCGCTGGAATGCCGTAGGCGTCGGCAACATCCTTGGCGCTGAGCGCGGTCGTCTCCGGGTGCTCGGCAAGGTACTTGAGCGCCATCAACCCGTAATCCGCCTTTTTTGTCAGCTTGAGCATTCAATATCCGACTTCTTCGGTCCGCATTCAGTATACGACCAATTCCGTCGGGATTTCAAGTCCAATTGGGAACCGGCTTCAGGACTCTGAGGGGAAAATTTGAAGGCCGATAGAAAGATTCAACAAATATCCGTTTCAAATTATCGAAAAGACCGCTACAATCTGGCGGAAAGAGCAGTTTATCCAACCGATACACGAGCGATGGCAACCATCTGCAAGCATCCTAGGGTACGTATCGTTTCCCGGCACGACGACGTCGAGTTTGTCGAGTGCCTGGAGTGTGGCGAGGTCTTCGACTCCGAGGAGTTCCGGGATATGGAGATTGAAGAAACCGTCGAAACAGAGGACGCCGCAAGCGACCTTTGAGACCGAATCACCTGACGCTGGACCCGCTGGCCGCGGGAGCGGTTATGCGGCGTGAAGCCGTCCACGCGTAATGCAGGCCCGAAACCACGGTCAGCACCATCGTGGCATTCAGGGCCAGCAAGCGTATCTCCGCGACCCAAAGTACCGCGGTGAGTTGATGCAGCAGCACGGCGGCCACGGCGGCAATCTGTATGGCGGTATTGACCTTGCCGAAGATGCTGGGTTCGAACTCCCGTCGTCCGACAGCCGCATACAGAATGGCGGCGACCACCAGAATGCCAACATCCCGGCCGAACACCATCACGGTCACCCTGGCCGGAATGAGCCCCATGTGGGTGAGCACCAGAAACAGGGTGCTCAGCAGCAACTTGTCGGCTACGGGGTCGAGGTACTGGCCTAGTTGCGAGCGCTGCTTCAGCAGGCGAGCCAGGGTGCCATCCAGAGCATCGGTCAAGCCCGCCGCCACAAACAGACCGAAGCTCACTGCGTAGTGCTCATCGAGGATGGTGGCCACGAGAAATGGCGCCAGGCAGATGCGTAAGAGCGTCAGCAGGTTTGGAGCGGTGCGGATTGGGTTCAACCGTGTGCTCGAAGCGTCGTCCATGGCAGGCTATTGCAATCACCGGACTGGAGCGATCCCCGCAGGATTCAAGCCAGTGCGCTTCCCCAGCGGAGCGGGCATCGCCGTTCGTCAACGATGGTACATCATGAGATAGGATAGCGACACTCCCATCTTTCCCTACCGCACCGATCCTGCTAAACTAGCAGAGATCGCATTGCAGGCGCGTAGCTCAGTTGGTTAGAGCGCTTCCTTGACACGGAAGAGGTCGCTGGTTCGAGTCCAGTCGTGCCTACCATATTTATCAATAACTTACAGTAATTTGGCTGATTTTTCCAACCCGAGATTCCCCAATAATTGCAGAACGCATTCCCGGGAACGCAGAGCGCAATAGCTTTGTCGCACCACTGGATCGTGGGCATTTGCGAACCATTGCCAATTCGAGCAGAAATGAAGTAAATGGTTTCAATTGAGAGGATTGACCCTGAATCTGAAAGGGCAATTTGTGTCGGAATTGACCCCGCCCCGAGCGGAAAGCGAGCTGTCATTCCTTGTAAGCCCGCATGCGATAAACGGTCTTATAGCTGGATGCCGGGGAGTTTAACATTGCCAATCCGAGGGGCATCCAACAGCGTAGGACCCGGTAATCCAGGAACAAGGTCAAATCCCCTCAAAGGAAAACACAAAGCTGTCCTGGGCTCCCATCGGTATCGGCACCAGCGGCTTGAAATGCGCGCGCAAAAACCAAGCCGAGCCGGTGCAGATTTGCGAACCGAGCCCGGACGATCCCCCGATGCCTCCGCCCGTTGTTCCGGCGGATGACGAGGAAGATCCCATTCCTCCCGAGCGCGTGGAATACCTCGACGAGAATGGCAAGCCGATCAAGATGGTCGGCTTTTGCCGAAGGGCCAGGTTTTCCAAGAGCAGACTGTGGCGAGAGCGAAAGAATTGGGAAAACAGAACGGACGTGAGCCTCGCAAAAGGGGGCGGCATAGGACAATTTTCACACGGGACGTGCTAATGCTCATGTGCTCGATTCGCCGGCAGGTGGGCATTTTGGCGAAGCACAGCATCGACCGAGGCTAACATCGCCTTGATTCTGCAATAGATAAGCATCCCGTCGAGCCGCATCATCGGAATATCATCGGAATTTCATCAGTACAAAGTAAGGACTATCGTGCGCTGCGAGGGCTAACGTTCATTTCGGTTTCGATTCTGCGCCGAAAGAGAATTCTATGCCTGATTCCAGATCCCCGGGAATGCGCCGCAATCAAGCCGTACGAGAGGAACTTCGTCCCCGGAGCCGGAAGGTTTGACTTGCTCTGCCCGTCCCAGGGGCTCCGCTTTCAGCATTCGCATACCGGGCTTTCTTGAAACCACAACAATCGCCAAGAAGAAGGAATGACAATGCCAAAGAAACTTGAGTTTTGCTTGCTCCTGAGTGTCCTGCCGGCAGCATTTTCTGGAACGGTCGATCGCGCAATTGCGCAGACCGTCAGCGTGGTGGAAACGACTGGAACTCAGTCTGAGCTGCTGGCGAAACAACCATCGGTATCGTTCGGTACTGGGACAGGCGGCACATATACCATCACCGTTACTCCCAGCGTGACGTATCAGCAGATGGACGGCTTCGGCGCTTCGTTTACCGATTCCTCCACCTACAACGTCGGTAAGTACCTGACTTCCGCTCAGCAAACTGCTTTGATGCAGAGTCTATTCAGCAGCACCAGCGGGATTGGTCTGACAATGCTGAGGCAGCCAATGGGCGCTTCCGACGCTTCCGCGCAGGGGGACTTCAGCTACGACGACATGCCCTCAGGCCAAACGGATGTGCCTCTAGCGAACTTTTCCATCGCAAAAGATATGACTTACACGATTCCAGTCCTGAAGCAGGCGTTCGCGGTCAATCCGAACATCAAGGTTGAAATGCTTCCCTGGAGCCCTCCGGCGTGGATGAAAGCCTCAGGCACGATGAACGGAGGCAATTTCAACGATACCTATATGCCCTCGCTTGCCCAGTATTTTGTCAAGACGATCCAGGCGTACCAGGGGGAAGGCATTCCGGTGTATGCGATCGCCGCCCAGAACGAGCCTGAGAACTCCAATGGCAGCTATCCCACTGAAACCTTCTCCGCAAGCGAAGAATCAACCTTCATCGCCAGCGATCTTGGGCCCGCGCTGGCGAATGCCGGCCTCAGCACCAAGATATTTGGCTATGAACACAACTGGGGCGACACCACCTATCCGGAAACACTGCTGGCCGACAGTGCGGCAGCCCAATATATAGCGGGAATCTCGTGGCATTGCTATTCGGGCGCGCCGTCAGCGCAATCCACCGTGGAAGCGGCATATCCAAACTTTGGAGTGTGGTTCACGGAATGCTCGGGAGAAACTTCGGGAACCTTTATCGGCGACTTCGGATGGGGCCTGGAAAATATCATTATCGGGACCACGCGCAACTGGGCCAAAGGCGTCACCGAATGGAATATGGCGCTCGACGAGAACTCCGGGCCGCAGAATGGCGGATGCACCAACTGCTACGGATTCGTGACCATCAACACCGGCGTCAGCCCGGCGACCGTGACCCCAACCACTTCCTATTACACCTTCGGAATGGTGAACGGCGTGGTTCCAGGCGCGTATCGCATAGAATCGAACTCGGCCGCAATTGCAGCCGGAGGCATTGAAGATGTTGCCTTCCAGAACCCGAATGGATCGATTGTCCTGCTCGTGTACAACGATGGAACCGCGTCCGCCACTTTCGACGTGAACTGGGCTCCCAACAACACAAATTTCGTCTACACACTCCCGGCAGAGTCAGCAGCCACTTTCTACTGGACCCCAGGGGGAACCATCGGTGCGCCGAGCAACCTGACGGCAACGACAGCTTCCAGCAGCCAGATCAACCTGAGCTGGACTGCAAGCACCACCTCCGGCGTGACCTACAGCGTTTACCGTAGCACGACCAACGGCTTCACCCCAGGCTCGGGCAACCTGGTTACCAGCGGGCTAAGCACGACAACTTACTCGAACACCGGGTTGTCCTCTGGAACGACCTACTACTATCTTGTGGAAGCTGTAAATTCCACCGCTTCAAGCGGTCCGTCGAACCAGGCGACTGCTACCACCACGGCAGTGGTTCCAACCGCGCCCACCAGCTTGACGGCAACCGCGGCCTCAGACTCGCAGATCAACCTGAGCTGGACCGCGCCCACCACCGGCGGCACAGTAACATACAGCTTGTACCGGAGCACGACCAGCGGCTTCACGCCTGGCTCGGGCAACCTGGTTGCCAGCGGACTGAGTACGACAACTTACTCCAACACAGGCCTGACCGCCTCTACGACCTACTACTATGTTGTTGAAGCGGTGAACTCCAACGGCTCTTCCGCGGCCTCCAATCAGGCAAGCGCTCTCACATCGCCCACCGCGCCGAATGCACCCACTGCCTTGACGGCCACTGTAGCCTCCAGCACCCAGATCAACCTGAGTTGGACGGCAAGCACCACCTCCGGCGTGACCTACAGCGTTTACCGCAGCACTACCAGTAGCTTCACGCCTGGCTCGGGCAACCTGGTTACCAGCGGACTGAGCGGAACAACTTACTCCAACACAGGCCTTGCCGCATTGACGACTTACTATTATGTGGTCGAAGCGGTAAATGCCGCCGGCTCCTCTCCAGCTTCCAATCAGGTAACCGCTATCACTCCGGCGGCCAGCAGCGGCATCTCGACATCCACCGACTACCAGATCGTCAATGAGGCGAGCGGTATGTGCGCGGACGATACCGGTGGAAGCACTTCCAACGGAACCGTTCTGCAACAGTACACATGCGCTGCTATCGGGACCAACCTGAACCAGGAATGGGCGTTTACGGTGGCCAGCGGTGTCTATTACGAAGTGACGACTTACAACTCGAGCACGGTGGCCTGGGATGTCGTCAATCTTGGAACCACGCCTGGAACGGATATGCAGCTTTGGACCTACGGAAGCGGACTTAACCAGCAGTTCGAGGCCGTTCTGCTATCGACTGGGTACTATGAGTTTGTCGATCGCAACAGCGGCCTTTGCCTCAACGTCCCCGGCGGCGCACCAACCAACAACCTGCAATTGCAAATCAACACATGCAGCGGAGCCACCAGCGAGTCGTTCAAACTGAACGCGATCACGCCCGCTTGCTCCGTGGTTCCT
>Ga0302277_1002734_pt1 | contig 12378 bp, 15 predicted proteins | sample III_Bog_N3_1_FD_198759 | JGI IMG/M metagenome (GOLD analysis project Ga0302277, IMG submission 198759) | Peat permafrost microbial communities from Stordalen Mire near Abisko, Sweden - III_Bog_N3_1 | ecosystem: Environmental > Terrestrial > Soil > Wetlands > Peat | place: Sweden: Abisko... | reverse complement strand
TTACATCGTTACCATCAGTATACGCTATGTTATTATCGTTCAATGTCAGCTTGAGATTTGTTTTCTCAATACAGTTCATCGTCCGAATAAATTTTGAAACATCTGGTAGATTAATTTTTATGGGATTGGGAATACCTAAATCCACATCCATTCGTGCATATACAACTACACTGCTTTTTTGTGAGTTGCAAATGGTGGTTATATAATCCTTTTCTATGTTTAAAGCGATGTTATCCGCTAACTTAGAAACAGGATTGAGAAATCTATCTACAAAGATTTCTTTGTCGAGACTTATTGTTTCACTCATCCTTACAATATAACATCATTCGTCTTTTTTTCAAGCCATTTTGATAAAGAATTACTAACTTTATCAAATGCCTTGGCGAAGATTAAAGATGCCTCTGCAATCTTCCTAAAAGATTCTGAATCAATCTTAGATAACGCTGCAACAGGCGCACCTTGAGGCACAGAAGCTTGTTGTGGAGCGTTTGATGACGCAGGGGCTGAAGTGATAGGAGGAGGCATTGGAAACCTCTCCAATGCCTCCTTATTGATTTGATCTTGAATTCTTTGTCTTTCGGTATTAGTCTGATCTTCCTTTCCATTCAAGAAAGACATTGGATTTAATCTATTTACAGCCCCTTCCTTAAAAGGAACGGTAGTATTCCTGTCAATATCTTTTAATTGAGCACTAGTGAATCCTGCCATTAACGCTGCTGCAATATTATCATCTTCCATACTTATTATTTATCTACTTAACCAAAGCTGTCAAGTTTTTATTTACGTTCAGTTGGGTTAGAACGTTGTAATTTGGCTACATCTTCCGCATATTCTTTCAGCATTAGAATCTCATTATTCATAATGATATCTGGCACATCAATATTGAGAAGTAATTTGATGCGTTGCACACGCAGAATCAATCGATCACAACATGCTTCAACACTCATGTCCATGACTGTATCCATTTTATTAAGTCAACCCGTCAAGCAGTGCCTTTAACTTAGCATCAGTAGTATCATCAACTGTCGCGGTTTCAAAGTCTGTTGAAGATTCCTTAACGGAATTTGCGACAGGGGTTTCTTCCTTTTCTTCTTCTGATGAAGAAGATTCCTTGTTATTAGTATCAACAATGCAGAAGAAATGCTCATCAATCATTCTCTGTAATTCAGCAGTTGTCTTTCTACGATTGAACTTAGAAAGATCAATCAAGTTAGCATAGATTTCCTGAAGCTTCTCGTCAGTAATTTCCTCAAGCTTAGATGCTGACACAAATTTTGAAGAAGAATAGGTAGTAAACTTTGTCTTACCATCACCCTTCGATGAACGTGATTCACACTTGATCTTCAATGTGCAACCATTCTGAAGATCAAATACACCTGCTCCGAAATCTTCAGCGTCATCACCACTGATTGCTGCCTGAATGATTTTATCCAGTTCCTTACCGTAACGGACTACTTTAACCTTTCCGTTATTTTCACCGTTAACTGGATCGTTGATAACATAAACGTTGACCATCCAGTTCTCCTTTCTCGAAATTGGCTTGTTTGCCTCTTTTTCAGAGTCGCTACCGTTACGGTAAATCTTGAGAACGTAATCGTCAATAGGACACTTTTCACCATAGGTAGAAGGACATAATGTGGTTACAAACTGTCCAGTTGATTTACTAGTCCAAGAGTGGTGATAGTAATGGTAGATGGTCTTGCGAGGTTCTGCAATGTTTGGGATTAATCGAACAGTATATGTATTTCCTGATTCGAACTTCATGATATCCTTGAATGAGGACTCACCTTTGTTATCGTTGTTATACGAGTTTTTGATTTCGTCGAATAATGTTTTTGTATATGTCATAGGTTTTATTGGTTTTAATTGTTAGTATTATATATTAGGTTTTGGTTTTTTCAAGTGGTCAGTTACTATTTTTTCAACAAATCCTCTAACTCCTGCATGAGCTACACGCAAGTATGTTCTAAGCTTTGAATGTAAATAGTTTGTCTTATACTTAAAAAAATCTTCTACGGTCTTACCCAAGAGTAAGACTTGCTCTTCTTCTGGAATATCGCTAATGTAATTGATTACGTTAGGAAACTCCATCAGAGAGTAGAAGTTTATGTTGTTGTTTTTTAGATGGTAGACCCATACTGGATGAATACTACCATCTATATAATTAACATAATCATCTAAAAAAATGTGTTTAGAAATACAAAATTTTGCAATAAATTCTAAAGATTTTTTAACGTCCTCTAAATGATGTTCAGGAGACAATCTATCCAACTCCTGTTTATAAATCGTGTATGACTTAATTCCTCGTGGAGATGCAAAATACTGTAGATCGAAATACTCTACGTCAGGATAAAGCTTATATGGCGAACTGAAATACGAGTCTATATTAACTTCTGAATACTTTGTGAAGAATATTACAAGCTTTTTAATATATTGATATCTCTCATCGTCTTCGAACCCATCAAACTTCTCTCTAGTCCTATAAGGCTTCTTCCTTAGAGAACGTGATATAGACATATGTTTGTTGTAGATAGCTATCTCAAATTCTGTCATGATTTCTTCTGTTTTTTCGACTTCTCAAAAAGCTTACGTGTATTTTTAGATTTAATCAATACAGGATATAATTTTAAAACTCCTAAGAAGGCATCTCTTTCTGACTCTGCTCCTGTAATATCAACGAATATATCACGTAATCTATAATTTTCAAGTATGGTTAAAAACAATACTGATGAATTAACCCTCTTATTATTAATCATTGATAGATATGCTCCAAACTTCAATACATTCTCAACAAACTCCTTAGTGCAAATGTTATCTAATGGATCGTTGTTGCTTATGAAATTGTCAAGAATTTTATCATTTAACATATTGACTATAATTAGCCAATGTTATACAATAAATCAAGCTACATTTATTAATCTCAAGGTTTTTGTAAATAGCTGAAATGCTTCGGTTGTAGCTGACCCACCACTAGCATCTTTATGACCACCGCCATCACATAACCTCTCTGCAAGCTTTGATAGGTCTAATTCACAACCTTTTTTCTTACGAAGAGTTACCTTACCACTTCGAGTAATAACGATAAATACTACATCAGCTTGATACTTATCAATCAAGTAATCAGCCATCTCCTGAACGTAATCGTTAGATACTGTTGACACTACCTTATATTCAGTATCCTTAATTTTCATCACTCCACCAAAAATTGCCCGATCTTGGTTAACATATTCGTCTCTAGATGACTTATAAAGGTTGATCATGTTTTGTTGAAACTTATCAAAAGGTTTAAATCCTTCCCAATAATTTTCAATAAATGATTCAATCTTCTTATTTGTCCCATGAAATACGATATTCAAATCGTAGGACACTGGTGTTTTCTTAGCTGCACAGTCATAATCGTCAGCCAACGCTATTAGCACCTTTTGAGCATTTGTAAAGGGTTTATCTTTACCCATCGTGTCCTGTAACAGTTTAGCACACGAAGTATAGTTTTTGATTAACGTCTTAGCATTTTTATATTCAAAAGTATTCGTCGCGTGGTGATCTATAATAACAACATTTTCTTTATCAATTAAATCTCCTAGTATGCTGGTATCCAAATCTAAAAAGAAAACCTTTCTATAATCTTCATATTTGTTATTCATCAACCATCCCTTAAGATTTTCCAACATAGTATTGGGGGTTGTAGAGTATATCTTGGGTTTATAGTTTAATATCCATCCAAGGGTTATATACGATACTACGCCATCTAAGTCCTTGTGTGTAAAAATTATATCTTTTGATTCGGCCATAAATTATTCCTTTTCTTTAAGTTCGCCAGTTCCTCCACTGGAAATATCTTCTAGCTTACTTAATATATCGTCTGCATTTTCAACAGCAGATTCTTTGTCATCCTCTTCTTTATCTTTAGTGAAGTGGTCTTTGTTTGTCTCTTTAAGAGTGAGAGTTTCGTATTTTACCTTAAATGACCATGCACCAAAGTTAGCTCCGAACCTATTTTTCTTAATGCTCATGTTCAATATACCCAATGTTCTATCAGTATCTTCCTGCCATAAAGCACAAAGAACATCACAGGTGGCTGGTAGACCAATACTCTCCGATATATTCTCCATCCCAGGGTCTGCTTTAGAATGTCCCATTCTATTCACTTGACTCGCTGAAATAACTGGTATATTGAACTTAAAGGCCATTGCTCTTAACTGTTCTGCAATCTCCTTAACAGATTCATAGGAATTAAGATTCTTTGTTGAAGGATTAATGAGATTCAGATAATCAATAACAACTACATCTGGCTTAAATCCGTTATGTCGCAACTTGTTAATATATGATTCAATCTGTCTAACAGTAACAGATTTAGGTGGATATTCTTTAATAATCAACTTACTGTTAATGCTCTTCTCAATTTCTTGAACGCTTTTCTTCAGTTCATCAGTATACAGCTTCAAGTTATCATGAGGTATCTGCGATAATTGAGCACTAAAACGTTTGGAATACATGAACTCCGACATTTCCAAAGATATTAGCAATACATTCTTATCTTGTAGAACTATATTAGAAGCTAAATTACCTAATACAATACTCTTTCCTACGTTGACTGGCCCCATGAAGCATACAAGAGTTTTAGGAAACAATCCACCTTCCAGTTTATCATCCAAACTTTTCCACCCTGTAGGAATAGGATGGTAAGTTACAGATAAATCGTTAATATGTTTATCTATATCTTCGAAATACCAATGTCCCAAACTCTCAAACAGTGAAATGGAGTATATTTTTTCAATACTCTTTAAGGTATCGTCCAAGTCAACCTCTCCTTCATCGTGTTTCTCTGCTGCAATATCAATGGCTTTATATAAACCACGATCCTTTAAGAACTTTTCAGTCTTATGATATAACTCTTCTTGGTTGAAATCTACGTCTAGTAGTTTCTTAGTTAATATATGAGTTACAACAGTGGTAAAAGCCTTCTTTTCATCTGTTGTAGTTAACCTTGCCTTCAGTTCTTCAAGAGCAGGTGTGCATCCTCGCTCTTTAAAGAATTCAAGAATTTTTTCTATGAAAATTCTATTGTTTACATTTTTGAAATAGTCTAAATCGACATGTTCAATTATTGCCGATACATATTCCTTGTTCTTTAACGCATTTACAATGACTATCATCTCGTAATAGTCGCAATCCAACTTTACCGTAACTTCTTCCTCTTTTTTTGCCATATAATATCTTATTCATCAGAATCATCTTCACCGTCACTATCGTATTCCAAATCGTCTACATCTCCCACAATATCTGCTATAACGGATGACGCTTCCCCACCATACTTCAGTTTATCCTGCAACACCTTCTCTAACTCTGGCATCACCTTTTCCCAAATATCCGCATTTTTCACAATGTTCTTTTTGAATCCCAAGGACTCGCCATTAAACTCATATGTTTTTCCAATTTTCTTAATAACATTAAAGGATACCGCCAGATCAAACAATCCTGCGTATGGGTCTAAACCAGTTTTAAAGTTTAAATATAGTTCGGTTTTTAAAAAGGCAGGAATAAACCTATTCTTAATTGTTAACGATCCTAATGTGGTTCCAGATACAGTATGAGCTATAACAATAGACTGTTCGTTAGGATTATCAGCAATTTTTTCAGTAGTAATATTAAATTGAACTAATACCGACGATAAATATACTGGCCCCTTTCCTCCATTTTGAGTTTTAACTATACTAGGATACAGTTTAGTTGGATCGTCGTAGATATGATTACTAAACAATATTGGCACCCTAGCTTTAGCTGCCTTATATGTTATAGATTTAAACAAAGATTTGACCACCTTTGACCTAGAACCCATGTCAGAAACTTCCTTATTTTCCGCTATATCCTTAAGTTCTTTAGCTGAAGATAAGTTACCTAAAGAATCTATAGAAATTATAAATTTATTTCTTTCTTTGTTATTTGGGTTCTCTTCATTAGACTTAATAACGGCATCCAAAAACGTGCATATCTGATTTCTACAATCTTCCAAAGTATCTACTGGATAATATTTTATTTTCTTAGGATCACATCCAACGGATTCTGCACTTTTTTTATCCACAGCTATTTCAGAATCAAAAATCAGTCCAATATACCCATCTTTTTGAGCATTAGCTATACATTTATTAATAATGTAAGTCTTTCCGCATTGACTTGGCCCAATAAACCCTGTAAATCTACCTACGTGAACTCCTCCATATAAAGAGCCTGATATTATCGCATTCAATGCATAACATCCAGTAGATATTGTCCCATCTGACACAGAAAGAGTCGATGCGTCAAGAGTTTCTGCGTCAGGATTCAGTTTATCTATCCCTGAAAAAACATCAGAATATTCGTCTAATTTATTTTTAGATTTTTTTGTCATAATTAACCTTTTGTTACTAAAATTTCCATCAATTTAAAGTCCTTTCCTGCCTCTTCCTTAAAATAAATAGCTACAGATAATTTACCTTCACTTACCAATTTCAATGAATTGTTTTTTGAATTACAAACCACTTTAAAATCAACTAATGGTAACTTTTTTAAATACCTGTTAAAAGCCTTTGTTACGTTCCTCCTAGTTGCAGAATTGTTCTGTTCAAACACAAAACGTTCTATAATATTTTCTACTATCTTATCTCCAGTAGATAGTATTGATTTATTAGCCATACCTTACTTCACATCATCAAACAACTTGATAACAGGTGCCGAATTACCAGCGGGAGCAGTTGATTGAGGAATTACCAATGGGGTTGAGGAGAACATCTGTGCATATTGAGCAGATACCTTAAAGTCATACACAATATCAACACTTTCAACAATGTTTGCTCTACGATATAACCATGTAGTTGACGCTTCTTTATCGGCCAAAAATTCCTTAAAGAATAATGGGAGAATTTGAAGGCGAATCTGTCCTGATTGCTGATCGGGTTGAATATGAATAATAGCAGGATTCTTTAATGCAAGAATCTCTGAATTGGACTTAGTTTCATCAGTTTCACCTATAATAGTTCTACCTAGTAGGTCAAGAATTGTAGTTAGTTTATTGTCACTCATAATATTGCTTATATCTTATCATAGCTATCTCATTTTTCAACTGCATTTTATGAAAATAATTCAACTAAATCGGTAGCTGCTTCGTTTTTAAGGTCTGGTAAATACCATCCCACACAAGTATAGATGCGTTCTATCTCTTTAGCTATTAACTTATAGAACATTTTGTCAATATCTATCTTCAAAACTGCAAATTCCTTGGGATATTCACTAGCATATGCTATAGCATCCAGATTGTATGGGTTCTTCTTCAGATAGAACAACTTAATCTTTTGATCTGATACAATTCTTTCATACTTGTCCTCAACGTCAAGTTCCTTTAAAAGGATATTATAAGCTATACTTGCCTTAACGTGATATGGTGTTCCCGACTCAAATTTATGTAAGGACGCCTTCTCTGCATACTCCTCTAAGTTATGCACAGCAGTTCTTTCAGCCATGTCATCAATCGTCAACGATTTAAACTCTTCGTATACTTCCTTGTATACTGCATTAGTTTTCTTCTCGTTTTTAGTCGTTAGAAGGGTTTCCATTACTTTTTTAAGACCGTGTTTTACCTGCTTAGATACAGTAGATTTAGCAACCTTAACTCCGACATACTTATATTTTGAAACCTTCTTACCTTCATCGTCAACTACATGTAATACGTAGTTCTTCTTCATTAAGAAGGTTCCTGCATCGGATATAACCTCTCGCTTAAACACATATCGAGGGTCTAATGTAAAAAGCTGCTGTTTCGCAAGCTCGTTGATTCCTTCGTTTAAATATACATCGAGGTCATCAATCACCTTATTCGCTTCTTCAGACACAGATAAGTATTCGTTTAACAGTTTGATACCCATTTTTTGTAAAATAGGATGTATAGAAAAATAAACCGAATTATGAACGAGTATATCATTGGCAAAATACACTTGTTCTTCCTCATTTGTTGTATCCATTTCAAAATCGTAAACATATTCGTCTTGAAAATTTTCAAGTTGTTCTACTCTAAAATCGTCGGTAATGTTTATTTTATACATAATTTAAAAACTTAACACCTTGATGTATAACATCTTCTGGATTTATTATATAGTCTCCCTCCCATACACATAATTTTATCTAATTTTTCAATATTCTTTGGTGAAACTCGAACAAATTTACCATTTCGTAATATAACAAGGCAATGATCTTCTGTTATAACCACACTTTTTCCATTCACTGTAAGTTTATATCTTTTCTTAGATACCTTATGTCTAATTATACGTTTTGTTTTTTCGTAGGATACTTTACCGTCTCTATATGTCAGTATTTTTAATCCATCGGTATATTTTATTTCATGATTGTTTGTAGTAAATGATATATCGTTTACATTTTCCGTCCACAAGTCTTGAATTTGTTTCTGACCCATGCTACTTCGAATTATGGTGTCTTTTCCTACGCTGTCCGTGTCACCCGCTATAACAATGCTTTTATCTATGTCAAATGTTTCTTTAGCATATTTATCTCCTAGGTTTCCTGCTTCCTGTCCAACCCACTGTCCCGTTTCCGTAATCGATCTAGCTGCATCAACGTCAGCTAGAAAACAGTAATTGTTAGCCAACGCACCATAGATAGAATTCATAAAAATCTTCAATGAGTATTGCAAAATATCTTGATAGACCTCTTCCATCTTTTCTACTTCAGTCTTATGTTTAACTTTACTTAAATCTTTTGATCTCTTTCTAGCTAGAACCCTTTTGTTATATAGATCATCAATTAATATAGGCAGAATGCCCTTCTTCTTTTGGGAGTATAGAATATTGGACTTCGTGAGTGCAATTTTTTCATCTGTAATAAACTTCTTTAACTTTTTAACGGGTATTTTATAGTTATTCCCATTCACTAGCATTAAGTCGGCAACATCCTCGTCATTACTCATGTCAGGAGTGTTTTTTATCTTTCCAACTTTAGTTTCGGGAGATATATTCAAAGTAATAATCGTGTTTGGATATAGACTATTCGCATCAAAAGATATGATAGATTCTTGTATGCCTGTTACTACTTCTCGAACAAATCCTCCAGGGAAATTGCCCACGTTATCAACATCGAAAGTTGGAATTATCAAATCCTCCTTTTTAGCTTGGATTGCTACTGCGCCCTCAACCAGCTTCACTTTACCCAAAGCGTTCTCAAAATTGGAACATCCTTGATAAGACATCAATCTTGCAACTTGAATATATTTCAACTTAGCTTCTAGGTTATTTACAACTCTAACATCCTGAATATTATAATCTACGAAATTCTCCCAATCTGTATCAGCTAAGGTAGATAAATTTGTGGCATTAATCGCCAGTTTACCTTCTCCTAATTCCACTTCACCTATATAATTTAAACTGTAAGATTCACGTTTCTCCCTAGTAAACGTTTTATATAGCATCATGTAGTCGAGAACGCTCACACCTTGAAATATCCACTTTTCAAAATATTTTCCAAATCCTCCATTCGTTCTAGTAGAAAACACTTTGTCTACTGGCGACAACATTTTAATCGCGTCTGCACCCATAACGTTCTTAATTCGATTCACTAAGTAGGGTATATCGAATTCTAGGACGTTCCACCCCGTTATAATATCAGGATAATCACTTTTAATATATGTCAAAAATCCCGTTAATATATCTACTTCGGTTTCACATTTATGGTAGAAGCTATTATCAGTTTTTGGTATATAATCTTTTTCTCCCCAAGTATGATATTGATTCGTTAAAGAATCGTGAATGGTTATAAGCAAAATTGGGAATTTGGCAGTATCTGGATTTGGAAAAGTCTGCTTAAAATAACATGAATTCTTTATCTTTACCCAAGCCTTCTCCTCTACGTCTTTCACCAGCCATCCATCTTTCTCAAATGAACGTAATTCTGATACTGTGGTTTCTGCCTTCTCCCCTGCATCATTCTTGAGTTTTACCTTATCGTTATTAGCATACTTGTTACATTTTGTTTCAATGTCAATGTTAATAACCTTCAAAGGAAACTTACTAAATTCCTTATCATCAATCTTATCATAATAAGAATCTACAAGAAATTGCTGTTCTGCTGGAAGGTTGTAATAGAATTTTAAATGACCACTATGAGATTCAACATACTTCTTCCGATCAAAAGTGTTCTTAAAATAAACCCTTTTAAGCGGAGTATTAAAAATGGATTTACCATCTTTTGCGTTATCTGTCTCTACATACAGATACGGCTTATATGGAACATAGATATCCTCTCGTTCTCCATTCAATTTCCAAGTCCTAAGAAAGATGCTCTCTTTCTTATAATCATAATACGCATTCCTAAACATTTCCTACTATTCTACCATACCTCCATCCTAAATCAACCCCCATTAAACATTATAAGGAATGTCAATCAAATACTTGCGTTCTGATGACTTATAAGGTAAGAAATACGCCTCATGGAATTTCATCATATTTCGTTCATCCTCTAACCAGAAATCTTCAACATACTCTCTATGCTGCTTACATAGAGAAGCATATTTCGTCTGGTCTTTTAGTGCATATTTAACCTGATCTATTAATTCATCCCCCGTTGTATATTTTAACATTGCATCTTTGTATGTGCAAAGATCAGGGCATATTACAGGTATCCCTAGAGCCGACCCCTCCAACAATTTTATATTAGACTTTGCGCGATTAAAATTATTATCTCGTAATGCTGCAAAGGCTAATTGAGTTCCTGAATTCGCCATTGCTTCAGGGAATTTTGGAAGATCGACCCAAGGAACGTATTTAATTTCTCCGCTATCAATGAAGGGCTTCAAAGGCAATGGGAAAGACCCATAGAACTGCCATGCAAAGTCTTTACGGGTTCGAATAACCGCTTGCACAATTGCTTCAAAATCATCCTGTTGATTGACTTTATTAATTACATCGATGTGGGTTCCAGAAGCGAAAATGGAAACGATTGGTTTCTTCTTATTCTTCTCAAACTTCTTCACTAATTCACCTAAGTTGTAATACCTATCAAACCACCACTTCAACAAGTAATTCGGTATAACAGTAACATTTTTATTGTTAGTCTTACTCTTGAAGTAATCTGCCATAAATTCACACGTAACCGTTACTTGATCGCACATTTCAATTATGTCAACAATGCTCTGTCTAATCTCATCTGGAACAAATGCTTCCTTATTCCTATTGTAATCAGGAATATCCTCTCTGAAAACAATATCATCAATCTCATAGATCAATTTAAAACCGAACTGTTGAGAATAGCTCTTCAACATCTTAACAAACTCTCTCTGAACAGGAGTAGCTTGTCTCTGAATTTTAACGGCTTTTACCCCGCCATAGAATTTAGGGTCTAAGATCATAGTCGTAGACTCCATAATAACTGCCTTATTATGAAGATTCAACATCAAGTTTGGTGCCATGCAACGATACCAAGAGCAACCACCATAATCTGCTAAGAAATTGATAGCCCTTGGTAAGCCATCTCCTGGGACTGGTATACTTGGTGGGGTTATATTAGGCATATTCTGGATAACATGATAGTTTCCAGAGTTTAATCCCGTAGGTGGAACGCCAAAAGGCACCCCTAATATAGTATCCAGTCCTGTTCGCACTGCTTGATATTGCATAAGTTGTTTTATTTATCCAGCAACAACTTAAATTGCTACTACATATTTTATGGGATCAGAAGATTTATATCCAACTAATTCCGTATCGGTGTATTCCCAATCGAATATTGATGAAAACTTATCGGTTTTTATGGTTGGTAGGTCGTAAGTTTCTTGAGTCAATTGTATTTTAGCTCCCTCAAGATGGGACTTATAAATATGAGTATCCATTAAAAACCTATCAATTTTCCTTCTTTTAAATTAGATTCTTTTGCGAGAAGATGTAAAAGTAATGCATAACTGGAAATGTTGGCAGGAATTCCCAATAAAACGTCACAACTTCTCTGGTTCCATGCAAGATTCAATTCATCTCCTATAACTGTAACTTGAAACCCATAATGACAACTAGGCAATGATACATACGGTAGAGCAAGAGGATTCCAAGCGGAACATATCATTCGTCTATCGTTTGGATTATTTTTTAATGTATCAACAATATTTTTTAATTGGTCAATACCACTATTGTATAGGTGATTATTAAAATCTACATTAAACCTCGAAGAGTATTTAATATCTTTACATATTTTATTGTTTTTTAAGTAAAAATAACACAAAATAAGATAAATATAATTAGATGCAAGGATATATTAAATTGTCTAAATGGGCTAAATTACACGATTATAGTTATCGTGGAGCATTTGTTCGTTTTCAGTCTGGAAAAATAAAAGATGCAGTTCAACTAGAAA
>Ga0302277_1002730_pt1 | contig 12386 bp, 14 predicted proteins | sample III_Bog_N3_1_FD_198759 | JGI IMG/M metagenome (GOLD analysis project Ga0302277, IMG submission 198759) | Peat permafrost microbial communities from Stordalen Mire near Abisko, Sweden - III_Bog_N3_1 | ecosystem: Environmental > Terrestrial > Soil > Wetlands > Peat | place: Sweden: Abisko... | reverse complement strand
CACGGCTCGTAGCTTCTCCAAAATCTGCTGTGGCGTATGCTTCTTGCGCTTCATAGAAAGTCCTTCCTGCCAAAAGGCCGGTTAGACTCTCATATCACATGGTCCAGTTTCTTGGGTTCAGGTCAGCTCAAGGGTGCGCCACCCGCCAGCTTATCAGCAAAACTGCATAAACGAGTGTACGGTGAACACTGATATTTAACAGTCGGATCATATCTACCCTATTTGCTTGGTTCGGCTGGCAAGGTGCTTAGTAAATAATTGATGAGATCTTTCTCGGTCATCCCACTTATAGTAGAGGTGTTGTGGGACTCCATATATATTTCTCTCTGATCTATCGGCTTTACCGTCCCAGATGAAATATCCCACCGTCTAGCCATAGTAAAAATATCTGCTGCCTGTCCATATAATAATTTTAAAAGGTATTTGTGCCCAGGTTGTAGATGATACTGAGTGGGGAGAATCGGAGGCAAAGAAGAAATAACTCGACCATGAACGTCTTTAATTTTTCCACCAGGAAGATCAGAATTTATTAGTGATCCTGCGGTAAGATGCAAGTCGTCAGGCGCTCTAATAACAGTATTGATCCGTAGATCCATCTCCGTATAAAGTAATGGATATTCAGAATCGATAGAGAATACATGAAACCCCTCAAATGTGGCTATTATCCAAACTGAACCAGTTTCGTAGGATAATTCAGGATCACTTACAATATAAGATCCTCCACCTGAAATACCAAAAGCGCGGGTTGTGGACAGAGTGTAAAACTTATACTGATCTTCCAAAATTGGTTTCCAGTAGTTGTTGCGCTGCGCGCGAATGAGCGGGCTTACTGTATCAACTTGTGACTTAATATCAACTGCCTTGAGTCGCCATTGATTAGCCGCACCATTCCATCCCTTTTCAGAGTTGTTAGGTATAGCAAGCCCAGGGGTGGTGTCTTGCGATGCCGTGCTTTGCGACAAAAGCGAGTGGCAGGAGAGAACTGCAAATGCAACGACTGCGGTCAGAGCAATCCGGCGTATAGATGATATTGAAGACATAGCGCAACCTCCGCGGAACAATACGTGTATTTTTGACGTACAACCGTTTTCTGATTTTGTTTGCAGAATCAGCCTAAGACGCAAGACTATTGCTGCCAAGCAAGTTGTGGTTTATTGGCACAACCGTGGATCTGATGTTTGACGCGGTGATTTTGTGTAAAGCATTCCCGCGGCCTAGCTGCGGGTTGTAGCTGCGATATTTATAGCTATACAGGCCGCTCTCGGCATCGTACTGCTCGCCGCTACAGTACGATGGGCTCCACGAAAGTTCTCGTGTTGCACAAATCGCGGCGGTCGTCATAGGCGTAGACCTCGAATCGTAGTTGTAGATTTGAGGTTCCCATGTCTGAAAATCCAGACATGGGCCACCCAATCATTTTGGGTTAGTCAGACCTGGGCCACCCGCCAGACATCCTACATCCCATGTCTCAAAATCGAGACATGGGCCACCCATTCATTTGGGGTTAGTCAGACTTGGGCCACCCGCCATTCATTTTGGGGTAGTCAGATCTGGGCCACCCGCCGCGTCGTACTGATAGCTATGCTTGCCATTCCTGCTCATATCCCCCGCAGCATCATAGGCGATGCGAGAGGACGATTCTATGCGATTGCTGGCGTCGTATTTGCGTGGCGAAGAGGCATCCATAACGCTTTCCATCATTGCAAACTCCCAAACTAATTAATTACAACCTCATCAAGCCGCTATGGTGCTTGCTCTGGCAACACGTTTTCGTGCTTTATTTCCTACTATTGGAGTCTTTAGTGAGCTAGTTAGGACTTCTTCTGCCCCGAACCAGCCTAACGATGATTCCACAGATTCCGAAAGGTAGCGCATAAAGCAACGTGTTAGACAATATAATTACACAGAATATCCAGCCTACACTGTGAAAACTAGTTGTAAATATGAGAAGGATAGAAGGGCATAAATATCTTGCCGCATCAGGATAAGGATACCCAAAAATCCAGATAAGAGATAATAAAGCAACACAAACGCCTGTCAATGCACCAACAAGAAAAAACTTCCTAATCATTTAACCTCCTATGGAGCTTGAACTGAATTATGTGATACCTGTCTCCGTTGAGTATCGGTGATCAATAGTGATGGCAGGCGACTGTTAGTAGACGCAAGAAAACCGGTTGCACTCATGACTATCTCTCCGAAATCAACGCAACTACTACCGAGAACCTGATATTGCCCCGGAAACGTGGAAATGAAGTTAATCATGTTCGTTGCTGCATTTGCCTCGTCTGCAGTGAGGTATATTGTAACCGCATTTAATGTAGCAACTCCGGCGGCACGAGGCTCAACCGTCCCGTTAACGGAGGCGTTCGCTAGAATCTGAGCTTTGGTCATGGGAGTAAGTGGTCCGAAACCGACCTCGCCTGCTCCATCAACCTGAACCGTTATGTGGTTTGCTAGATTTCCGACCTGTCCTTGCACCATTCGCACAACAAGTTTGTGATTGTGGTTGGCATCTGGAGGAGGAAGAAGAATAGGCTGTCCGTCTATATCTGTCAAGCCGGTATTGATGCATTTATCTGGGGATGTGTAACATATACACGCAGTAGCAAGCCCCAACCGATCTACGTACTTCAACGGATCATTTATTACGTAGGAGTATAGGTTCAACGACTGGGGATTGCTGACTCTGGCGAACTCCTCGTCGGATGGATCGGGCGACATCCAGCGGCCGAGCTGCGGGTTGTAGCTGCGATATTTATAGCTATACAGCCCACTCTCAGTATCGTACTGCTCGCCGCCGGTAAACGGAACCTCGTCGGCGTCGGAGTGGCGATTGATGAGCTGGCCAAAGGGCGTCATATCGCTCTGCGCCAGAATATCTCCCGTGGCCGATAGCTCCATGCGCGTCATCCCCAGCGGATCGGCGACATAGTAAGTTGAGTCCGCAGCAGGATCGCTAGGTCCTTCTTCAGTGCGGCCACACTGTCCTGCGCCGCCGCAGTCGTCGTCATCAACCAGACCCGGCGATCCTTCTCCGACCTCCCGACCTGGATCCAACCCACCTTCTTTTTCTTGAGTTTCTCCATTAGCTTCGACAGTCGCGGCTGGGCGATCCCCAGTTCTTGTTTCAACTCCGACTGCAAGATTCCGCCCTCCCGTGAGCCCAAGGTCAAGAGGCGAACGACCAAGCTCGATTCCTGACGCGCCAAGCGGTCGGGAACCTTGAACCACCAAACCGACCAGGTGCGGACTAGCGCGTCGAAGACTTCGTCATCCTTGTTGACCACCATTTTCATATACATTCCATTTGGCATCTACGTTACACGTTTGACCACTCTGAAAGATACATTCCACATGGAATATACATCAACCGCACTAACAACCGGTGGCCAAGTCAGCCGCCTTGAACGGAGAAAATGCATGAAAGAAACGCCCGTCGGTAGTACCCCTGTCCCCGAAGTTGATCCCGATTTGTCGGATCCCTTCGCTTGGCCCAGGAAGCCCACTCTGCCCCTCGTTCAACAACCGTTTGACTTCGAAGCCCTTGAATATGAAGGAGATAACCGTGCGATTAGGCCTCGTAGGTGCAGTCCTTGTATTCCTGCATTTCGTCTTGATCGGCTGGGCGGGCTTCCTGCTTGAAAAGGAGCTGAATAAACTTTGCGGGGCCAATCTCATCAAGCTCCCAGACACCGGCAGGCTCTTGTCCGCCCCAGGCTTCGCGGTGCGCGCGCTGCCTGAAGGCCGCTAGCCGTGCATCTCGACCGGGGCCCGCCACACCAAAACCCTCAGAATTGAGGGACTTTCACAACCATGTTTGGCACACCTCACCCGCAATGAGACGCTCCTCGTGTCGGGCAGGACTATCAGCGTAATAGGCCGCGAGCTATGACTCGGGCGGAGCCTCAAGCGCTGACCTTCCAACCCGGCAAATTTAGGAGGGTCACATGACCGATTCACACACGAGGTACCCGCTTCTCACACAGATTCTTTCTATCAAGAATCTGCCACTCCAACCGATGTACAGCACCGGCGCCGTCGCCAAGATTTTCGAAGTGTCTGCACGCGCGATACAGAACCGAGTCGCGGCCGGCAAGATGCCAGCTCGCGACCTTCCAGGCCGCATGCGCTTCCTCCCCGACGACCTTGAGGCCTACCTGGCCAATAGCAAAAGGCGACCGTTTCAGCGTGCCGCTTAATGCCTTCGCGCTGTCCGTCCTTCCGAGTCGGAAAAGGTTCGCGCCGCTTCGCGAATCTTCTCTCTCCTGGATTACACCAACCGACTTGTTCGACTTCTGCAATATCTACGTCAACGTTCCCGTGGATTCGCAATCTATCAGCAGATTTCTAGGCAGGTATTTCTACTTGTTCCCAATAAGGATGCAGATATGAACTTCGCAGCACTTCAGTGTGGCACGGAAATTGCTTCCATAATTCCGGCCGCGTCGCTAATGGTCGCTTCTCCGACCAAGTTGGTAACTACAGGCGACCTCCTCGCTCGTCTCGCGCAGGAGGGAGCCCGCTCACTGCCGATGCAACGGTCGACGTGTGTGGTCCTGGGCATGTACCTCAATGAGCCTGCGGACCAGATTCCTCTGGACAAGATCGATCTGGCCCGCCGTGGATTCCGGGCGTTCCTTTTGTCCCGGACGTACCGAGAGAACTCGATCCGCACCTACATCTATCAGATGGGAACCATGCTCTGGCGTGCAAAGGCCCTGGGATGGGATCCTCACGCCTCCGTAAGTGAAGCTTGGCGGCATCTCTTGGCGGTGGCGTCAAAGAGCAAGCTCTTCGATGTCGTTAGCTACTTCGCGCGAACTACTGCGACGTCTGCGGATGTCAGTGTAGACGGCGTAGACAACTGGGTCGTGTCGCGAGTGCGCGAAGGCGTGTTGTTCACAAACGTCGCGGCCAAGCGGAATGATTTCTGGCGCCTGCTCGTCAAGACAGGATGGGTGACCGAGCCTCCCTACACAGTCAGAAAGCAGGAAAAGTACGGTATTCCGCTCGGCGAGCTACCGCCCGGACTGCGAGGCGACATCGAAACGGTCCTCAAGTGAAAGCAGGCAGACTTTGCTACTGGACGCCCGAAGAATGGTCGGATTCGAGCGGTGACTGCTAACGGCCTGCGGCTCTCCCTCACACAGCTTTCAGGTGTCGCGATCAATGTCCTTGGGATGGAACCCACCTCGCTGAAGGATCTGATCACCAAAGACATTGTCGAGTCCTACGTCGACTGGGCGATCAACGAACGCGGTCTGCGTGGCGAGTCCGTGTTTCTGAAGCTCGCTGGCATTTCGGCTGTTGTTTTTCACCGCCCCAAGTTCAAAGGCCTGGATCTCTCGTGGTTCAAGGAGCTGATGGATTCAATTACCTTGCTGCCGCGGCGTATCTCGGCCTCGATGTAAAAACAGTTACCCGCTGGGCCAGGCAAGGATACTTGCCAGCCCATCCTCTGGGAGAGGGTAAGCGCAAGTTCTGGCGCTTCTTTGAAGGCGAACTGAAGGAGTGGCTGGACTCGAAAACCAACAAGAAGGATGCAGCATGACCGACGCGCCGCCAGCACCACATGCCGACGTTGTAGACTCAACGCAAGCCATCAGTGCGCTCGCTAGGAGATCATCCGTATGCAAGCGCCACGATACCAACGAGGTTCCCTGAGTTTGCAAAAGCGCAAAAGCCAACCCGACGCCTGGGTCTACCGATACTACGCCGACGAGAACGGTCGCCGTGCCTACAAGAAACGGATTGTGAGCACCGTGATCGAATTCCCCAAGCGTAGGGACGCAGAAAAGGCTGTTGCCCAGCTCAGGGTCGACATCAACGACGGAGCGGCATTCGCTCCCATGAACCTGGAACAACTCGTCACGCACTACAAGAGCGTCGAGCTTCCACTGAAAGCCCATTCCACCGCCGAGGGCTACAAAAACTATCTCACTCTGTACATCGTGCCGAAGTGGGGTAAGCATAGTCTTTCGGCAATCAAGAGCGTCGAGGTCTAAACCTGGCTTCGCAACCTGAAGAAGGTCAATGGCAAGCCGGCGAGTCCCGGCACCAGGACCAAGATCCGCAACCTGATGTCCGCTCTGTTCTCCCATGCAATTCGCTACGAGTGGGCGGCGCGGAATCCCATCACTGCGGTTCAAACTTCAGCCAAGCGGCTCCGCACTCCGGACATTCTCACTGCCGAGGAATTCCAGGCACTACTCCAGGAACTCGATCAGCGCGAGCGTGTCATGGTGTTGCTTGCCGGTAGCACAGGCCTTCGCCGAGGAGAACTTATCGCCCTTCGCTGGCAGGACTGCGATTTCGAACTGCTTCAAGCTAATGTCACCCATGCCGTCTGGCACAACGTCGAAGGCGACACGAAGACGGAGGCGTCACGGAAGCCTGTACCACTTCCCCGAATGGTGGTTGAAGAATTGAAGCTCTGGAAGTCTGTCACGCTCTACCGGGCGGACGCCGACTATATTTTCCCGTCCGTCGCAAAGAATGGGACGCAACCCATCACCCCGGACATGATTCTGAAGCGTCACATTCGGCCGGCACTGAAGAGGATTGGAGTTGCCAAGCGAATTGGCTTCCACTCGTTCCGTCATGGTTTGGCTGTTATGCTGCGGCAGCATGGGGTCGACCTCAAGACGGCCCAGGAGTTGCTAAGGCACGCCAACAGTCGGATCACGCTGGAGGTATATCAACAGGCTGTGGCGGAGGAAAAACGCGCGGCTCAAAACCTGGCCTTCAAAGGTCTGCTTGCAGGGGACTCGACTCAGCACCCTCGGAGGCTGCATGAAAGCAGCTATCATTGCCGTAAACCACTGTGCTTCTAGGGTTTATGGCGGGGACGACGGGGCTCGAACCCGCGACCTCTGCCGTGACAGAAGTGCTTTTGATCGTAACCCATTGAATCCATGGGCATTGATGGCTAACAAGAGCACTTTAAGTCCTTTAAAAGCACTACAAGAAATCCTCCAGCACCCTCGTCAGCACCCTCGCAGACCTCTGCTTTTTTTCCCTAAGCCGCTGCCCTCCAGCGGCAGAGGTCGGGAAAAACGGACCTGTGCCGTTGCACTGCAGAGGTCTGAAGCGGTTTGACCTCTGCCGTTGTTCGGCAAAGGTCTGAAAGTCCGAAACGTCCGAAATTGCCATTTTTGCACCAAAAGCTCCACTATTTGGAAACTCAGTATTCAAATATTCTTGCAATGCATTGATATATAGAAACTTATCGTTTAAATTCCGAAGGTGCTGACGAGGGTGCTTACTCTGCGAACGGGTACTCGGTCGGGGTTTCTCCGCAGCTTTCGCCATCGCCATAGGGCAGGCTGAAGCAGGTCCGCCCCACATTGCCTGCCCAGTCGGTCTGGACGCGACGCGGGCCCAATTGGTGCCGAATCAATTCAGAAGCTGAAAGCCGCGAACGCATGAACGGTCGCTACAAAGCTGTGAATTGCCCCTGGCGTCTGGTGCTGCTTCTATGACGTCCGGGATCTTACACGACCCCGCAGTCGGCAGAAATACAGCTCTGTGCTGGCCCCGGACTGCTCCGTCCATCATATTTCGCGCCAGTCTGAAATCCATTCTGGCCACATCGGCGTTTTCCAATACCTATCCCGCACTTCGGTGTTAAGCAGCTTTGAATGAACTGATTGCCCGTACGCATCAGCTGAGATTTTGAGCCGAAGCAACTGGCACACGTTGGCTATTTATTATCGCTGTGCTTTCCTGAGAAGGCCGTCACCAAAGACATTCATGGCGAGGTAGTCGCCAGGATTACCTCCGAGTGAATTTGCCACCACCCGATTTGCTTCAAACGCTGCCTCAGCAACCGTATCGCCATGGTCCCACTTCTTCAAGAAGACTGGTAACCACTTCGGAGGGACCGATACGTTGAGAGGCCAAGGTGAAGCAACCACACTCGCACAGCCATAATTGAAGAGCTGTTTCACCAATCCGATTGTTGTTTCTGCTTGGGGATGTGAATCAACGCGACCGCCACTGCAGATGAATAACAGGACAACGCCCGAATCTTGAAGAGCCGCAGCCAGTGTCTCCGGATAGATTGCCAAGTTCACATTGTCGGAGACCTTTTGGAAGTACCGTTCGCCGGGAAGGAGCCCCCCGTGCGCGGCTACAATCGACAGTTCGGAACGCGCCATGTCATCGGGGACTTCGGCATCTCTGCGGAGTGTAACATTGTGCGCTTTGAGGTCGTCCTTGAGCCGCTCTGCGAGCATGTCGAGGGCCATGTCCTTTTCGGGGCCGGTATCGGTCGGGATCCAGGCGCGGCTTCCGCTATTGACTTCTGTCGCTTGACTCAGCGCTCTGGCCGCAAGCCAAGACATGGACGGGGCGCTAGCAACCGGCATCAGGCGGCCGGCAAAATCGTCCCCGATTCGCAGGAGATTCGGAGGAAAACGCTGCAACGTCGTATCCATAATGAAGATCGTCGGCTTCGGCTCAGATACCGTCAGTCCGAGAGATTCGGTGCTTGTCCAAAAAACATTGGGATCTTGTGACTGCCCATAGCCATAGGGAAACCGCTCAGCCCAACGCCTGAACCGCTCACGAGAAAAGGACGCGTCTCCTTCGATGCGCACTTCGGGGAGTATCCCATCGACGAGGCTCACACGCACGAGGCGCCCCGCTTCACTCATCCCCACAAAAACAATCCGGTATCCAGTCCGAGCGATCATCGCGGCTCTGTTCAGTGTGATTTGCGGCGACGAAAAAGTGGAATCTGGTCCTATGACGGAAGTTCCTCGAATCGCGAGGTCCGACAGCGCCTCAATTGCGAGGACGACCGTTTGCGCGTTCTCCTCCGAAAGTTCTGTGTCGAGGAAGCGGCGTGCGGCTGTCGCAATGTGAGCCAGATCAAACGCGATGTCCTGGTAGTACCTAGCCTGCTCAAGACTGGTCGCCAATGAGATGAAGCCATGTCCATCCGGGGTTGGGGAGGACACTGCTTCAAGTGCATCGGAAAGTTCGGCCGGAGCTTTGGGAAGCGCTGATCGAACGATTGCCGTGGCTTCAACGTCGACTGGAAAGTCATGAAGTCTTGCAAGATACACGCAATGGATCAGTAATGATAGAGCCGGAGCAATGTCCTCGGTTGTCTCCAGCAGGGTCCGGCAGTGCGCCTTGATTTTGTTTGTCAAATTGGCCAACGATTTTCCGGCCCCGTCTTGTTCAACAGAATAGGATTTGAGTTCAAGCCCAAGTTCCATAGTGACTAATCGCAGTTCATATCGCACAGGTGAAGCCGTAAATGAAAGTGATCGACGCAAACGACCTAAGATAGAGGCCGCCTCAGTCACGAATCCTAGATCACGGAGTACTCGGAACAGGAGATACGCTTCCTGCCACATGTCTTCAACCGTGATCTCATTCTCCGCTGTGAATACGCAGGCAAGAGCAATTAGCGATTCAATGGTGTTGTGGATCCGGTGATAGATGTCGGCGAATGCCAACCACGCCAGCCTCCGGCGTGCGGGACTTGCATCGGCAAGATGCAGCGCCTGTTCAGCGAAATCACGTCCCTTTTGCGGTCTGTTGGCAGCAATGAATCGAGCTGCCGCATAGCGAACGATATCTAAGTCCTCATTCGGTGTAGTCGTCATTCGCGCAACAAGTGCAGCGATAAAGACGATGGATTCGAACGCTTGTGCCGACCGATCATCGCGCAAGTCTTGATCGTGGTGTACGAGATCGCGCAACTCTTCAAAGACGGCATCAGGCTGAGCAGGCAAGAGCGATGCGGGCATCTGTATGAGATGGAGGAGTACCGGGCTCTCGCCTGCCATCCATTCATAGGCATTTTCCAGAAAAGACGAAAGGTCAATTTCGGATGTGGCTGACTCTGTCGCCTCCGAGGAATGTTTCGGCGGGACGGCTCCGGTCGCGCTCGCTCTGTTCAGCGTGATCAAAACGAGAACCGCAAGCCCGAGCGCACCGGAGGTTTCGAATGACAGCAGATCGGCTAGTTCAAGCCTCGTGCGGCCATCCGTCGGATTATCCGTGAGGTAGTTCAATACGGCCGCCACAGGGACCGCAAGCTCGTCGCCGGTAATCGGTAGCTTCCCGTTTTGATCACGCTTGAGAAGAATTTGAAATGTCGTGCTGATCAGCATCCTCGCGGTTCCCCGTTCCATTGGCCGCTGTTCGGTGGGGAGACACAGCTCAACTGCTGTCGCGAAATCGCATCTCGACAATGCTTCACGCGCGCAAAGAGCGCGCGCCCAGTCCGCACGCCCCGGATCAATTGCAACAACCGTTTCGATCAAGTTGGAATAGTCCGGAATCGACTTCGAATTGAAGCCGCACGCTAGTGTAGCGAAGAACGCTTCCAACTTCGTATCCAGTGGCGGGTGTTCCGAACGCAATAGGACTAAAGCATCCGAGTAGCTACGGTCGTCGAATAGCTGTTTGAGAGTGTGCTCGAACAGATCGGCAGAAGCGGGATGAAGCAGTCCCAGTCGTTCCGTGGTCCGTGACGTGAGGGGGACGTCACCGGCCGCGATTTCCAGTGCGAGTTCGAGTTCCTCTTGGGCAATCAGTTCGGGCACTGCGGGAGCCAGCAATTGATGAGCGAGTTGTCTTTCGTCGGCGCGTCTTGCGATCAGCGCCAGCTTCAGACGGGAAGAAGGATCGATATAATCTCGTTTCTCCACTTCATCGCGCAGCATCGATATCACGTGGAGGCCTGGCGCGACGCGGTCGAAGATTTGCAGCTTGATGAAGGACTTTTGAGAGTCCATCCACTCCGGAAGCGCATCAATTGCTCTAAAAACACTGCCGAGATGCCCTTTCCGAGCTTCGTCGATCCAGGCGTCGACGTGTGTTGCTAAGATCTCGTTGTCATCATTCTCCCAACGAAGCGAGAACAGCCCGCAATCGTCGACCGACATCAGCACTTCGTTGTTCTCCTTGCGCTGTGGCGGGGCTGCACCGGTATCAAGAAGTACATAGCATTCAATGCGCCGAGCATAGTCGATTACGCTTTTCGCAAGACCGACCATATGAGACACCCATGCGTCTTCCGGGAGTAGCGACACTCCAATCAAGCTATCTCGGCCTGCTGTCAGGTCCGCGACGCGATAGGACGCAGAGCGTAAGATGATGGCGGCTTCGCGCTTACCGGCAGTCTCCAGCGCTTTGAGCGCAGATGGAACCGTGAAATCCTTGGCGCGCACAAATGCGATGTGCTCCCGTACGCTATCCCACTCCTCTTCCGTTAACTCCCGACCAAGGTGCTCTTTTGCGGACTCTTTTAAGCTCAGGACGACCGAGTCCTCTGATATGGGGTCTGCAGAGGCGAGCGGTGGCATGACTACAACTATTCTGCGAACGAGGTTTGTCCCGTTGCTCCGAGCCGCTGCCATTACGACACAAAAAGCTCCCGCTCGGTTTGTCGAGTTGGGATAGTCGGCGGAGCAGATATCGCCCACACCGAACCTCAGCGGAGAATGGGTATAGATGTCTATGAGCGTCCGAACATAGGTTTGGGCGCGCGGCTGCTGTGGATCATCCGGAGTCTGCTGCTCTTGTGGCATAGTGTCGTTTCATTGAAACTGGAGACGCCCTAAGTATATGTCCTCCGGTGAAGGGGAGCGACCTTGCAGCGCGGGTTGCACCAGGGCGAACCGCAGCGAAGTGTTTACGATGCACCTCTCTTCTGCGGGGAGCGGGTCACCCCCTCGATGCCGCACCGGGCATAATTTCCCGGGGAAACCTCGCCGCGCACTCCCACAGCCCGCCTTCCCTGAAATCTTTTGGGCAAGTGACAGATCGCGAAGATACTCATCCGAGCCGATCACTCCTCTAAAGTCGCCAAGTATTTATGAATCTCCATGTTGCTCTCGAAGTCGGCACCTTGACGGAGATCTGTATCCTCGCGATTGTTTGAGGGGTACGACGACTCATCCGAGCACCTTTCTCGGCACCCTTAAACCAGGAAATCAACTAGATCCGGTACTAAACCTCTGCCGTGTCGGGGCAGAGATATTCATCTAAAACAATCTATTATGTTTACGAGGATCGCTGCGTCGAGGAGAATAGAAAGGTGGGCGATGTGCTCGACATCCACAACAAGTACTCGCTGACCGGCGTGTGAATGTCTCATAGATCCGAGGAACCTTTATATGGCAGACGAACTGATCGAAACCGATGGCTCATCGATGGATATTCGACCGCTGTTGGCTAATCTGCGGGGGTTGATCCACGACGCGCGAAAGCAGATTTTACGCAGCGCAGATGTGATTCAGGTTCAGACCTGCTGGGAGATCGGCAGGCATATTGTCGAGTTTGAGCAGGATGGATCTGACAGGGCACAATATGGCAAGCAGTTGCTGCCAGCCTTGGCCGCTACGTTGACGGAGGAATTC
>Ga0302277_1002726_pt1 | contig 12391 bp, 6 predicted proteins | sample III_Bog_N3_1_FD_198759 | JGI IMG/M metagenome (GOLD analysis project Ga0302277, IMG submission 198759) | Peat permafrost microbial communities from Stordalen Mire near Abisko, Sweden - III_Bog_N3_1 | ecosystem: Environmental > Terrestrial > Soil > Wetlands > Peat | place: Sweden: Abisko... | reverse complement strand
CGAGCCGTCACCCGCAATCTCCGGATGTTCCTGGGGCACGCGGTTCATGCGCGCATAATTCGGAACAGCGAGCATCGGCGTACCATCCTGCCATTTACCTGTAATGACGATCACGCCACCGAGCAAATCGGGCCGCCATTCAGCTTTGAGCGGGTCGTTGCTCAAAGCAAGGTCAAGATTGTGTTGGTCAGCTGTCTCGACGTTATAAATGAGCGGTCCATACTGCAGCGCCACCAGGCTGTCATCGGCCTTGATGCGCGCATCCGCTTTGATCCGCTGCACTTCCATTGGTAGCTCGATCTCGATGGTATCGCCGCGTTCCCAGCGGCGCGTAATGACCGCATAGCCCTTGATGATGTGCGCCGTGACCGGTTTACCGTTTATCGCCAGCCGCTTCAAGCCATCGACCTTGGGCGTCTTCGTATAGAGCTTCGAGGTAGCGCGGTTGGGCACGCGCACATGCACGCTGAAGGTCTTTGCCTCATCCGGGTTGATCGTGATGGCGACCGCGCCTTTCCATGGATACTCGGTCTTCTGCACGACCTGTACATCGGTGCCGGCGATCTTGCCCACATTCACGCGGCTCCCTATAAACAGGTTCACATGCAACGCATCAGGCCCCTTGGTGTAGCTCCATGTCGGCACCATCAGCAGCGTGCGCGGAATATTCCCCACGCAGCACGGGCAAACATGCCATGGCGTGCGCTCCGAATTTACCAGCGGATTGGTGTAGCAAAAGTTCTTGCCTTCCATGTCTACCGCGCCAAAGAGCGCGTTATACATGGTTTGCTCGTACAAATCGGCGAACTTCGCATCGTGATAAGCGAGGTTCATCTTGTACTGGAAAAAGATGAGACCGCAACTGGAGCAGGACTCGCAATAAGCTTCGTTGCGCAGCGAGTAATTCGGGCCGAAGCCTTCTGACGTCTCTCCACTCCCAATGCCGCCCGTCACATAGAACTTCTTGTTGACCATGTTGTTCCAAAGTGCCAGTACTGCGCTCTGGTAGTCCTGATCGCCGGTCTCCGCCGCAATGTCCGCCATGCCGGAGTAGAAGTACGTCGCGCGCACCGCGTGTCCCACCGCTTCGTATTGGCGGATGGGCGGCAAATGGCTCTGATCGTATTCCTGCCCGCCCTTGCGCGAGTCGAGGAGGAATTTCGCCAGCTTAATGTAATCGTCGCCCAGGCCGTTGCCTTCCGTGTCGTTCACGAATCGGCCAAAGCGCACCAGCGCCTGTTCCATTTCCTGGTGACCGTCGAACCAATCCTTCTTGCCTGGTCCAATGTTGGCCACCCAGCAGTCGGCCAGCTTCTTGGCTGCGTTGTAAAGCCGCAAATCCTGCCCATTGGTCAGCGTGTGATGGTTGATCGCTGACTCGATGAAATAGCCCGCGACATACCCTTCGTGATTGCCGCGATGATCAGGAGACCAGCGCTCCGGCCACTGTTTGCGGTCGGCGAGCGTATACGCCGTTTGTAGATACCCGTCGTGTTCCTGCGCCGCAAGGATGATGGGAATCCATTTCTCCAGTGTCACCTTCATCTTTTCCTGCGCAGCAATGATGTCCGGGTCTCCCTGCGCATCCACCATGAGTGCAATGCACATCGACTCCACCGTCTGGTGCACCCACGCGTTCGAGAAGACGTAGCCCTTATGACGTCCGTGCGGCTCACCGCCGAGCGCCTTCGCAGCCTCAATAAAATTGTCCAGGCCACCTTGTCCCTGCTTCAGGTCGGTGCGTTCGCATTGCTCCACGCAATGCGGAATCCAGTCGACAATCAGTGTCTTGGCGCGCTCGTTCCACATCGGGTTGTCGATTGCGTAACGCGTCGTATAGACCACGTTCAGCCTCTCCTTGGGAGGAGCTTTTTCGGCCTGCACCGTGAGGCTCGACTTGCTGTTTTCCCTATCGCCGAATGCCGTGATCTCAAGCACATACTCGCCCGGCTCCGAGAAGGTCGCCGTCGTGTCGGCCGAAGCGGCATCTGCGAAAACAACCTGGCCCGGCCCCGAGGTCTTGCTCCATCGCACGTGCGATGCGGCTGTCGGCATCAGCCAGTCGGCTTTACCTGACAGATAGGTCTTTCCGCCCAGCACCACCGCGCGATCCACGCCCGCTTCAACGTTAGGCGGGAAGAGTGGCACCGGCCCGCTGCTGTAGACCTTCCACTCCAGAACCCCTGTCGAATGTGTGCCGTCCGAGCTGATATCAAGACGCAGCCTGTCTGTCTTGACCTCATCGAAGCTGGTGCTGTTGAAACCGTTTGGATCCACACCCAGTCCCTTCGCATTCGAGACAGGCACAAACTCGACCCACCAATACACTTCCACGCGGTTTGTGGTGACCGGCTTGCTCCACTCATACTGCACCCATTGCGCATCTGTGTGCGGCCAATTGCCGTAACTGCCATGGCTCTGATCATGCGAATTGACAGGATCAAATCCATCGTTCAGGGCCGCCACTTTGGTATCTCCTGAGGTGTACGATGCCGAAGCCGTCGCGACTTTTGCCAGGTTAACCGTGACGTCGTTGACGACGGCGGCCAGAGCCTTCGACCGATCAACGGCCGCCAGCAATGCTGCGCCTGCTACACCAGCTAGAAAATGCCTGCGGTTGACAGCGCCGCTGGAGCGCCGCAAAGACATTTCATTCTCCCCCGCGAGCAGCTCTGGATGTGCCGCGTCGGAAGCTTCAGGGACCTGGGGCGAGGAATTAGCAGGTTGCATGATCTGTTCCTTTCAGCAATGTCGTGCGCCGCATCTTGCGAGGGGACGGGCGGGTCTTCGATGATTGCCGCGTAACCAGAGACGCGCGATCCATTGCTTTCGTGCAACGTGCGTGTCTCGGCTATATTGTATACGAAAATGTACGCACTAGAGTTTGACTTGGTCAATCTCACCCCAGATGTTAGGTATTTAGGACAAGCTCCAGGCGTTTGATTCAAGCCGGGTAACGGCGGACTCTTTCGCACACTTTGCCGAGATAAAGCTGGCTGACATTCCAATGGAGTCCTGCAAAGCTTTGAAGCGCCCCATCGAGCTGTACGTTCAGCGAGATCAAAGATAAACATCGCCGTGGAAGGGGGCATTGTGTCGATTGGTGTTACCAGTCCACTGCAGACACTTTTCAACAAATGGGCAAAACTTCCCGCAATGTCCCTGGCTTGTCCATACCTCTAGAAGGCCGCCGCCCCGGGTCGCCGGCATATACACCTGGGTGAGCCTCGAGCCAACGATCGATTGCGATTCAAGCCTGAAGACTGTGAGGGATACACATCAGTTTGTGGACCTTAACAAGATCGGGCGGGTAACGGTACCACCCCAACAGAAACACTTTGGGCGTCGAACAGCTATAGCGCTGCGGGCCTGACGAAGGCGACGTTCGGTTCAAATAGCGCAGTCGAGACTTTGCAATATACAAAGCTGCTGGCGCTTTCGTCTTCCAGTACCGTGAACTCAAGCGGCACGACGCTGTACAGCGAGAGCCTGGGCTATTATCCAAATCTCTACTTGCAGACGGCCAACGATTCGGTGAACGGCAACTGGACTTATACCAACGACACTCTAACCGGCTTACGAAGGCCGTGTCGTCGAATACGGCGGAGGGATGTTCATTCGCCTATGACGCCTTCGGGACCGGACCCAGGAGTCAGCAAATGGGACGGGCAACAATTGTTTCACCGAGAATCTGACCTTCAACAACACGGCCACCAACCACATTGATGGATACAGCTAAGAGAGTTCTGATCTCCGCGGGAGTAAGCACAACGGGCGCCGACTTTCGCTTCGCGCTTTGACGCAAGAGTCGAATTGGATTTGCGGTCGCACCTGCTTGCTTGTAAATCTGTACCCCCCAACGATCGCATATTTATTCCGACTTATCCAACTCTCGTAAGTAATTTATTATAAACAACTTATACGAGACAATGATGAGAATCCGCAAAACTTTCACCTTATGCGTAAATTGCCGTGGAAACTTTCATCTTATGAGGTCCAGAGGTTTCATCTTATGGGGTGCGTGGTTTTGTAACCTATTGAAAAATATGAACGTCAGCTTTCAGCTTATGCGTAAACCCACAATGCTGTGTCTCACTGACGGTCATCGAATCGTTCTTCAGATCTCAGGTTGGCGGCGTCCCTCCAAATCCGGCCCTTACACAATTGACCACGTTACTCGCGGAAGGGGTGTGACGTGGTCTATCGCGTATTGGCGGGTGCAATGTGTGGGCGAGTCCGGGGAGGCTGAACTGCGCGTCCGCCCAGCGATGCTGTTGCGTTACTAGTATTGGCCGTAGCGGCCCTTGATAGAGTCGAGGAGTTTAGCGGAGTCGTAGCCGACACCGTCCTTGAAGACGATTTCGACCTTTTCAATGTCGTCGATGTTGACGGCAGGGTTGCCGTTGATGACAACGAGATCAGCGTTTTTTCCGGGTGCGATGGAGCCGATGGTCTCCTGCCGGCCGAGATAGATCGCGCCGTTGAGCGTGGCGATCCTGATGGCCTCGAGTGGCGTGAATCCGTCGGAATCGACCAGGAGTTCGACCTCGCGCTGGTCGCCGAATCCGGGAAGTACGCCGCCGTCGCCGGTTGGGTCTGGACCGGCGAGCAAAAGTCCGCCGGCCGCGACAAACTTGTGTTCAAGTTGCGCGTTGTGCTGGTAGGCGAGTGCGCGTGCCGGGTTGGCGGGGCGGGTTAGCTCAAGGTTGCGCGTGTAGAGATAGGCCTCCCGCGTGGGCGGGGACATCGCTTCGAGGACCCGATTCTGCAAATGGAGATGCTGGGGTATGGAGCTCTCGAAGACAGGAAGTGTGCTGGTGACGGCGACGTGGTGGTTGACGAGAAGCTTGATGAGAGCGGTCGCGTCGGCGCCGTTAGGGTCCATTCCAGCGAGAGTTGGATTACCGGAAGACCGCGGGCAGAGGTCGGGCTGCTTGCCGGGGTCGAGCTGAGTGTTGACGAAAAAGCCGTGTTCCAGATTGTCGATTCCGATCTCGGCGGCTTCGGGGTAGGTGACGGCGCAGAGGTGGCCCGTGATTTTGAGGCCATGTTTGTGAGCCTCATCCACAGCGGCCTTCAACTCGGCGCGCGTGATATTCATGTAGGCCTTGTAACTTGTAACTCCCTGAGCTGCCCAGTAGTCGACGAAGGCGCGCGCATCGTCGGGACCGGTGAGGTTGTGCATCTGGACGAAGGGGCTGTTCGGACCTTCAAGGTAGGGTGCTGTCACGTCCATGTGCGGACCGGGCAGGTGGCCGAGGTCGATTTCGCGGCGTAGGTTGAGGTCGAGGTAGGGCTCGACGCTGCCGGTGGTGCGCATGGTGGTGACTCCCGCAGCGAGGTACATGCGGGGCGAGGTAAATGTCATTTGGGGCACGATGAGAGGCGGCTCGGACGATCCATCGGCAGCTTCGTCGGCGCGGGCGATGTAGTAGAGGTGGTCATGCATGCCGACCAGGCCGGGAATGACGGTGCGGCCCGAGAGATCGATGATTTGCGCCGGGGAGTTGGCTGGCGGCGTCGCGCCGATACTGACGATTTTGCCGTTTTCGATGAGGATCGATTGGTCTTCGAGAGGAGCTGCGCCCGTGCCGTCAATGATGCGAACGTGGGTGAGCAGCACCGCTTGGGCATTGACCCCGACATACTTGAGGACATCGGGAGAAAGCTTGGGCGCCTGGGCGTTAAGCGTGGCACAGGCGGCCGCGAGTGAAAGCGCAAGCACGGCGTTGAGACGATGATGCATGGGAAATCTCCAGGGGATCGAAGGTTCGTGAGGAAGCGGGGTGCGTTTTATCCTGCGCAGGCAAATTCAATTAGAGAGTAGAACATGGCGCCGTTACAATCAACGATATTGCTTCTGCAAGGTATAGAGAGGAATGCAATGCGAATCTCCGTCGTTCTGTTGATGCTCGCCCTGTGCGGGTGTCTGCCTTCGCGAGCCCTTCAGCCGGACAGCAAGGCCATTGCTGAGTATCTGAAGGCGTTGCCAAACGCGAACAAGCCAGCCTTTGACGAGGTAACAATTCTTTCGCTGGCCGCGCTGCCGCTGTCGTGCATCGATCATCCCCAGGTGACAGAAGATCACACGCACGACTATTTGTGGGTTCATGACACGAAAGCGCATCCAACTGAAGACTACAGCAAGAATCGAGCCTTTTATGGGTGCTACGATTGGCATTCCGCCGTGGACTCGACCTGGGTTCTGGTGGCACTTTTGAAGCAGGATCCAAAGATGTTTTTGGCGCCTGTCATTCGGCAGCGGCTGACAGAGCATCTGGGAAAGGAAAACATCGCCGGCGAGGTAGCGTTCTTCAGTTACTCCAAACCCGACGATTCCGAAGGGAAGAATTTTGAGCGGCCGTATGGCTATGCGTGGCTGCTGAAGCTTTACGGAGAACTTGCTTCCTGGAACGATCCCGACGGACAGAAGCTTGCCGCCAATGTGAAACCGCTTGCGGAACTCATGGCGGGGAAGTATGTAAGTTATCTGAATAGTCTTCCCTATCCCATGCGCGTTGGCGTTCATCCGAACACGGCCCTCACCATGGGGTTTGTTCTCGATTACACCGATGCAGTTCCGGATGCGGCGGTGAAGACAGCGGTGCATGACGCGGCCATGCGCTTCTTTGGCAATGATAAGAATTGTCCGACTGCGTACGAGCCGAGCAACGGAGATTTCGCGTCGCCCTGTCTTACCGAAGCAATGCTGATGGGGCGCGTCATGGATCAACAGCGTTATGTTGCGTGGCTGAATGCGTTTCTGCCGCCAGTGTATTCCGCCGAATTCAAAGTCTATCAATCCGACATTGACACGATGCGCGTGAAGGCATCGGGAAGCTCGGCTGATGCAGAGGATAAAGAAGGCCTGCTTGGATCTAAGGCCCACCTGATTGGCCTGGCGTTTCAGCGGGCTGCGGATTTCGAGAAGATTGCCGCCGCGCTTCCCAAGGATGATTTGCGTGTTCCCGTGTTTCAGAAACTCGCGACGATCAACGCACAGCGCGGTTTTCAAAAGATTGGAGATGCTGGGTACCTGGGGCAACACTGGCTGGCCACCTATGCAGTTCTCTATATGCAGGCGGAGAGTGCGGCAGCGCAGAAGTAAGATCTGGCGTGATGTGAAAGGTTGATTCGAGTTTCTATGCGCGTGGCAATCGACACCGGCGGTACATTCACGGACTGCGTCTATCTCAGGGATGGGAAGCTCCAGGTCCTGAAGGTTTTTTCTACGCCTGCCGATCCTGGTCTGGCTGTTCTTGAGGCGTTGCGCAAGATTTGTGCGCCATGGTACGACGGTGGGCACCAACGCAATGCTGGAAAGAAAAGGGGCGAGGGTTGCATTCGTCACCACGGCGGGATTTGAAGACGTGATTGCCATTGGCCGGCAGGCTCGAGCCAAGTTGTACGACTGGTTTCAAGTTGCGCCCGATTGCCTTGCTCCAGCAGAGCTTCGTTTTGGAATCGAGGAACGGACAACTGCGGAAGGAATTGTGCTGAAGAGCGGGGAGCCGGCTGCGCTCGAACAATTGGCAGAGCGCATTGGCGCGTCGAGCGCGGAAGCGATAGCCATCTCGCTTCTCTTTTCCTTTGCGAATCCATCCAATGAGAGCATGGTTCACGCCGCGCTCAGTGGAATTGGAATTCCTGTTTCCGTTTCGCATCTTATCTTGCCGGAATTTCGCGAATACGAAAGGGCATCGACGGTTGTGGCCAACGCGTATCTTTCGCGCATCGTGGGCGGCTACATGGAGAAGCTTGTGGCGAGCGTTGGCGCGGAATTCGGAAGCAGGATTGAGGTGATGCAATCGTCTGGCGGGATTATCCCAGCGAGAATCGCCGCGCATGAGCCGGTGCGGACCTTGCTGTCTGGGCCCGCGGGCGGAGTGATGGGCGCGTATCAAATGGCAAAGCTGGCCGGCTTCGACAGAATCATCGGGTTCGATATGGGAGGAACGTCGACAGACGTTTCGCTTGTCGACGCAAACATTGGCGGTCCGCAATTGAGCACCGAATCCAATGTCTCTGGAGTGCCGATCGGGATCCCCATGCTGGATATTCACACGGCAGGCGCGGGCGGAAGTTCACTGGCGCGATTCGATTCCGGCGGATTGCTGCATGTCGGTCCGGAGTCGGCAGGATCGTCGCCCGGGCCGATCTGTTTTGGCCGCGGCGATCAGCCGACAGTGACGGATGCAAATCTGATTCTTGGACGCCTTGATTCGAGCAGCTTTCTTGGCGGGGCTGTACCGCTTGACCGCGAGCGAACGGTGCGCCTTATGGAGCAGGCGAAGGGATCGATTGGCAACGTTGAGGAATTCGCCGCGGGAATTATTCGCGTCGTTGAAGCGTCCATGGAAAAGGCGATTCGCGTGATCTCTATTGAGCGCGGATACGATCCACGAGATTTTACGCTGGTGGCGTTTGGCGGCGGCGGCCCGCTGCACGCTTGCGCACTGGCGCACGCATTGCGTATTCCACGCGTGCTCATTCCGGCGCTGCCTGGGGCGCTTTCGGCCGTCGGCATTCTGCTGGCGGACGCTGTGCGCGACTACTCACGAACAGTAATGCTTCCTTCTGATGCAAATCTTGAAGGCCTTTTTCTGGAATTGGAAGAGCGCGGCGCTGCTGAATTCCTGGCTGAGGAGTTGGATGGATCGTCGATGCGATCGGTGGATTTGCGCTATCGAGGGCAGGGGTATGAATTGAATGTTCCATTCGGCGAAGAGATGCTGACGGCCTTTCATGAGCTGCATCGCAAGCGATATGGATTTGCCAATGAGCAGCGCGAAGTTGAGATTGTGAATGTGCGTGTGCGCATGATCGCGAAATCGGAAGCATTCGATCCCTGTAAAAAAGAGCTGCAGGAAGGGAACGGGGAACAAGCGCTCCTTTCCACGCATGCGGTACATTTCAATGGATGCGCACCAATGACGCCCGTTTACGATCGCCAGGCGCTGCGGTCCGGCGATGCGATTCAGGGACCGGCCATCATTACGGAATACAGCTCTGCGACTCTTCTTCCACCGGAAGACAGGTTGCGCGTGGATGCTCTCGACAACCTGATCATTGAGGTGCATTGATGCCAGAGACAAGACCTGCTCACGATCCTGTCGCGCTGGCAATCTTCCAGAGCGGAATCCATTCGATTGCGGAGGAGATGGGCGCAGCGCTTCGGCGAACCGCAATTTCGCCCAATATCAAGGAGCGGCGCGACTACTCGTGTGCGATTTTCGACGCGCAGCACCGCGTGATTGCCATGGGCGACCATATGCCGGTTCATCTTGGGTCGATGCCCATGTCGGTGAAAGCTGCCGTCGAGACGCTGCCTCTCGGTCGAGGTGATATGGCAATCCTTAACGATCCGTATGCCGGAGGCACGCATTTGCCGGACATCACGCTGGTGTTGCCGGTGTTTATTGAAGCCCATGATGCCCCGTTCTTTTATGTGGCTGCGCGCGCGCACCATGCGGATGTGGGCGGGATGTTTGCCGGGTCGATGGGGCCAGCGCGCGAGATCTATCAGGAGGGCATTCGTATTCCTCCGGTCCGGATTATGCGCGGTGGAGAGATCGACAAAGAGGTGTTGTCTCTGATCCTGCATAATGTGCGCACGCCCAGCGAACGGGAAGGCGACCTGGCCGCGCAGATCGGCGCATGCCAGGTGGGGGAACGCAGGCTGCGGGAAGTGATCGAAAAATATGGCGCGGAGAGTGTCGCCATTCTCACTGGGGAACTGCTCGATTATTCCGATCGCCTGATGCGCGCCGAACTGAGCAAAATGCCGGCTGGAGTATTTGAAGCGGAGGATTGTCTGGATGATGACGGAGTTGGCGCCGATCCGTTGCGAATCGCGGTGTCTGTTCGCTTCGAGCCGGAAACTGGGTCGGCGGTGATCGACTTTTCAGGAAGCTGTGCGCAAGTCGCCGGCAGCGTGAATGCGGTCTACGCCATCACCTACTCCGCTTGCTTCTACGTGCTGCGCTGCCTGCTGGCCGACGACGCGCCGGCTACGGCGGGGCTGATGAATCCGGTTACTGTTGCGGTGCCCGAAGGAACGATCGTAAATGCGCGTCCGCCTGCCGCAGTGGCCGGAGGCAATGTAGAGACATCGCAGCGCATTGTGGATGTGCTGCTTCGCGCAATGGCGAAGGCGATTCCGCAGCGCGTGCCGGCTGCGAGCTATGGGACGATGAGCAACCTCACTGTCGGAGGCATTGATCCGCGCACCAATCAGCCGTTCACTTACTACGAAACGACGGCCGGAGGGATGGGCGCGCGGCCTGGGCTGGATGGAATCTCCGGAGTGCATTGCCACATGACGAACTCGCTGAACACTCCGATTGAAGCTCTCGAATATGCGTATCCATTTCGAGTGCGCGCCTATGGTTATAGAAAACATTCCGGCGGGGCGGGACAGTTTCGAGGCGGAGACGGATTGGTTCGGGAGATCGAATTGCTGGCGGACGCGCAGGTTACGTTGCTTTGCGACCGGCGAAAATCTCAACCCTACGGATTGGCTGGCGGTTCAGCGGGCGCGGTCGGACGCGCGCTGTTGATCGATGAGAATCATTCGGTGGAGCTGCCGTCGAAGTGCAGTGTTCATGCGTCGAGCGGCAATCGGATCCGCATTGAAACGCCCGGCGGAGGCGGATGGGGAGTGGGAGACGGAGTGGAATAGGAATTGAGGAACAGATGGTCGCAGAGAGCGAGCCGGAGGACATTCGGGCAGGGAACATCGATGTGAGCAAGGAGGCATTTGTCTGGATTGCGCGCCTCACGGAACGCGAGCGCTCCACGCTGATTGCGACATTTGCGGGATGGATGCTGGATGGTCTCGACGTGATGGCCTACAGCTTCGTAGTTCCGACGCTCCTGGTTGCATGGCACATGACCAGGGGACAAGCCGGCATGCTTGGAACGTCGGCACTGCTCATCTCGTCTGGCGGCGGGTGGTTGGCGGGAATCCTGGCGGATCGCTATGGGCGGGTCCGGGTCCTTCAACTGACGATCCTATGGTTCGCACTGTTCACGTTCCTGAGCGGATTCACGCACACATTTACTGAATTACTCATCGTGCGCGGATTGCAGGGACTCGGTTTTGGCGGCGAGTGGGCGGTGGGATCGGTGCTGATGGGCGAGAGCATCCGCACAAAGTATCGTGGCAAGGCGGTTGGGACGGTGCAGAGCGGGTGGGCAATCGGCTGGGGCATCTCCGCACTTTGTTACGCGATCTTCTTCTCGTTGCTACCATCGGCGATTGCATGGCGGGCCATGTTCTGGATCGGCATTCTGCCCGCACTGCTGGTTTTCTATATCCGAAAACATGTTCCAGAGACAGAAGCTTTCCGGAACGCTCATCGTGCGCAGCGTGGCAGCGTGATGAAGATCTTCGCACCTGCAATACTGCGCACCACGCTCCTCGCTTCACTGGTTTCCCTTGGAGCGCAGGGCGGGTACTACGCGATCACGACATGGCTCCCGCTTTATTTGAAGAGCACGCGCGGGTTGACGACGCTTGACACCGGGGGGTATCTGGCGGTGGTGATTGCCGGGTCGTTTGCGGGCTATCTGACGGCGGCGTATTTGACCGATCGACTGGGGCGCAGGGGCACGCTGATTCTTTTTGCAGTATGCTCCTTTGTTGCCGTCCTCTCATATGTCAACGCACCGATCGGGAACAGCGTCATGCTGCTCCTGGGATTTCCACTGGGCTTCTTTGCGTCGGGATCGTTCAGCCCGATGGGCGCATTCTTTACGGAGCTTTTTCCTACGCCGCTACGCGCATCGGGACAGGGATTCTCCTACAACCTTGGAAGAGGCGCGGGCGCGCTCTTCCCGACTTTCGTCGGTTTCTTCAGCGCCCGGTTGTCGCTGGGAACTTCGATCGCGGCATTCGCCGTGGTGGCTTACCTGGCAATGATCTGCGGAGTCATGCTGCTGCCTGAGACGCGAGGCCGCGAACTGATCGCATAGGTACGCAGCGCGCTTGATGCCGCATCAATTCAAGCAGAATCAAATCAAGAGGAAAGTAAAACGGCCGGCAATTGTGCCGGCCGCATTGTTTTGCCGTGGTCTTTTATTGTTTGTGACGAGGATGGCCCAGGGAGATCACTTCCAGTGCCACCGGAGCGAGGCCGGCCTTGGTGATATTGAGTTCCTGAGCGGCTGCATACGAGAGGTCGATGATGCGTCCCTCGTCGAGGATGCCGCGATCGTTGATGCGCACCACAACCGATCGTTTGCTGTTAAGGTTTACGACACGCACCATGGTGCCGAAGGGTAGCGTGGGGTGACATGCGGTCATGGCATACATGTCGAACCGCTCACCACTGGCGGTGCGATGGCCGTTGAGCACCGAGCCGTACCACGATGCGATGCCGCGAAGGGC
>Ga0302277_1002724_pt1 | contig 12395 bp, 12 predicted proteins | sample III_Bog_N3_1_FD_198759 | JGI IMG/M metagenome (GOLD analysis project Ga0302277, IMG submission 198759) | Peat permafrost microbial communities from Stordalen Mire near Abisko, Sweden - III_Bog_N3_1 | ecosystem: Environmental > Terrestrial > Soil > Wetlands > Peat | place: Sweden: Abisko... | reverse complement strand
TCTTATAAGTATTTATTTCCCTTAAGATGTGTAGCATTGAAATTGGTGTTTTCAATTTCTTTACTGAATTTGAAGCCCTATCCACATTTCAAGTTGAATTCATCACGATAGCAATTTTCTTCTTGTCCTTTAAATTTAAAAGGGTAATTATGAAAAAGAAGATAGTAGAGTAAAACTCCAACTGCCCAGATATCCACTTCTTCTCCATATCCATCATCAGAAAAATATTCAGGAGCCAGATAAGGTGCTGAACCAACAACATCAAACATACGTTATCTTCGTTTTCTGAATTGACTTAAAGAAAAATCATAAAAGTAGGGTTCGTTATTTTTTATTCGTATTTTTTAAGGTCTCACATTTTTATAGACTAACTTCTAACTATGCATTTCATCCAGGATTTCAATAATTTGTGCGATATAATCTAATACTTGCTTGAGTTGCAAATGTTTTGAGCTGTGATTAATGGCCAATTTAAGGAGATCCATTTCGATATACTCTGAAATATAGTATTTATTGTTATTTTCTTCAAACTCGTCCAAAAGCTGGACAACATGTGAGCAATGTAATTTCTTTCGCACCTTAAATGTATATTAATCAGACTCATTAAGAGCCTAAAATTCATGCATGAGGAAAAATTTACCACCTTTTGATACTTTAGAAATGGTACAATTCTCGAGGGTCTCTAATAGTTGTTATTGCTTGTAAGATTTTGTTTTCATATTATAGAATCTTATATTTACCATTAATAAACATCATATACACTCAAACAGCATTCCGTGCTTTCATTGAATTCTGAATTTGATTCAGGGTCTATTATATTTCATCACATTCCTCAATAGCATGCTCGTTTTATAATATTATGCGATCTAAATAATTACTTAACTGCTCCTCATTTAACTGATCTAATATCTATAGATTCATATTGTCAGCTTCCATCATTTTGTCTAATATTTCTTAGACTTTATCTAAGCCAAAAGTAGGTACATTTTCACAATTGGTTTCATTAGCTAATTATGCATTGATGATTGCACTTTGATCAATTTTGTTGACATGAATTTCGGGATTACTCTGTATTTTTTGGTTATATTCATTCAAATTTTAATTTTTATGTAAATGGTTTTGTTCACTCATTTGCTTGTGTATAATAAATTGAATAATAATACTGAATCTAAAATTACAAATACTTTTCATTTGATATTGATTATCATACTTTGGATAGTTTTAAACTATAACATAGATTATGAAATCATTCCAAACTCAACCCAAAATCTGGAATTTTAGGTGAATTAATAGGATGAATTGGAGGAGTTAGGATGATAACGTTCTTCTTTTTCATTTTCTTTTGGTTGTTCATCGCTTCCATCAATTCCTCCTCATCTTTTTAATTTTATTCATAGTCATTATTTATTAGATCTCTGTAAGTTTCATCGTAGTTTAGTGAGTCTATTGATCGTTTAGGGGCAGGTTTGACATCATGCTCTAGAGATAAATCCATTTTTGATGACAACTTATGATCACTTCCTCCTTCGCTTTTTCCTTATTTGATTAGAGGCCTGGGAGCTCCTTCTTTACTATAAGGAGAGTATGTTAAAAGCTAAATGGCAAATTATTTAAGCTTCATCAGTATATCCTTAGTCCATGGTAATCTCTTGAAATTTTACAAGGATTTAAAGTTTTTGGTGTTAATGCATTGCTTCACTGCCTCATTCATGGTTGCAATTTTCTTTTTATTATCTTTCAGAAACTCATTTTGGAAGGTTTCTAAATTACAAACAAGGTACTTAAAAATTTTTTGTAATCCCGATAAAAACGGTAAACTGAAAAGACCTTTTTAAGGAAAGCTGTATTCATAGTTTTTTCCAGTGAATTTTTTCTAAATATTTTGTCAATTACTTGAAGGGTATAAATATTTATTGATCTTAGCAATGTTTAGTAAAGTAAATACTCATGCCCTCTAATCCATCAGTAGTTAGGAGAGGAATGAGGCTTGGATCCTCTTTCTTTAATTGATCAGTGATGTATTTAAAACTCTTTCTCATTGTGTACTTAATCATCTCTTATTTGGTCTTCTTAACTTTCTTAAAACGCTTATAGAGATATTGGAACACTTCCGATACGAAAGGGGCACTCAATTAATCGAGGGATGACTTGACTGATGCTATTCGCTCCTCGTTGAGACTAATAGAATCTACAAGAAACTCAGTCATATTACTGGATTAATTTTAAAATACTCTTTTGTGACTTTTGAGTCCATGGGAAATCTTGGAAAGTCCATTTGTTACACAGATTCATCCGAACTTTCCTGCATTAACTACACGTTTTCTTCAAGAGGAGCCCCCTCCTCAAGTCGAAAATCTGCTCCCAGGTTGAGCTGATTGTCAAAAAGCGAGCCATCTCCGATATTCATATATGGAGATTGAATAATTCGCAGCGGGGATAGCTGAGGAGTGTTAAAGGAAAGAAGTCTAGCTCTTCCTTGGGTAAAGGTATTAGGAGTGGGAAGACCTAGTTTTTATAGTTGAGAGGCATTAGTTTGCTTCATTTTTTCTCAAGAATATAATTAAATTAATTAAAAGTTGATGTTTTTTGAATTTGGGAGCAGATCATACTATTTTTAAGCACTAGCTGCCTATTTCATCTTTTTTCTAATTGCGCTTGATTTAGCTCTAGAAGATACTCTTTTTTACACTAATCTAAATAAATTAGAATACCTGTTATAATATTTCTAATCTTCAACAATCCACCTTCAACAATAGGCTTTCAACAATCTATCAACAATTAGTCAACTGCAGTAATTGCATGCCCTAAGGTCTCTTTCAATTAGTTAATATCTTAATCATACCGGAACGTGCTTAATTCCTTGTTTTGGGCGTAATTATGCCACAAATTACAGAGCCTAAATCGCAGGCAACATCTACAAAAGAGTGAAGAGCAGATGATATGAATTATAAGGTGTCTGCGTTATGGTTTGGCTATTAATTATACGACTTATTCATCAATAAATATAGTGGTTTATGGAATTTTTTCCTCCTGCGATAAATTTTATTGTATAATAATAAAGTATAATTCCTATATAGTTTAAACTCAAATCATTCAATTCAATTCCCAAAGAAAGCGGGTAAATAGATTGTTATCGATTTTTTAAATTAAATTTGTAATCAATTTTAACATCGAAGTGACTTGAGTATGTTGAGTATAATTTAATTTAACAATCATATGTGGGGGCAAGTTGTGGCCATCTCATTATTGCTATTAGGCTTCTATCTATTCTTCAGCTTTTTAGTCGATTCTCATCGTGAGGAATAGAGTGAAAGTGAAGCATATCCGTACCATCTGGGATGTTACGATATTTCCAATCCCTTGAATCAGTCAAAAATTATTCAAGATTACTTATTGGCTTTAAATGACCAGTTAAATAGTTCTTCTGTGACTTCAGTCTTGCAAATTGGCAGTCAGTTATAAAGGAGTGCAGTCAAAATTGAAAATGTCAACGAAATAGCAACCTAATTCTAACAATATATCATATCTTATTAAAACATCAAGAGTAGGAACCAGTACGAACAGACCTTCAATAACGGACTTAGGAAAGCCAGGGATTAGTTTTTCCAATGTAGAGAAAGCTTCAATACAACTCCTTGGGACTGTAAAGGCACTTAGGAGCGACTTAAGATCACTTAAAAAGACTTTGAAGCTATCAAACTCTAGCTTGAGACCAAGATTAATCTTAAATACGACCATCAAAATAAAATAGACAATTTCATGAGGGATGAAACAATGATCGAAGATGAATAATACACAGAAAAATATAAAAAGGAGATGGAAGAACTCAACATTGACAGAGCTAAGAAGGAGCAGGAGATAAAAGTATCTCGAGATAGTTTGAATGTGATAATAAGCACGATCGTGGAAAGAGAGACCAAATTTAACGACAGCAAAAAGTATTTGCTTGACTGTAAGAAAAGTATGTTTTTCTCTATTTAGATAAGAAATAAATTGACTATTGCAAGAATATCACTGAAAACATTAACCTCATCAATCATGGAATCAACATCACTGAAATTCATCGCAAAATTATCAAAAAAAGATAGATTCTAGAGAGACAGAAATCAGCATTGGCCAAGACCAGAAAACTCAATTAAGATATCACTGAACTCTCCAAAAATATGAACAAAAACAAGGGAGAACTCGACCAATTGGAGGAAATTTATAACGAATATATCAATATGACTATATGTGGAGGAGAACTCAGCTTTAAATGTTCAGACGATAACATCAGAGAACTGGAAAGGAACATCACCGATTTAAAAATACAAATTGATGAGCTGGAGAGTAGAAAGATCATCATGATTACTGAAATTACATTACTTGAAGGAGAGAAAAACAAAATCGTCAAAAGAATCAAGGATTTAGATGATGATCTTGAAGCCAAAGTTGGATCATTCAAATCTTTAGCTCATACTCAAGAGCAGCAAGTCGAAAAACTCAGAATATTTCGATAAACTATGAACAATATCAACAAAAACATCCTGGAATTAAAGGCAGATTTGGCAAGTATTAAATATCGAAGAGATTAAGAACACAGGAATATCGATCGAGTGCTCTCAAGAGTGAGTGAAATTGAAGATTGTCTTGGAAAAAAATAATTTTTTTTGAAACTGCAAAGCCGCAAGCCTAAAAATGCAGAAGAAGACGAAACATTAAAGCGTAAAGCAGCAGCCTCTCTCATTGCTGCCATCAATAACATCCGCCTTCAGTGATCTTCCGTATTTTATAACTTTAAATAATCATTACTGCAATCCTATACTTTGACAACAATATTTGATTATTTAAATCATTCACTACAGACTTTTACAATTTCAATTTCCATTGATTCAGAACAATCTTTGCAAGATAATGAGGCTGAAAGATCTCCGTGAATGATTGGAACCACATTTGAATGATTGCAGCTCATGCAATGAAGTTGAATTTTTTGAATTCGAATCAATTACCAATCAAGAGTCAACTTATTCTGGTTTACATGAGGTCGATTTGATTTTTTAATAAAACTCAGTTCCTTCGATTTTTATAACTTTGCCTATTAGCGAGCAGGCACTCTAATTTTGCATAGTTTGAAGTCTACTGTTTTAGGCTCGCTTTAAAATATTCTGGGCATAGACTGGCTAATTTGATAAAAATGAATATATTGTTGAAGCACCTCTTGATCAATCTGAGGATTGGTAACCATAGTGATATTTCCATCCCTTTATTGAATGAGTTTGGCAAATAGTTTTAGTTTAACAAGGTAAACTTCTTTGATTTTGAGTTGAACTATGTTTTTCCTGCAAATAAATTCAATTTGGATATCTTTTTATTCCAAGGAGTTTGATAGCTAAATTTGGCTAATTATTTACTATTTGGGAATCAGAGACAATTAAGGAATATCTTCTCTATCCTATTCTTCTTAATCTTATTTTTATTCTTCTTTTTCTTCCTCTCCTTCTTTCTCCTCTAAAAGTTTATGAATATTTAATCTGCTGCATTTTTTATCCTTTGATTCATGACCAAACCCTGATAAAGTTTTAAGTTAACCCGAGCTGGAATAGGCAGCATCAATTGATGATAAATAGGAGGAAGGATTCTTATCCTAATGTTATTTTTCAATTATTGAAACTTCCTATTTTCTAGATTCATTATTCAATGAAGATTTGCTTAATTCGTGAAGGATATCCTCCTGATTGATCCATGAGCTACTCTAATTCTATGAATTCAACCCTTCTTTTTATTTGTTGACCCTGGCTTAGTTTAATGATTGACTGGATTGTTCATTCCAATCACACTGTTCCTGTTCCTTCTTTGAGATATCTTTAACAACATTCGTCTTCTATGTGGGCTCTACTATTTATTGTATCTATTCGAGTCGATTTGCCCGATTTCTGCTATTTTCTCTTTATCTTTCTTTATTCAACACCGAACCATTTTTAGCAAGGTTATTTTATTTCTTTTCCTTAATATAAGTGAAAGTCTCTTCTTACTAATCTTATTTTCTACCTTTTTTCCAATACTCATCGATCCTGGAATCCATGCTATCAAAATTCACTCTCTACTCAGAATAATAACCCCCGAGGTATTTTGGCTTAATTTCGCTCCTGTAGGAACTTGTTGACTTGCAATTTTATTGCTGCTGCATTTAGAACTGGTCGCATTTGTAATCAAATTTTCGGGGTTGTTCATTATTTTTATATTTCTTGAAGTCCATGTAATCAGTGGGTTCGTCATATCGCTTAATTTCTCTTTCGTTCCTCCTGGGATGCAAATTTTATCTGTTTTGACTATATCCAAATTCTGACTTATATGGTCTGCGATCTCCAAATTGGCGAGGTCTGTTGTGACTAAAGTGAGTGCTATCATCCTAGTATCTATTATTCCTTTCAGAGTATCTATTTTCCTCATAATCTTGTCCTCGATTCATAATATATAATATAATTGGTTGAGATAATTTGGAGTCAAAGCATAAATTCTAAGTATTATGACCTGTTGGATAATTGATATTGTATTTTATAGAGCACTGTTATGTTTTCATATTCATAGTTATTTAGATTGGTATCAATGAATTTCCATTAATTTACTTAAAGGGAAATACAGATACTTGATACTCAATTCAAACACATAGACTGATACTGGTGATCTTGACCATTAAGACTATTTCATGTACCTGAACTCAATCAGATCCTCTTGTAAACCGCTTTATCTCCATCTTCGGCAAGAATAACGAATTCCTTTCCAGTAGATATCTCGTTATGGACGATTAGTTTCTGTATACTATACGGATGAAGAGCACAAACTCCCTTTAAAATTTATGATATGGAAGAGGATATCTTTATTGCAAATGGAGAACTGTTTACTGTCTAAAAATAATGGTGGGCAGCAATTTAACTGATTTGCAACTATAGCAGCCGGTTGATCGGACTATAATAAAATAAGATCTCTAAAGACTATTATTATATTGGACTGCAACGAAAAAAATCGTTTAGGGAATTTAAGAACATGATGAAAGATCTCAATGTGTGAGGAAACTGAAGATTAGCCAAATATGATTGTGCTTATCAAATTGCTATATTTTAAGACCTATTTATGACTTGATTGCGCCAAACCATGAAGGTATTGCTTAGTAGTTGTAGATCAAAATGGGGAGTAATTGACTATGTTAATACAAATCGTTTTAAATCTTTTTATAATTTATCTTTCCCATCAATCATACAAGAATGTTTGATACGTCCTACGGTTTTAACAATCTTCTCAAAGAGGTACTACCCATCCTTATTTCAGGGTCACAAACACTTTTCAGGATTCGAAGAGGTAGTCCTCAAGAATATCAATGCTTGTAAGGAGATCAGCGCTAAAATCAAACGCTCGCTTGGACCTTTTGGTAATATCAACATAAATGTTTAAACTGGCAAACGGATGGAGTTAAGCTGGCCTTTGACAGCTCACTCTTCCGATTTTCATTTTAAATATTTTTAAATCTTTTTAAAATTATCTCAGCCCTTAAAAAGATGGTGGTCAACCATATCGATAAGACCTTCGTTACTTCTGATGCAGCCACCATCCTCAAGGAAGTATTCAGCTTTTTATTCAGCTTGAAGTTCAGCATCCGGCTGCCAAGATGCTTGTGATTGCATGCAAAATGCAGGAATAGGAATGTGGTGATGCAACTAATTTTACAGTTACTTTTGCTGGTTAACTACTCAGTCATGCCGAAAATTTGATCAAGATGGGTCTACATCCTAGTCAAATCATCAATGGTTATGAGTAGGCCTCTAAGAAAGCCATCTCCTTTCTCAATGATGACAAGTTAGTCGCCTTACGCGTGGAAGACCCTCGCAACATTGATCAAGTTTCAGAAGCCCTCTTCGCAACTATCTCATCCAAAATTCCCAATTATGCAAACTTCTTCAGTCAATTAGTGTCTAAGGCATGCATAAACAGTCTCCCAGACAATAGTCGAAACTTTGATATCGACAACATCCGCGTAGTGCATATTCTCGGTTCAAGTGTTGATGATTCAACCTTTTTGAGTGGATTCCTCGTTAAACGTAATGTGGAAGGAAGTATTGAGAGGATGATCAAGCCCCGTATCGCAGTCTACAGTTGCCCCCTCGATACTATGCAATCTGAAACAAAAGGAACTGTTCTCATCCAAAATGCTACTGAATTACTTAACTACTCCAAAGGATAATAGGATCTTGCCGAAAAGTTTGTTCAAAAATTGGTGAACGCCAACATCAATGTTGCAGTCTGTGGAGGTTCCATTTCAGACATCGTACTGCATTTCCTTGATAAATACAAAATCATGGCTGTCAAAATTTTGAGCAAGTTCGAATTGAGGAGATTGGCAAGGGCAGTCAGAGCCACTATTTTGTCCAAATTAGAAGCACCCACACCCGAAGAAGTAGGCACTTCCGATGATGTGGCCGTCGAGGAAATTGCCTCTGAAAAATTGGTGATCTTTAAAAGAGATACTGCCGATTGCAAGCTGTCCACCATTGTACTCAGGGGAAGTACCACCAATATCCTTGAAGACATTGAGAGAGCTATCGATGATGCAGTTCATGTTTACCGATCTCTTCTCAGATACCCTTAATTTGTTCCTGGAGCTGGAGCCACTGAAATAGTATCTTTGAAATTATGTAGATTCTCAGTTCTAAATTAGAGGCCGAAAGCAAGAAATTAACTGGTTTGGATCAGTACAGCTACAGCCGATTCGCAAAATCATTTGAAGTGTTTCCTCGCATTCTTGCCGAAAACTCAGGCATAAATTCTAATTAATTCTTGGCCAAGATGATATCTGCTAATAGTGAAGGTGAACCAAAGGGACTCAACATCATGACTGGTGAAGTTGACAATGTCGCGATCCTTAAGATTTTCGACCACCGCCAAACTAAGGAGTGGGCAATCCGCCTCGCTTCTGAAGCAGCTATTACAATCCTGAAAGTGGACCAGATCATTGTTGCCAAACCCGCTGGTGGACCCAAGGTGCCTCAAGGTAACAAAAACTATGATGAGGATTGAGATTGATTTAGATGTAGTTAACCATTGCAGTTCTATTATTAAAATGGTTCAAATAAAATATCATTATCAATGATTCTGCAAGAAGTGATCTACCTTCTGCAGAATGGCTGGTTCTGAGAATTTAAATATGTTTCCCAAACTACGGAAATTAGCCTTAAAACTTTTAATAGTCTAGAAGATCACCTCAGCACAGGATAAACATTTATCGCTTGGCAAAGGCAGTAGCTGGCCTCCAAGAGATTCTTGAGCTTTTGCTGCTCCATATACTTCGAAGGCTGCATGCAGAAGGGAATTAGCGAGCACTTCTATGGGATAGCATCCACTGAGTTCATAGTTGAAAACCATGAACTTGCCAATGTGTTAGCAGAGTAGTTAAATTTAGCCAAGTATTTATTAATTACTGTTGGGCCAGTTGCTATGAAGTTTCAACAGTGCAAGATCATAGAAGCTCCACATGTTCAGACAGAAATTCAATTTCCTAAACATTTGACCTTCCATTTCAATGAGCTATCTTTTTTATATCTTTTTGTGGACTATTTTTTAATAGACCGTCTTTATTTTTAGTGGATAAACTTCGTCCATTTTGGTGGCGATAACCATAGCAGTTACTCCTGTTATATGTAACCTGGAAATTGGTAGTCGATCCTATTCCATTTTAAAGTACTGATCCATGAGATGTACACTCGAAAAGTAAGTCTTTGGTTAAAATTTGTAGGAAGTACAAACTTCAATAAGCCAGTCAAGCATGCGACCACGGAGCTGATTATCAATATCATGATGCAATAGAAATTTGCCCAAAGTCTTGTTGTCTTCTGCTGAAAAATTGAGAATATTTTCGGCATAGAGATGGATATATTGCTGTGTATTGGTGAGAGGGCTAGTGACTGATTTGATGGTCTTATCTTAAACTGGATTGACTTTGAGTTGTAGAGTTGTGATGGTTGGAAGTTTGACATCCTTGTTGTTTCTAAGATAAACATCTCTGTATTCCTGTTGTGGTGGTTGCTTGTTCAAGGGTACGAGTTTGTTGATAATCTCACCTTTATTGTTTCCAATTTTATGATCATTCTCTTTATTTCCAGCATTTCTAGTTCTGTTCATGGCCTACTTACTTGCTAATAATTATGTCTAAATTAATTCGTTACGCCTATCACCAATATATTTTAATACTATAATTTATATGGCCCAGACACTATTATTCAAATAAAATATGCCAATCATGACTCACTTATCAACGAGATTTACTGCTACATCGCGGTCTCTTCAGTCGGAGTACTCATCAGATAACCATTAGGGTAGAGCAGTTTGGAGATTCGGTCGCGCTGATCATTGAATTCCAGATTTATTTCATCGCCTGGATAGGAGAATAAATACGGTTGAGACGATATACATCGATCTATCCATTTATGTCGCCTGTCACTAGCACAGGGTCTCCCTTGCAGAAACGAACCATCGTCTTAGGTGATAGTCTTTTCTTATTTCGTTCCTTAACAGTGCATATTGGGTCTAACATATTTTTCTTTTATAAATCCCTGGATAAAGGAACAAATACCATAGCTCAAGGCGACCATCTTTGCAGACTGATGCGAAGACAGTTGATTCATTGGGGCTCCACTCGATATCAATAACCTCGTCATAAATGTCCAAACTTTGAAAGGAGTTGAGGGGAGTGTCTCTACGCCAATTCCATAGTTTACAGCTCCAGTCAGAAGAGCAAGTCAGAAAAATGTCGTACAGGAAAGGATTAGCCCTAACTTTATATATTGGTCCGTTGTGGCCTGAGTATATCTCCAAATATTGCTGAGTGTAACTCTTTGAGCAACGATAAATCACACCCTACTCCGTAGTAGCCAAATACATAGAACTTTACCCCTTTAAAAATTAGAAGGAAAGACCGCTTGCAAATCGAAAGTTCATATTTTCAGTTGTATCCTTTTTATTTGATTGAGGAATTCTCCGAAGGAGCATCAGATCGGTAAACTACAGGCCTTTTTTCATCGACCACTCAGTGATACGACCATCAGCAGATATACTCACAAGACTTTCCCCTTTATTTCCCTTGCCCTTACTGATCCACTGAATGTCCCATACTGTGTTCGTGTGTTTATCCAAACTTTCCTTATTTTCGGCAATCGGTGTGTTATCTTTCTTTCGGATATCATAAATGAGAATAACTCCATCATGGGTTCCACATGCTATTAGATTAGGATTTTAAATGCTGAATTTGCAAGCAGTTATCCTAGATTCAGAATAAAAAATCTTTTCAGGGAAAGCTGGATTTTTTAAGGTCCAAAACATGAGTAGTCCTTTTTTAGTATTTTTTTCAGTACTTTCTCCTCTGTCTGCCAGCTAATAGGCTACAGCAAGCAGATCCTTATTTACGGGATTCCAATCAGCCGATGTAACTGAATAATTTTAAAATTCTTTGGAGCTAAAAGTAAAAAGATACTGCAATGGTTCTTTAGTTTATTCTTTCTTTTCATCTTTTTTTTTTTTTGAAAAATTCCGGATTTCGTCTTCTGCTGTTTTTTTAACGAATTATATTTCAGGATAATTACGGTAAGCGATGTATTCCTTATGGAAAGTCTGGCTATTCAAAATTCTGTCAATGTACTTGAGCATCTTCTCCAAATTCTAGTTTGCCATGAGTTTTCTCTCCTGCTCAGATGGTAACTATTTGGCCTTCTTCATAAGAGTGTTGAGAAATAGTTTTTCTTCTTCTTCAATTTTTTACTGTTATTGCTTAATTTCCAATTGCAGTTGAGCATTTTTGACGTTTCGTTTGTTACTGTGCTGGGAAGATTACTGTCTCTTGCTTGAAGAATCTTGCTTATTGGTCTCGTGCTGAGCTTTATTTAAATTTGCTGTTGATATCTGAGCCATTCCTGAGGCAGTTTGAGAATTTCCTGTTTTTTTACTTCTTCCTTTTTTGTCAAAGTCCTTCTCTTTAAGCAAGTACTCTGCCGCTCCTGGAACTTAATACTTGGAATGAATATCAATTGCCTCTTTATCGAGTGGCAAGCATGAAAAAGGATTCATAAGAAAGTTATTAAATTCTTTATCAACATTTTTCTTGATGTCCTAACTGAGCACTTAGTATTCAGTCTTTTTTTACAGCTTCAGCGTATCTTCAATGTCCCAAGCCGAAGCAAACACACCCATCTAAACACTAGCATTTCTTTCCACAGTTTCAGCTATTTTCTTATGCTGGAAGTTGAAGGTTTGAACAGGACGAGCAATGAAATTGTCACTTCCAATCAATTTTTGCTTATACTCTTCGTATTCCTTATTCTTTTTACGGATCTATTCATTTTACAGCTTATAAGAAGTCGATGGCATATAAAATG
>Ga0302277_1002716_pt1 | contig 12425 bp, 10 predicted proteins | sample III_Bog_N3_1_FD_198759 | JGI IMG/M metagenome (GOLD analysis project Ga0302277, IMG submission 198759) | Peat permafrost microbial communities from Stordalen Mire near Abisko, Sweden - III_Bog_N3_1 | ecosystem: Environmental > Terrestrial > Soil > Wetlands > Peat | place: Sweden: Abisko... | reverse complement strand
CTTGCATTTGACCGCGGCGACATTGCCAAGCTGCCCTTCAGCGACGATGTAAACGCACAGAGCCGCCTGCTGATGCGTCGCAATGTACGCGATCGCGTGGCGGCATTGGCGCCTTTCCTCACTTTCGACAAGGATCCTTATATTGTGGTGGGCGACGACGGCCGGTTGTCCTGGGTGATGGATGGATTCACCTCGTCGGACAGCTATCCCTACTCAAGTCACTACATCCTTGATGGCGACTCAATCAACTACATGCGGAACAGCGTAAAAGTGGTGGTGGACGCCTATGACGGGACAGCGACCTTCTATGTTTTCGACAACGAAGATCCAATCCTGGCTGCCTATCGCGGCATCTTTCCCGGATTGTTCAAAGATGCGTCCGCAATGCCCGCCTGGCTGCGTAAACACGTGCGCTACCCCGAGATGCTTCTCCGTTTGCAGGCGGAAGCATACGGCCTCTACCACATGACGAATCCCGAGGTCTTTTACAACCGCGAGGATCTTTGGACAGTAGCCACGGAGACCGGCTCTACGGATGCAGGCGAGCAGACCACTATATCGATGGCGCCGAATTTTGTGCTGATGAAGCTCCCCGATGAAGCAGGCCTGGAGTTCGTGGAGATTCTGCCGTTTACCCCAGCCAACCGAAACAATCTGATCGGTTGGATTGCGGGACGCAGCGACGGCGCTCACTATGGCACATCGGTGGTCTACGATTTCCCGAAGAGCAGGCTGGTCGACGGACCGCAGCAGATCGAAGCGCGCATCGATCAAAATGCTCAGCTCTCAGGACAACTGACGCTGTGGAATCAGCAAGGATCGCATGTGCGGCGCGGCAGCCTGCTGGTCATTCCATGCGGACGCGCGCTTTTATATGCGGAGCCCATCTATCTGCAGGCCGATCGAAGCCCCATGCCGGAGTTGCGCCTGGTAGTCCTCGCGCTTCAGGACAAGCTTGCGTACGCGCCTACGTTTGAGGCAGCGCTGGCTTCCCTGTTTGGATCGGAGACATCGACGCTGAGCGCATCCGATGCGCCGCGTGCCGCTGCTGATACATCTGGCGGAGTCAAGCCTGTTGCGGATACCGACTCACTGATTGTGCAGGCGGGGAAAGACTTCGGCGATTACCAGCGGCTCACGTCGCAGGGCAAACTGGCTGAAGCTGGTCAAAAACTCGACGACTTGAAGCGAGTGATCGACCAGCTCAATGCGCATCGGAAATAGTCGGTGCGGCCGTCCGTGTGAGAAGGTCCGTTCGGTTCCAAGCTTTAGTGTTGCCCGACCTTGAAATCGGTAACATAGTGCATCAGGCCGAAGACGTTGAGCAGCCATATAACCAGAAGAATGACTATAACCGCATTCAAGAGTCCCTTGATTGTGCTCTGCATGGGAATGTATGTGTTGATAAGCCACAACAGCACGCCCACGACCAAAAGCGTAAGTACAACAGCGATAATCGGCATTTCGTCTTCTCCAGTGTTTGCTGCGAATCCGCTTCGACTTTGAAAGATTCTCGACCGGGAAAGCCCGAGTAATTGAAGCGGTATTCGTTCGTTATCGATTCCAGTTCGTGAAAGACACGCGCCTGAGAACAAAGCGCGCCATCAGTTGGAAGAGGAGCAGTCTTCGAAGGTTGCCTTGCACTATGCAGATCGCCCGCATGGAAGCCGTCCAAATCGTGCGGAACCTTCGCATGAAGGCAGACGAGATTCACCCCGCTCTACGACATCATTCTGATGGATTCAGAGGGCATTCGCTGAGCTACATTGATCACCGGCGGCGCGCGGGAGCCGCCGTGCTGGACCGGCCGCACACCAGGAATTGGAAGGTAACTCTTTAGGTCCGCGCCTGCTCTAAGGAATCTCTGCAAAACGTGCTCTGTATCAGGGCACGACTTCAGTCGTGCCGATAGAGCCAATAAAATGAGTGGGCTTTACAGGCTGCGGAAAAACTCGATAAAAGCGCCATTCACGGCACCGTTTTGAAAGGGCACGATTTTAATCGTGCCATAAACACCCTGAAATGAGCGTCGGCTTTAGCCGCTGAGGGATGTCTCGCAAAACCCGATCAAAGATGGAGTTTTTCAGCAGCCTGTTTTAGCCCCTGCAAAAACACAAGTCGTCAGCGCTGGGCTTGTGCAGAGCCTCCCTAACATCCAGTTGGAGCTTTCGGATTCGGGTTATGCCAATGGCCACCCGCAATCAGCGCATCCGCATCCTTTGGTCCCCAGGTACGGCGTTTGTACGGGCGAACCCGATGATGCTTCTTGAGAACCGGATCCACAACCGTCCATGCGGCCTCGATCGCATCCTGGCGGGTAAACAGCGCGCCGTCCCCGGCCATCGCATCGCCCAGAAGCCGCTCATAAGGCGTCTCCTCACCGGCTTGCTGCTCTGAAAGATAGAGCTCTCGCTGATCGCCGACAAAATCCTCGCCCGCTCGCTTCACGCGAGCGGCAAGCGCCAGCGCTGAATTGGGAGATAGCCGGAAACGGAAATAATTCGCGACGCCATCGACCGCGGCTGAGTCCGCAAAGAGCCGCTGCGGCGCCGGTTTCAACTCCACAATCACTTCGGTTGCGGTGTTGGGCAGGTACTTCCCCGAGCGGAGATAAAAGGGCACACCCTCCCAACGCCATGAATCGATGAACAGCCGCAAAGCGCAGAAGGTTTCCACGTCGGAGTTCTTCGCCACATCCGGCTCGTCGCGGTAGCCAGCGTACTGGCCGCGAACCACATCGTCTGGCGTAAGCGGGCGCATGGCTTCAAACACCTTTGCCTGTTCATTATGCACTGCGCCAAAATCGCGTCCGGCGGGCGGTTCCATCGCGAGCAGTGCGACCACCTGAAAGAGATGATTCTGAATCACATCGCGCAGGCAGCCTGCGGTCTCGTAAAACGAACCGCGCTTTCCAATTCCGAAGCTCTCAGAGAGCGTGATCTGGACGCTGGCCACATAGTTGCGATTCCAGATGGGCTCAAGAAACGAGTTGGCAAAACGGAAATAGAGAATGTTCATGATCGCTTCCTTGCCCAGAAAGTGATCGATGCGGAAGATCGAGTCTTCAGGAAAAACCGAATGTGCAACCTGGTTCAATTCCTTTGCCGAGGCAAGATCGCGGCCAAATGGCTTTTCGACAATCACCCTTGCATTCTGCGACAGGTTCGCTGCACCGAGCCCCTTGATCACCGTTTCGAAGAGCGAGGGCGGAATCGCCAGGTAATACGCAGGTCTCCGCGCCTTGCCCAGCGCTCCTTTGATCGCTGCAAAAGTGGCAGGATCCTTGTAGTCCCCGCTCACATACTTGAGCAACGACAGCAAGCGCTGCAGCGCGCGCTTGTCATCCACACCGCCGGCTCGCTCGATGCTATCCGTAACACGCCTGTGCAGGCGATCCGCACTCCACTTGGGGAACGCGACGCCGATCACCGGGACCGTAAGAACGCCGCGCTTCACCATGGCATAGAGCGCAGGGAAAATCATCTTGTGGGCGAGATCGCCGGTGACGCCGAAAAGAACCAGCGCATCGGATTGCGAACGGGTCATGCTGTTCCTCCGCCGTTGCCGGCATGCATTTGCTGGCGCGCGCCAACGGCGGCGGCCGAACTGAACATCGACGGATCGGTTCCAGCCGGCTCCGCCACTACGACTTTTCCTTGCTCTTGCGGTACCGCGCGATCAACGTGCTGGTGGAACTATCGTGAGCCGATTTTGATCCATCCGCCGACTCGAGCTCGGGAATAATACGCTGCGCCAGAACCTTGCCCAACTCAACTCCCCACTGATCGAATGAATCGATCCGCCAGATGATTCCCTGCGTAAAGACACTGTGCTCGTACAGCGCAATCAGCTTGCCCAGCGCCGCGGGAGTCAGCCGATCCAGGATGATCATGTTCGATGGCCGATTGCCCTCAAAGGTTCGATGCGGGGCCAGCCATGCGGGCGTGCCGTCTGCCTCAACCTGCTGTGTTGTCTTGCCAAATGCCAGCGCCTCGGCCTGGGCAAATACGTTCGCTATCAGAATATCGTGATGGCGGCCCAGTGGGTTCAGCGCCTTTGAAAACGCAATAAAGTCGCAGGGAATCAGCCGTGTCCCTTGATGGATCAACTGGTAAAACGAGTGCTGCCCGTTGGTGCCCGGTTCTCCCCAATAAATCGGACCAGTCTGGTAGTCGACAGTCGTTCCATCGAGCGTAACGTGCTTTCCATTGCTCTCCATGGTCAACTGTTGCAGATACGCCGGGAACCGCTTCAGATACTGCTCATAGGGAAGCACTGCAACCGTTTGCGCATCGAAGAAGCTGTTGTAGTACAGAGAGAGAAGCCCCAGGAGCACCGGAAGATTGCGCTCAAACGGGGTGGTGTGAAAGTGCACATCCATTTCGTGGAAGCCGTCCAGCATCTCGCGAAAACCATCGGGACCAATAGCGATCATCGTGGACAGCCCAATCGCCGAGTCCATCGAATAGCGTCCGCCAACCCAGTCCCAGAACTCGAACATGTTTGCTGTATCGATTCCGAACTTCTCCACTTCCACCGCATTGGTGGAGACGGCAACAAAATGCTTCGCAATGGCGGCGGAATGCTTCAGCGTCTCAAGCGCCCACACGCGCGCGCTGTGCGCATTGGTCATTGTCTCCAGGGTGGTAAACGTCTTTGAGGAAATAATGAACAACGTCTCTTCGGCATCCAGATCGCGCGTCGCCTCCGCGATATCCGTACCGTCGACATTGGAAACAAAGCGGAAGGTCAAGTCGCGCTGGGAATAATGCCGTAGAGCCTCATAGGCCATCACCGGACCAAGGTCGGATCCGCCAATGCCGATGTTGACCACATTGCGAATCCTCTTGCCGGTATAACCCAACCACTCCCCGGAGCGAACCTTGTTGGCGAAGTTCGCCATCTTATCCAGGACTGCGTGCACGGGCGGCACCACGTCCACTCCATCCACGAAGATCGACTCCCCCTTCGGAGCCCTCAATGCCACATGCAAAACCGCGCGCTTCTCAGTGACGTTGATCTTGTCCCCGCGAAACATGGCATCAATGTGGGACGAAAGCCCAGCCTCCTCGGCCAGCGCAAACAGGAGCCGCAGCGTCTCATCCGTAATTCGATTCTTGGAGTAATCGAAGTAGATGCCCACGGCCTCGACGGTCAGCCGTTCCCCGCGCGTGGGATCCTCCGCAAACAGATCCTTGATTGCGAGATTCCGGTTCTTCTGCGCATGCGTTTCAAGCGCTTTCCATGCTGTGCCTTGAGTGAGCGATGGGATGGTCTCTGTCATATTTGTTCCGCTTTCTAAGAATGTTTGTCCTTTGACCCTTTTGCGCGCTCGCCGAGAGCGGGACTGCGGAAGGCCAGCAGGAACGGGAGCATTAAACCGATGTCAATAACCTGCCGCACACTGGGATGATAAGTCGCAAGGTGCGACCTGACTATGCATAAGCATTGCACCTCAGCCAGGCTTTTTCAACTCAATCCCGCGCACGGCAATTCACCCCGAGCGGCATTCAGTTTTCCATCGCCGCGCTGTATTCGCCGCGTCGCGCTGCCCAGTTGCAGCGCGCCCTGTGATATAGAGCCTTCTGCGCGGCCGCAACATTGTTGTCGTCGCCCTTCCAAATCTCCATCGCCGGTTGCTGCACGGCCCGGGCGAACGAGAAGGCCAGCGCCCACGGCAGCCGGCCCTGGAACCGAACATTCATTGCATTCAATCGGGCAGAAGCCAATTTCCCGCTTTGCCCTCCAGACAAAAATGCAACCACTGGAACCGCGGCCGGAACCGCGCGCAGCAGGCAATCTACCGTCGCATCCGCCACTTCATCCACGGTCTCCTGCTTATTGCAATCCAACCCCGGCAACACCATGTTGGGTTTCAGAATCATTCCATCCAGCGCGACCCGTTGCGCAACAAGTTCGGTGAATGTCGCACGCAATACCTCGTCTGTTACTTCCTGGCATTTCTGCAGGCTATGGTTGCCGTCCATCAATACCTCCGGCTCAACCACCGGAACAAGGCCCGCTTCCTGGCAGAGCGCTGCATACCGGGCAAGGGCATTTACGTTTACGTCGATGCAGCCCCGGCTTGGAATCCCCTCGCCTATTTTGATGACTGCGCGCCACTTGGCAAACCGGGCGCCCATGCTGAAGTATTCAGCAAGCCGCTGGCGCAGCCCATCCAGCCCTTCGGTTACTTTTTCTCCGGAATGCCCTGCAAGGTCCACCGCTCCGGCGTCCACTTTGATTCCCGGAATAATCCCGGCTTCCACCAGGACATCGGCAAAAGCCGTGCCGTCGCGGGTTTGCTGTCGAATCGTCTCGTCGTAGAGGATGGCTCCTCCAATGCAATCGCCGAGCCCCGGAGTGGTCACAATCATCTCGCGATAGGCGCGTCGGAACTCGACCGTCTGCGGAATCCCAACCGCTGCAAAGCGCTTGTTGCATGTACCAGTGCTCTCATCCATGGCAAGCAGGCCCCGGTTGGCTAATACAAGGGCCTGCGCAGTTTCTCCAAGGGATCGCGTATTCATTTGGGTTGGCTCCGTCGAATGGATATTCCTGAAGTCCCGATTCTATCGCTTTGCGGAAACATCGGCGCTTCCCTGATCCGGCTTACCGGAGTTGGATGCGGGGGCGTCAATCGCGGTCGCAGACTTGTCTGGTGGAATTGCGGTTCCCTGCGGGAAAATGAGAATTTGAATGGTCCCCCACTCCGCATCGCCACCTGAACCCGCCTGCTTTCCTACCGCCATGGTTTTTAACTGGCTGTCGTCAAACCCGAAGTGCTGAACCAGGTAGTCGCGTATGACCATGGCGCGAGCCTGGGTCAACACAGTGTCCTTTTTGGAATCACCCTCCAACCCTGCCGAGACCTCAATCACTGCAACGCCGAACTCATTCTTCGCCAGGAACTCTCCCCCCGGATTGAGAGACTTCTGATTCTTCAGCTTGGCCGAATCGCGTGAGTCAAAAAGCTGCTTGCCTGAGAAGGTGAAAACTTTGGAGGGGGTGCCTTGCGGAAGAGCGGCGATTTCGTCCGCACCCAAATCGGCCGTGTCGTCGTATCCGCGCTTTTTGAAGTACCCGCTCAACAGGAAGTTATGCTTCAGCGCTTCCATGTTTTCCTTGAAGTCGGTTACTCCAGCCTGAGCCTGCGTCACGGTGGTGTTCAGCCCATTGGTTGTTTGCTCCAGGTTGGCGTAAAGCTGCTTGTCGTTCACCAACTCGCCGACAGTTCCCTGCCCGTTATCGATCTTGGCGCTGATGGACTTCAGGTGGTCGGTCGCCGCAGTGGCATTCGCAACTGCCAGCTGACTGCTATCCAGAATGCCGCTGGCTTTCTTAAGCATGTCCGACATGACCAGGGGAGCGAGGCTCTGAATGGTATCGCCGTCCTTTACGTCGCCTTGTCCCGGTGAACCAAACGAAATGGCGAGGAACTGATTACCCAGCAGCCCTTCCGTTTCAATCGACGCCACCGAATCCTTCTTGATGATCTCGTGTGTCGTATTATCCAGATTGATGAGCACCACGACTTTGTCGCCCGGTTTGTGTGGCAGGTCGATGCTTTGAACAGTTCCGCTGTGGACCCCGCCCACCTGCACGTCAGCGCCGGCAGCAAGTCCGGCCACGTTATCGAATTGCGTTTTCAGGTGGTAGGTCGGTTGGAACAGATATTCCCTGCTCCCAATGAGAAAGACTCCGCCGGCCAGAAGTGCCAGTGCCCCTACGATGAATATTCCCAGCCGCGCCAATCTCGACATATGTCCTCCTAAGAATGCTTCAGGAATTCCTCTACGAACGGAATATTGCTCTGCTGAAGATCCAGATATGTTCCTTCAGCCACGACATTCCCCTTATCCAGCAGCGCCAGCCTGTTGGCAATGGTTTTGGCACTATGCAGATCGTGGGTCACCACGATCGACGCCATTTGATGTTCCCGCTGGAGTTTGAGAACCAATTCATCGATCTCGCCTGAGCTGATTGGATCAAGGCCCGCCGTCGGCTCGTCGAGAAGAAGAATCTCCGGCTCCAATGCCAGCGCCCGAGCCAGGCCGGCACGCTTCTGCATGCCACCCGAGATATTGGAGGGCATCTTGTTGGAATGGCCATTCAACCCAACTTCATTCAGTAACTGTGCCACCCGATCGTCTCTTTCTGACTTCGACATATCCCGGCGATGGTGATCGAGTGGGAACGCCACATTTTCAGCAACAGTCAGCGAGTCGTAGAGCGCCGCGTGCTGAAAGAGAAAGCCCATCTTCTTTCTGATCTCACCCAGGTGGTCGATATCAAGGCTGGTTGTTTCTTCTCCCAGAATGCGTACCGACCCGGAATCCGGCTTCACCAGCCCAATGATGATCCTCAACAGCACGCTTTTCCCGGTTCCGCTTCGCCCGAGCACAGCCATCGTCTCGCCACGGCTTATCGTCAGGGTGATGCCGTTCAGGACCTTCTGGCTTCCGAAGCTCTTGTGCAGGTTTTCAACCGCAACCGCGGGCACGCTGTTCTCGTGCGCATCGTGTCGCTGTTTCATCGCGGTATCAAAAGCAGTTACCATCGTTGCCTCGCCAATCGTTGAATCCTGGATCAAGGGAAGAAGACCAGAATGAATTTGACCAGTACCACATCGGCCAGGATCACGAACAACGAAGACAACACCACCGACTCAGTGGCTGCCCGCCCCACTCCCGCCGCACCGCCCTGTGTTTTCATCCCCTGAAAACAGGCAATCGTGCCGATGATCAGGCCGAAAACTGCAGTCTTGAATGTGGGGGGCAAAAGAGCGTTGAACGTTGCGCCTTTGAAGCCGGCGTCAATAAACTGCCTCATCGAAATCGGGTCTGTGATGGTCGATGTCAGCCACCCCATAAACACGCCGCATGCATCCGCAGCAATGGTCAGCAGCGGCAGCATCAGGATGCACGCCAGGATGCGCGTTGCCGCCAGCAGACGGTACGGATTCAGTGCTGAAGCTTCAATGGCGTCGATCTGTTCCGTCACTTTCATCGAAGCAAGCTCTGCACCAATGCCCGCCCCGACTCGCCCGCTAACCACCAGGCTCGTGATGATCGGGCCCATCTCCTGGACGACGGAATACACAATCGCCGAAGGAAGCATCGCCTTGGCGCCAAAGTGCGTCAGGCTGGACCGTGCTTCCATGGAGAGCACGACGCCAATGGCGGCGCCGGCCATAGCCACAAGCGGAACAGACTTCGATCCAACTTCATCCAGCTGTCGAATCAATTCCCGCCATTCATAGGGAGGAGTCACCGCGGCACGTAACACCTGCCAGGAGAAGACCCCCACCCCGCCGAACCACTCGAAGAGAGAATTCACGAATCTGATAGGCGAATCAAACCACAGTTCCGCAGGCGGGTTTTGTTCCGCTGGTTGCGGTGGACGGATACTTCCTTCGGCAGTGATTTGCGTTTCGCTCAATGGTTTGGTCCTGGATCGGGCGCCCCGTGGGTGTTGTTTAGATGCATCCGGGCGAACAGCGAGCGGGGTCCGCTGTAAAGGAACTCAAGCGAGATGTTCTCGCCCATGTATCCCAACAGACTGTAATTACCCATGCGGAACGCGTCTTTGGCTCCATAGCGATTTGGGAACCATGCATAGACGGCCGTCATGGTGCCCGCGTAGGGCGCAACCAATGCAGGGATGGAGAAGACTCGATGCCCGTCGTCTCCGCGCCGCGCTGTCAACGTGGAAAAAACCGCGTGACGCATGCGGGGACCAACCCCACTGCATTCGCAGCGGTAATACATTGAGTCTTCCCGGAGGACTTCCGAGAGTCCATATCGCGTGGTAGTGGCAACCGTAACAACCCCAAGGTTAGAGCCGAATCGCTTGCCGTAACCCTCGGCGCCCTGCCTCCACTCCGGGGGAGAATTGGTAAGTTGGTTCAGGCCGGCCGTGAACGCCGAAGCAACAACTGGATACGGACCGAATGCATCCAGTGAGTAGTTTTGCAGCATGGTCGATTCTGAAGGCCGAACGTACGCCGTCGGAGTCCGCGGAGAAGTTGCGGTGACCGCATTGTCTGGCGCGGCTGCCGCACCGGCAACCCCTTGAGCCCCGTTTCCGCTGGGGAGAGCTGCGACAACCAACGGCAACAGCATGATAAGACGAAGGTTCACAACGCAATTCCTTCTAGATACTTGGATGCGCATTGGCGCAAATGAGAAAGCCTGCTTCGAGAGAATCTCGATGTAGGGTGAGACAGATTTGCGACCGCGATAGGGGGTATTGAGCTTTCCGGCCAGGCCGAAGTGGGGAGTCTCCCGCGGCCAGTCTTTCCCCCCCCAGGACCTGCCCTGACGTGTCTTTACTTTCGCAGAATGGGAGGCCAAAGAATGGTCTATATTGCTCGCCTTGGGCGATGACGAAAACGCGGATTCTCAAACGCACTTAACCCATCGCGCGAGATCGACACGACGGCGCGACCCACCTGCGAGCCGCGGTTCTGGCCTCGATCCTCAGTGATTCTCCGCAATCAATGCTGAATTGTCGTCTCGGACGGCGCCGGCTTCCGCGTAATCTGTTCGGGTGTGGGCAACTGCGTCCGGTCCCAACCGCCTCCGAGAGCTTGAATCAGTTCAACCGACGCGGTCATCTGCTGAATTTGAATGTCGGCCAGGGTCTGCATGTTCGAAAGCAGAGTTACCTGCGCACTTTCGAGATCGATATAAGGATCAATCCCCATATCGTAGCGTGACTGCTCAAGTTTCACATAGATCTTGGAGGAATCGACGGCCTCCTGCTGGCGCTTGATCTGCTGAGAAAGGATGCGCACCGCGGCCAGATAATCTTCCACCTGCTGAAATGCGGTCAGGACGGTCTGCCGATAGGCTGCCAGATCTCCGTTGTACGTGGCAATGTATTGATTGACGGTGGCACGTCGCAGGCCGCCATCGTAAATGGTCTCGGAGACACCAGGCCCCATGGACCAGTAGCGGCTCGATGCCTCCAGGAGCTTGCCGATCGCTGAACTCTCCACGCCGCCACTGCCGGAAAGCGTGAGGGCCGGATAATATGCCGCATAGGCGACACCGATCTGCGCATTGGCAGCGGCCATATTCCGCTCCGCCGCCGCAACATCCGGCCTGCGTTCCAGCAGTTGCGAAGGCAACCCGACAGGGATCGGTGGAGGCGCGGTCGTAACCGGCTTCACTGGAATTGAAAATGACGGCGCGGGCTTGCCAATCAGCATCGCAATCGCATGCTCGTACTGTGCTCGCGCAATTCCCAGGTTGATTGCCGCTGATTGAGCCATGGCCAGATTTGTCTGCGCTTCCACCAAGGAAATCTGATCGTCGACGCCGGTGTCATACCGTGCCTGCTGGGCTGAAACACTCTTCTTGTCCGTCTCCACCGTATCGTCCAGAATCTTCTGCAGTGCATCCTGGCCGCGGATCTCAAAGAAATACTCGGCAAGGCTTGCCTGCTCCGTGAGCCGCTCGTTCTCAAGATCCGCTGCGCTCAACTGGGCGTTGTACTGATTGGCTCGCACGGTGTTGCGAACCTTATCCCACAGGTCGGGTTCCCATGAAACTTCAACCGGAAGAGCAAACACTTGCGATTGCCGCCCGGTCGTTGTGGATGTGGTCGTGGAAGACCCGCCTGATGTTTGTCCATTTGAAATGTTGGAAGATGACTGGGAGCGCGAATACGAGGGCCCGATACTCACAGTGGGAAAGTATTGCGAGCGCGCTTCGCGGACCAGCGCGCGCGCTTCCATGAAGTTTTCAAAGGACTCGCGAATATTCTGGTTGTCGATATTCAGTTGCTCTTCAAGCGCATTCAGTTCCGGGTCATTGTAAATCTCCCACCATTTTCCGCGCAGAGTTGCGTCCTGTGGTTGCGCAACCGTCCATCCATCCGCCTCTTTGAACTGCGTGGGAGACTCTTTGAAGGCAGCTGGCGCCGTCATGGAAGGGGGAACATATTTTGGCCCAACGTTGCACCCCGCCAGCACGGTGCACAGCAGGCCGCCCAGGAGCGCGAACGAGGCTTGCGCTGTCCGCCGGGATTGCACAATCGACTTCTTCATACCCAACACTCCATAAGCATTCAATGCTAAGTGGCCTCGGCGGTTCCAGGTTCAAGCGTTGCTGCGTGTTTGTGTTTGCCCTGGAAGCGGAGACGCATGCGATCAAAAAACAAATAAACAACCGGCGTGGTATAGAGAGTGAGCATCTGGCTCACGATCAGTCCACCCACGATGGTGATGCCCAGCGGACGCCTCAGTTCCGAGCCGGTTCCCGTACCGAATGCCAGCGGCAGCGCGCCAAACAGAGCCGCCATGGTGGTCATCAGGATGGGACGAAAGCGCAGCATGCACGCCTCAAAAATCGCATCCGCTGTCGACTTGCCATGCTCGCGCTCGGCAACCAGGGCAAAGTCGATCATCATGATCGCAT
>Ga0302277_1002714_pt1 | contig 12433 bp, 15 predicted proteins | sample III_Bog_N3_1_FD_198759 | JGI IMG/M metagenome (GOLD analysis project Ga0302277, IMG submission 198759) | Peat permafrost microbial communities from Stordalen Mire near Abisko, Sweden - III_Bog_N3_1 | ecosystem: Environmental > Terrestrial > Soil > Wetlands > Peat | place: Sweden: Abisko... | reverse complement strand
TGCTCGGCCTTCTTCAACCGATCGATTGAACGCTGCTGTTGGTCAAGGTAGCCTGCATACTTGATTTCCGTCTCCACCGACTTGAGCTCGTTGCGCACTTCGGACGAAAGCTTTGGCACACTGTGCAAGGGGACGTTCGCTATCGATTCTCTTTGGAAAAACTCGGGCATCATCTCGCTGAGAACAGGCGCCAGTTGCTCAACGATAACCTCTGGACGCTTCAGCAATTGCGCCAGGCTTTGGCCAACTGCCGAGGAAAGATCGAGTGCAACCGCTGCGGGGTCCGCAACAGCCTTCGACTCTTGCTCGATCTTGTTTTGCGCAATCTTGGCGGCCATTTCGCGGGTAAACTTCGTCTTTTCCAGCGACTGCTTCATGTCTTCCAGGCGCTGCTGCTTGGCTTCGAAATCAGACCATGACTCGTCTGAGATCAGGCCCACGCGTCGGCCGTGCGGCGTCAGGCGTCGGTCGGCATTATCGATGCGCAGATGCAAACGGAACTCGGCCCGCGACGTGAACATGCGGTACGGCTCGTTCGTGCCTTTCGAGATCAGATCGTCGATCAGGATGGCAGTGTAGGCTTCCGTACGATCGAGAACGAGCGGCTCATCTTTCTTAATCTTGAGCGCAGCGTTGATTCCTGCCATGAGTCCCTGGCACGCGGCTTCTTCGTATCCAGAAGTTCCGAATCGACTTCAGAATTGCCAGTTGCACGTCGATAGGCAGCGATGTGCTCATGCCATTTACATAGATTTCGTGCGTGTTCAGGCCCTCAGGTTCAAGAAAAAGCTGGTGCGTCAGCTTGTCCGGAAACTTGACAATCTTATCTTCAATCGACGGGCAATACCGCGGCCCAGTCGACTGAATCTGTCCGCTATACATGGGCGAACGATGGACATTTTCGCGGATGATTCGATGCGTCTCTTCGCTGGTGAAGGCGATGTAGCAGGGGACTTGCGAATCGTGATGTGCCACGCGGCGAGTTCGAAAACTGAAAGGCGTGGGGTCGACATCGCCGGGCTGGCGCTCGAAACGCGACCAGTCGATGGTGCGTCCATCGAGACGCGGCGGAGTACCCGTCTTGAGACGGCATCCCCGCAGGCCCAGTTTCTTGAGCGCTTCACCGAGAAGAACCGCGGCGGGCTCGCCGGAACGTCCGGCAGGATATTGCTGTTCGCCGCAGTGAATCAAGCCGTTCAAAAACGTTCCGGTAGTGATGATGACAGCGTCGGCCGAGACACGACGTCCGTCGCGCAGCAGGATACCGCGAATGCAGTTCTCGGATGTCAGTTCCCGATTCTCAGTGAGGTCACGCAGATCCGAGAGCTGAGAGTTGGGAATTGGAAACTTCTCCAGGATCACATCCGAAACCTCCGCCTGCTTGATGCTCAGATTTGGTTGCGACTCCAGCACTTCGCGCATCTTCAGCCGGTAGGCCTGCTTGTCGCATTGCGCGCGCGGAGACCAAACGGCGGGTCCTCGCGAAGTATTGAGGAGTCTAAATTGAATCCCCACCGCGTCCGTGATTTCGCCCATTATGCCGCCCAGCGCATCCACCTCGCGGACGAGATGGCCCTTGGCGATGCCTCCGATCGCCGGGTTACATGACATCTGCGCGATGAGATCGACATTCAGGGTAAAAAGCGCGGTCTTCAGGCCCATGCGGGCGGCGGCCATCGCAGCTTCACATCCGGCGTGTCCGGCCCCGACCACGACTACCTCGAAATGTTCGTCGAACTTCTGCATTTATTTTGCTTTATTCTGCGTGACCCGCAGCCGCTCAGGAAGGTCTGTCGTTATTGTAGCAACGGATTGCAGTAACGATGATTGGGGAGACGCACGGAGAATCGTCGACTCCGAAGACCCTCCGAGCTTGAACGGGGCACCCTGCCGAGCAAAAACGGCTTTAGCGGTACGATGGCGGCAGGGGGTTAAGGAACTGGAACTGCCTCTGGTGCCAGTACGGATAGGCGACCTGCGCTGCGCTCGCCTCGTCCAGTTTCGCGACTTGTTCGGGCGTCAGTGTGAAACTCGCCGCCGCCAGGTTATCGCGCAGTTGGTGTTCGTTGCGCGCTCCGATAATCAGGCTTGAGATCGTGGGCTTTCTTAACAGCCAGTTCAGCGCGACTTGGGGCACGGTCTTGGCAGTTTCGGCGGCGACGGCATCGAGCGCGTCCACGACTTTATACAGGTATTCGTCGGATACTACCGGGCCTCCGTCAGCCGCTTTGTGCAAGCGGCTAATCTCCGGCAGTTTCTGGCCCCGACGGATTTTCCCCGTCAGACGGCCCCACCCCAGCGGACTCCATACCAGGGCTCCCACACCGTCGGCGTAAGCTTGCGGCATTAATTCCCATTCGTAATCGCGCCCGATCATCGAGTAATAAACCTGGTGAGCCACGTATTGCGACCATCCATATTTTTCGCTGACGTCGAGTGACTTTTGTAGATGCCATCCCGAAAAATTCGAGGCGGCGATATAACGCACTTTTCCTTCGCGGACGAATTGATCGAGCGTGCTCAGCGTTTCTTCGATGGGCGTTAATCCGTCGAAGCCGTGCATGTGATAAACGTCGACGTAATCCGTCTGCAGCCGCTGCAGGCTACCTTCGATTTGTTGAGCAAGATGATGACGCGACGATCCGGCGTTGTTCGGACCCTGGCCGAACGGGAAGGTGGCCTTGGTTGAGATCAGTATCTTGTCGCGCGATAGGTGCTGAATCGCCTGTCCCAGAATTTCTTCGGAAAGACCATCGGAGTAGACGTCGGCGGTATCGAAAAAATTCACGCCGGCTTCCATACATTGATCGATGAGGCGCGTCGCTTCGGCCACGTCAGTGGCGCCCCACGCGCGGAAAAATTCATTGCCGCCGCCAAAAGTTGCGGTGCCGAAACACAGAACAGGAACCTTCAATCCACTCTTGCCCAGCTGTCTGAATTCCATATCTTCGATTGGACGAGACTGATTGCCGTGCGGTCGCAAACGTTTTTCTTGCCACCAGATGTGGCATTGCCCTGGCGTCCTTGTGATCCGTCTTCCCGGTCCGTATAGTTAGGGAATACCGAGGTCATCATGGAAACGATCAGCACAGAAACAAAGGCGTTCTTGTCTCTACTTGATGAGTGCATTCATAAGTACGATTTGCTCTGCCATCCCTTTTACAAAGCATGGTCGGCGGGCGAACTGACGCGCGACGATCTCCGCCGATATGCGGAAGACTATTTCCCGCATGTCGAGGCATTTCCCGGATATCTGGCGCAGTTTGGCGTGCGCTTGGAAGAAGGCGAATTGCGGCGTGCAGTCCTGGCGAATATGACGGATGAAAAGGGCGGCGAAGACTCGTTTGGCGAGCCCGAGCGCTCCCACTCCGAGTTGTGGCTCGATTTTGTGGAAGGCGTGGGCGGAAGCCGTTTCGCGAAACACCGGGCTGTGGGAGAAGTTCGAAAGCTTATTTCCTGGTTTCATCGCGTCGCCGGTGAAGGAACTCCCGAGGAAGCGCTGGCCGCTTTTTATGCCTATGAATCGCAAGTCCCGCGAATCGCACAGGAGAAGAACCGCGTGCTGCGCGAAGTTTACGCTGCCGATGAAAAGACGCGAAGCTACTTCACTCTGCACGCCGACGCCGACGTGCATCATGCGAATGTGTGGCGTGCTCAGTTGGAGAAGCGCGTGAGAGCGAATCCCGAGATGAGCAAGAATGCCCTCTTGGCGGCTGAGACAGCCTGCAAACACTTGTGGGCTGTGCTCGATGGATTCGAGAAAAGACGTGTCGATTATGCTGAGCCCGTTGTGGCGGGTCAGAACTGAACGTCCGGTGTTCGCGTTTCGTTTCTATTCGCCAATCTCTGCCCTGAACGGGGGCTGATCTACAATCCTTCAAGGTACGACATGGCCCAACCGATCCCGATCCGCGCCCACGGGGAGGCGTCCGAAATTGTTGAACTGAGACATACGCTCTCCGCTCATCATCCCGAGTTGCCACCCGTGTATTCGACTCCTGACATGATCCGCCTCATGGAAACAGCATGTTTCCATGCGTTGCAGCCATTCTGTGAGGAAGGCGAAATCACCGTCGGAGTTTCCATAAACGTGGAGCACCGGGCCGCGACCGGTATTGGGATGCGCGTTCATGCGAAGGCAGAACTAGAGTCGTTCGACGGACGGTTCTACATAATGCGAGTTCGGGCGGACGATGGCGCGCAGGAGATCGGGCGCGGGACCGTCGGTCGCGCCGTGGTGCATGTGCCAAGCTTCATGCAGCGAATGCGGGAAAAAGCCCAGTCTAGATGATGTGTCTGGCAACCGGATAGCCACGGAGATCCAATCGGGGAAAGTTATGCAATCAACACGAGTTTCGCCCTCCCACATTGATCGTGCGATTCAGTTCCGGCAGCTCCATCGAGGGCCGGAGGTGCTTATCCTCCCCAACGCGTGGGATGTGGCGAGTGCACGGATTTTTGAAGACGCTGGCTTTCCGGCAATCGCGACGACTTCCGGTGGCATCGCTTTCTCTTTGGGGTATCCGGACGGGCAACGGATTCCACGTGAAGAAATGCTGGCGCGCATTGCGCGCATTGCGCGCGCGCTACAGGTACCGCTAACCGCGGATGTCGAATCGGGATACGGTTCGACTCCCGAAGACGCAGCCAGGACCGCGAGTGAGCTGATGCAGGCAGGCGTAGTGGGCATGAATCTGGAAGACGCAGGCCATCGTCCCGATCAACCGTTGATCGACTTGCAACTCGCCGTCGAAAAAATCCGGGCAGTGCGCGAGGCGGCGATGCAGATTGGGTCCCAGATCGTGGTGAACGCGCGCACCGATGTGTACTTGCTCCCGGGAGGGAATGCGGATGCAGATTATTCGGAGGCGCTACGTAGATTAATCGCTTTTCGCGACGCCGGTGCCGATTGCGTTTTCGCTCCGGGCTTGAAAGATTCGGAGACGATTGAGCGACTCGTCAAAGCCGTCGCGTGTCCGCTGAACATTCTTGCTGGTGTGGGATCGCCATCGATTCCCGAACTCCATAAATTAGGCGTTGCGCGGGTCAGCGTAGGATCGGGTCCGATACGGGCGACGCTCGGGTTGTTGCAACGGGTGGCGCAGGAGTTGAAAACCACGGGAACCTATGGCGCGATGGAGGGTGCTGTCGCTTATGCCGACGTCAATCAATTATTGGCCGGTTGAGGGTTGCTTTCAATCGCAGAGGCTCAAGATCTAAAGCCGACAGTCAAGTCTAGATGCCCCGCGGGGCGGGGCCGGACGAATGCGTCCGCCCCTGCGCAAGCGTTGTCCCGAGCGTTATCCGTTAACTAAGTCCATCATGTGTTCGGGATAGCGAGTGCCTGAAGCCGCACCAGGCGGGAACACTTTGTCCAGCCCGCTTAGATCCTGAGCGCTGAGCTGCAGATCGGCTGCCGCGGCATTTTCTTCCAGATACTTGCGGCGCTTGGTGCCGGGGATGGGAACGACATCGTCTCCCTGGGCCAATACCCAAGCCAGCGCTAGCTGGGACGGTTGGCACTTCTTGTCCTCGGCGATGGTTTCTACTTCCTTCACGAGATCAAGGTTCTTCTGAAAGTTCTCTCCCTGAAAGCGCGGAGTAAAGCGGCGATAATCGTCGGGTGCGAGATCATCGAAAGTCTTGATTTGCCCACTCAGAAACCCTCGTCCGAGAGGACTGTAGGCGACAAACCCGATGCCAAGTTCGCGGCAGGTAGCCAGGATTTCGTGTTCGGGGTCGCGCGTCCACAACGAATACTCGGTCTGCAGAGCCGCGATGGGATGAACCTTCACGGCGCGACGCAGCGTGCTGGCACTGGCTTCCGACAAGCCGATGTAACGAACCTTGCCTTCTTTCACCAAGTCCGCCAAAGCGCCCACCGTTTCTTCGATCGGGGTATCGGGATCGACGCGGTGCTGGTAGTAAAGATCGATGTAGTCGACTGCCAAACGCTGCAGGCTGGCTTCGCAGGATTTCTTCACGTAGCCGGCCTTGCCGTTCACTCCGCGCAGGTTGGGATTGGCGGGGTCGCGTACGATCCCAAACTTGGTGGCGAGTATGACTTGATCGCGTTTTCCCTGGATGGCGCGCCCGACCAGCACCTCGTTTTTGTGTGGGCCGTAGACGTCCGCGGTATCCAGAAAATTGATACCCAGTTCGAGCGCACGATGGATGGTCGCGATCGATTCAGCGTCGTCGCGTCCGGAGTAGAACTCCGACATGCCCATGCATCCGAGGCCCAGAGCGGAAACTTTTAAGCCGGAACGTCCCAGAGAGCGGGTTTTCATGAGGCCCTTTCGCTTCGTACAAAAGTAAGATGTACCATCTCTGACTTCAGATGCGAAAGGGTCGCGCACGGGTTCACGCTAATCCGCTAGGACACGACTTTGCTCAAATCAGAAAGTAGCCGACATCGCCCCCGTGGCGGTCTGTTGCTCCAGGCGCTCGAGAATCGGAAGCAGTTTCAATCCCGAAGACATGCGGTAAAGCGCGTAGGCATGGAAGGCGATGGCCAGGTAATCCTTGAATAGCAGAAGCAGCAGGCCATCAAGCGCATAAAGAGCCATGGGCAAATACCATGCCCATTTCTGCCCCTTGCGCGCGAAATTCCAGAACAGCACGAAGACACCGGCAATGATTCCGTTGATGACGAGGTCGAGCAGAAAACCGGGAGAGCCCGCTTGATGCGCCAGGGCATCGACCAGTTGGGATGCTCCAAGCCCGAAGATAAATTGGATCCTGGCGCCGGACATGGTGAGAATCGAGTTCAGCAGCGACAGGCCGGCTATCATCAGGAACCAACTGGCGGGTCCTTTGAGAGCCTGCAGGACGCGGGCTTTCTGTTGCTCGGCTTCCGTGGGACTCGCGCCGCTCGGTGAGTAGTTATAACCCGCATCCGCCATTCGAATCCTCGCTTCCGCTCAAAGAGATTTTTGGAACCTCGGAAAGGTAACACAGCTTCGAAAAAAAGTAAGTGCCTTTAAAATCGAGAATTCCCCAACCGGTTGGGTAGTAGCTAATGAAGTTAATGGCTAGTTACTAGTGAGTAATTCGGATCATCGGTTTTGTAACAGGCAATACCTCGCCGATCTCAACGGCGGCAACCCCGGCGTCCTGCAGCGTCTTTGTTAGCCTTTCTGCATCTTCGGCGGAGACGGAGATCAATAATCCGCCCGCAGTTTGTGGATCGAAGAGAAGCGTGCGAATGTCGGCGGGAACCGACTCTTCATAGGTGACCACACATTCGGCAAAATCGCGATTTGCGTTGAGTCCTCCGGGAATATATCCGGCGTGAATGCAGTCGAGCGCGCCGTCAATTGCCGGGATTTTATTTGAATGAAATATCATGCTGACGTTGGAGGCTAGGGCCATTTCGCGCGCGTGGCCGATGAGGCCGAAGCCCGTGACGTCGGTGAGGGCGTGGACGGACCACCCCGCGTCCTGCGGAGCCGCAGCCTCCCCAGTTCGCGTCGCGCTAATCACTTCGGCAGCCGCTTTATTTAACGTGGTCATCGACTTCACGGCAGCATCGATCCACTCCTGTTTAGCCAAACCTTTCTTGATGGCTGTCGAAATTACGCCCGTGCCCAGGGACTTCGTGAAAATTAAACGGTCCCCGGGTTGCGCACCCTGGTTGGCGAGGACACGTTGCGGATGAATGAGCCCGGTGATCGCGTATCCGAACTTCGTTTCTTCATCGCGAATGCTGTGGCCGCCGACTACCGTGCATCCCGCTTCAATCATCTTCGATAAGCCGCCCGCGAGAATACGTTCTAGAATCTCGATATCCGCTTTTTCAGGAAAACAGACAAGGGCGAGGGCGGTGCGCGGCTTTCCGCCCATTGCGTAGACGTCGCTGAGTGCATTGGTAGCGGCGATCTGACCGAAGGTGAACGCGTCGTCCACGATCGGCGTAAAAAAATCGACCGTCTGGACGAGCGCCATCTCAGGCGTGAGCAGATACACGCCGGCGTCGTCGGCGTGATCGAAGCCGACTAATACATTCGGGTCGTGTTGCCGGGCTAATTTCCCAAGCACCGTGTCCAGCACCGCCGGACTCAGCTTTGACGCTCAACCCGCGGCTTTAACAGACTCCGTTAGACGGAATGGTTTTACTTCGGGCACAGGTCATTGTAATGCCCTGGGTAGACAGCGGTGGTTGAAGACAGCTAATCGAACTGGCAACCGTGGCAGCAAATCAGCGGGCGACGCATTCACTTCGTGCTGACTTGCGTGATCTGGAGTTCCGGATAAGCATGATTCCACTGCGCCGAGATGTTTTCGAACGTCAGGCGGAAAGGCTTGCTTTCGCCTGGAGCGAGCGGAGACGCGCTTAGATCGACTGCTTCGTCATACGGTCCTCCGGTTCGCAAGACGTGGATCGGCAACTCTTCGCGCTGCGCCGTCTGCCCTAGTTCGTCCTTGAAGGTGACTTGAACTACTGCGTGGGTGACGGTCTGTTTTCCCGTATTGGTGATTGTGCCATCAAGATAGCTCACCGTCGCGCCGACAAAATTTTGCGCGGCGCTCGTCTTCAAGTCCGAAAACTTTAGGTTGGCGGCGTACGCGGGAGGGGCGGTGGTTTTTTTCTGCTCGCTGCGGAAAATCAGCGCGAGGATGCCGACCACGACTCCCACTACAATGATCCCCACGAGGATGGGGCGAAGACTTGATTCCCGCGGCTCCGCAGTGGGATTGGGTGTTGACTGGATCAGGCTATCCATTTCGATTTACTTCTTGCGCACGCATCCATGGCCGGATTGTACTACCGCCCTTTCTCAGGTTCGCGTAGCGGCGGACGCATTTCGTCCGCGCCCCGGCCGTTCAGCGTCAGGCCGGCTACTTTCGCGAGTCGGTGACTTTGTAGTTGCTGTAGTCAATGGTAAGAGTCGCGCGGCCTCCCAGTCGGATGTAGCTGATCGATTCGTTGCGTCGAGGGAGCCAGAAGCCTTCGACTTTCATATACTCATGCCGAATTTCGCTTTTCTTCGTCCAGAAAGATGGATTCTGGGCGGGCTCCGCCTCGATGTGGGTCACGGCGAAATCGGTGCCATCGACCCAAGCCTTTCCGCGATAAAGATACTTGTTTCTCGTCTTGGGGAAGACCGCGAGAATATATTGACTGCTCTTGTGAGCGGTCTCGTCCATCGGTTCGAAGCCGACCAGCGCGATGTCGTAGTTTTCCCGGTTGAGTAGCGTTTGTCGGTGAATATCGGGCTCGGCTGCTTCTCTTTCGCTTTCCAGCAGGCGCTTGAACACACGGTCAATGATCAGCTTCGATCCCGATTGAGAGACGATCTTGAACGTCTTGGTCGCGGGACTATCGAACGCAGCGCGCACCGTCATTTCGGCCTCACGATCGCCCGGAAATCCGCGATAGACGAGCCGGTAAGTCCGGTCGCATTCGTAGTGGCGCAAAGCCTTCGCCCTTTCCACATCATTGTGGATGAGATTATTTACAACCTGCTCGACCGTAAGGGGGGCAGTAGTAATCGAGACTGGGAGCGAGTCGGAATCGGCGACGGCGGGAAGAACCGAAGCCAATGCTAATACCACGGGCGCGATTGTTCTGAGGAAAAAACTGATCCCATTCTGCATCGAACTATGTATTCTCTCTGCTGGCATTTCCATCCATTATCGTTTGCGAGCCAGTGCTTTGCCAGAGGGGGCGCGCTCCGAAATCCTAAATAACGGCGGAGCGGCACCAGTGGCTGAATTTCGTCTTGGGCAAAAAGGTTGGAGGCGCGTAAAGCTCCCAGGCTAGTTCGTATTTTCACCCAACGGAAGGCATGTAACAAAGTTCAGTTGAATATTTTGAATCACTTGCGGACAACGATAAACGGTCCAATAATTGCAGCCCAGCAAGTGAATCTAGGAGCCCTCCCCCATGTGGACTCAGCAAAGTGAACGTGCGGTGCAGTGGAATTGGATTGCGATCTTCTCTTACTCGGCGTCGCTGGCCGTTAGTTTAGCGATTTGGCGCGAGCTCTACTTGGCCGTGCAGTTTCTTGTGAAGTAACCTGAGTTGCGAGACACGCCTAGGTGAGGTCCGACCATTGTGGGCCGGATTGTGACGGAGTTGAACTCCGCCCAACTGCGTCGTCTAGCGCCCGGGACGATCTGTGGCCCTCCTCAGTGGTCGTAGTGAAGTAGGGAAAAAACGTCATAGCCTGCCAATTTTTCGCGGCCGTTCAGGAAGTCCAGTTCGACCACGAATGCTAGTCCTGCTATTTTCGCCCCCAGAGCGGTCGCCAAGTCGGCTGTGGCTCGTGCCGTCCCTCCCGTGGCCAACAAGTCATCAACAATCAAAATGCGCTGGCCGCGTTCAATCGCATCCTTGTGAAGTTCAAGGGCATTGCTTCCATACTCCAGTTCATAACTAATCTTGATCGTTTCGGCCGGCAGTTTTCCGGGCTTGCGGACGGGGACAAATCCCGCATTTAAGCGATACGCCAAGGCGGGCCCAAAAATAAAGCCGCGCGCTTCCATGCCAAGAACCAGGTCGATTTCTTTTCCAATGTAGTTTTCCGAGAGGGCGTCGATGAGGCGGGCGAAGCCGACCCTGTCTTTGAGCAGGGTGGTGATGTCGTAGAACAAAATGCCCGGTTTGGGAAAGTCGGGCACCTCGCGGATCAGCTTTTTGAGCCGGTCGCAATCCGCGGATGTACTTAACGTTTGGCTTGCGGCGCTTTCGGGTGATGTAGCGGGATTCGACATGATGCGTTAGGCTCCTCGAACTTGAAAAGACGTGAGTCCGGCGATCAGCTCGGCGTCGAATTCCTCGACGTGGTCGACGCGTGCGGCGCGCGGACCCTCCTGCAACCTGGCTCGCAACCCAGACAACTGATCATGGGTTCCGATTGCCAGTAATTCGACGCTAGCATCGGGGTTATTTCGTACCCATCCTACGATCTTCAAAATGTGCGCTTCGCGCTCCACAAACCACCGGAAGCCGACACCCTGGACGCGGCCGCGGACAAGAAAGCGGCGCGCGTGCGCGGGAGATGTGTTGTGGGAGGAATCCATCGGTTAATTGCAGAGGCCAGACGAGGCAACCCGACCTTCTGACGAATGCTCTGTGGAACTACTGCGCCCTCGATAGATAGGTGCCCTCGGCCGTATCCACTTTGATTTTCTCTCCCTCATTGATAAAAGGGGGGACTTGTACGACGAGTCCGGTTTCCGTCTTGGCCGGCTTGGTAACGCTGGACGCCGTCGCGCTCTTCAGACCCGGCTCGACTTCCAACACGGTCAGAATCACAGTCTGGGGCAGTTCGATGCCGACCGCTTTCCCATCAAAAAACTCAACCTTGATCTGAAGGTTTGGAGTCAGGTACTCGACGGCGTCACCCAGCGTCTCGCGGGTGAGGTGGGTCTGCTCGTAGTTCTCGGTGTTCATGAAGTAGTAGTCGTCGCCGTCGCTGTACAGGAACTCCATGCTTTCTTGGTCGACGATGACCTTCTCGATCGGGTCGGGAGAGCGAAAGCGTTCCACGAACATCGCGCCCGTGCGCAGGTTGCGCAGCTTGGCCTGGATGAAGGCGCGGAGATTGCCGGGAGTGCGGTGCTCGACGCTGAACACGGAGTGCAGATCATCTTTGTGCTTGATGATCATGCCGGGACGGAGTTGGGTCGCTGGAATCGACATTGCTGGTTTACATCTCCTTACGCTGTGCTAGGAATGCTGGGCAGCTCGGCACATCCGGGTCCCCGGATGCCCACTAGGGACAACCGAGGTGGAGGTCGCCGGAGCTTCCGCCACATTTCGGATTAACAGTCCATTTTACACAGGGGATCAGAGTTCTGGGAACCGCCGAGGGCAGTGCGCCAGCTCCACCCTATCGCGACGGACTATTCCCGGTGGATTCTGAGGGCTAGAATGTAGAGACGGGGATGGCCCCGCATGACAGGATTAAGGTTCAGGATTTTGATTCGATACTGGAGGTTTTATGCGCATTGGAAAATATGAGAGTTCGGAAGGCAAAACCGGGACGGCCGTTACATATCTGCTGATTGGCTTGGGGGTCGGCGCGGCGGTGGGTCTGTTGCTGGCGACGAAGCCGGGGCGACAGCTGCGAAAGGATTTGCGGCGAACATACAACGATGCCTTGGAGACGGCTTCCGACTGGACCGAAGAGGCGAAAGATGGTTAGGGTTCGGGTTGAGTTTCTTCTTCCAGCTTGCGCTTCTTCTTGTGGATGCTGCGGATCACAACGCCGACTGAGACTCGGAAGTTGTCCTGCTTCTTTTTTGCGAAGGTCGGAAACTGAGACTCGGTTTGGAAGTAGTCGGCCTTGATCCGCAAAGCGAAGCGGGGATTGATTTTGTAGTCGAGGCCGCCGCCAGCGACCAGAACGCGACCAGTTCCGACCTCGACATTGGTGCTGCCACCGCCGGTGGCTAGTCCTCGCGTACCCCCATGTCCGTAGAG
>Ga0302277_1002705_pt1 | contig 12459 bp, 13 predicted proteins | sample III_Bog_N3_1_FD_198759 | JGI IMG/M metagenome (GOLD analysis project Ga0302277, IMG submission 198759) | Peat permafrost microbial communities from Stordalen Mire near Abisko, Sweden - III_Bog_N3_1 | ecosystem: Environmental > Terrestrial > Soil > Wetlands > Peat | place: Sweden: Abisko... | reverse complement strand
CTACTCATGATGTCGTTCCACGTCTATCTGATGGTGTATTTTTTATGTCGACCTTTTTTTTGTACATCTGTAGCATACGTTGGGTTACTATAAATCCACCAAATATATTAATTGCAGCTAATGTAACAGCGCCAAGTCCCATCCATTTTGCTGCTGTAAAAGCAACAGGCCCGGCCGCCAACAGAGCGCCTACAATAATAACCGAGGACACGGCATTAGTAACCGCCATCAAGGGTGAATGCAGTGCTGGGGTAACACGCCAGACGACGTAGTAGCCGACGAAACAAGCCAATATAAATACAGTAAGGCCTGTTATAAAAAAACCATGATCGGGAGCGGCATGGCTGGTTTGGACAGCTAGGTCTTGTGCTTGAGCGGCAAGGGCTTTTGCAAATGAAGCTAGTTTCTCTTGATCGCTGGCGAGGCTGTTGAGGCCTGTCGATAAATCATTCATGGGTATTTCGTCCCTTTAAGGTTTTTGAGGAGCCTCAGGTGCAGGCGGTGGCGTAATAATCATGGGTTGTGACTCATTCGCCGATGGGGTTGTTGTTTCTATGGCGGGAACGTCCGGGGTTGAAAGAGCTGGTTTCTCGGAGCTGGTATTGTTTTGTTGACTGTCACTCACCGGATGACGTAGCGCATCAAGAGTTGAGACTAGAATGTTTTGTTGCTCCGCAATTTCTTCAATCTTAGCATCTTCAGCTTCAATGTCTTTACGTAAATCTCCTATTAGATTGGTTATAACGACAAGCAAAAGAATGAAGATAGCAAAAATTAAACCAAACCCCAAAATCAGAACTTTTTGATGAGACTCTTTTTCGTATTTATTTTCTTCCATGATAACGTTCTCTTTCTATAATTATAGGGAATTTGAGTGTTGAAATTGAGGGTGAATAATAGCGCCATTATGAGTAAGAGCTATTGAGCGAATGATTTCATCCTCAAAATTTAAATGGAGACGACCCCCTTCTTTGTCTGAAAAGAGCGTCAAAAAATTGAGAAGATTGCGTGCATAGAGTGCCGATGCATCAATGGCGATACGACTTGCGACATTCCGATATCCGATAATGCGAACTCCATAGGCCTCGACAATCTTCCCGGCTTCACTCAGAGCACAATTACCACCCTGTTCGACGGCCAAATCAACAACGACAGAACCTGGTTTCATACTTCGGAGCATGGACTCATTAACGAGTTTTGGTGCGGCGCGTCCTGGAATAAGTGCTGTACATATAACGATATCTTGTTTCTTTATGGTTTCAGCGATGAGCGTTTCTTGTTGACGCTTATAATCATCACTCATTTCTTTAGCATATCCAGCGGAGGTTTCAGCTAAGCGCGTTTCATCATTTTCGATCATGACAAAGGCAGCCCCAAGACTTTTAACTTGTTCTTTGGCTATTGGGCGTACATCGGTGGCCGATACTATGGCGCCAAGGCGACGTGCTGTCGCAATAGCTTGAAGACCGGCAACACCCGCGCCCATAACCAAAACCCTCGCCGGAGGTATAGTCCCTGCCGCCGTCATCATCATAGGAAAAGCGCGACCAAATTGTTCGGCCGCATCAAGGACAGCTTTGTAACCCGCAAGGTTTGATTGACTTGAAAGGACATCCATACTTTGAGCCCGCGTGATACGTGGCATAAGTTCCATCGCCAAAGCCGATATGGAACCGCGTGCATAGGCATCCAAATCGGTCCGTGCAGCATAGGGGTTAAGAAGGGCGACAAGAACAGCACCCGGCTTTATCAATCCGAGCTCGTTACGCCCCTCACTTTCGCTCATGGGGCGTTGAACTTTAAGAACAATATCTGCATCACGCAAGGTGACGGCGGTATCTGAAATAATTTGAGCATCGGCAGCTATATATTGATCGTCATAATAAGAGGCCTCATGACCAGCTCCTGATTCAACGACGACTTCATAGCCAAGCGCACGATATTTTTTTACAGTATCGGGCGTTGCGGCAACACGCCTTTCATAAGGGCGACGTTCTTTTGGGATGGCAATTTTCATAGTGTGACACAATTTTAAAGTCAGAATCAAATTAGCTTCCAAGAATGCCTTATTTTTGATCTTAAGTGAAGCAGCTATAAAGAATGCATATCATAAGAGAAACGCAAAGGGCTGGAGCAAATGGAAATTCTTTATTTCCACTTATACGTTCCCATATCCATCCCATAAGAACACCTAAAAAGCCGGCACCAGCAAGAAACCATGGAGCCAACTCAGGAAGTAGCCAAAAACCAGCCGCTGCAAAGAATTTCACATCTCCAAGACCTAGCATTTCTTTGCCGCGCCAGCGGCTGTAAATAAGAGCACAAAATAATCCTAGGCCCAGCATAGCACCGGCGACAATCAAGGTTATATAAATGTCATTGTCACTGAGCCAAAACCATAAAAAACCAAAGATCGCGAGCAATAAATTGAGCCCGTCCGGAATGATACCGTAATGCAAATCGATAAGCGTAATGGCGGGTAAGAGCCCCAGGCCAAGACACAGGGGAATCGACATCAAAGACCAACCGGATAAATGCATGGCTAATAGGCCCAAAAGAAAGCCCCATAACTCGGCCAAAGGCTGGGTCCATTGTCTCTGACGTTTGGCACAGGGACAAGGCAAGGTTAGCGTATCGGGGCGTAATAGCCAGCCAAAAAGAGGAAAGATTTCCTGCCACACAAAAGGCTTAAGACAATAAATGCAATGGGGCCAACGGCTCTCTCCTGGTAAACGGTCGGCCGAACGCCAGCCAAACTGTTGGGCTAGCGATGCCGTCACAAGCCCAAGAAGTCCACCCACAATGTGGTGGAGAATATTGGCAATAAAATGATGGTGTTGATTAGGAATGATCATGTGTAAAAAACTTCGGCTCGAATGTGGGGAGTATTCGAGCCGAAGTTATCGAAAAGTGCAAGCGATCAATGAACAGAAGGCCCGTGGGCTGGTTTTATCTGGTGTTTTAGACCAGGACGATGGCTGGTTTCCTGTGCATCTTGTTTAATTGGGGCTATTCCCGCCTCAAGGGTCTGGTTAAATTCACCAACAATTCTTCTTATTCTAGGATCCGGATGGGTTCTCGCTATAGTACTCGACAGATCACGAATGGGCACAAAACTTTCTGTCATTACCAAAAGAACATCCAGCTGCCTTCTGTTTCTTCTGATAGCTTGCTGCCCAAGATTTAAAAGCCTTTTATGATCATTAGTGTCATTATCTGTTGGTAACATATTCTTCCTCCAATGTATCAATAATGGCCTCGGCACGTTTTATATGTTCGGGTAGTTCAGCATCGTTTAATGAAATAAATTCATTTTGAACTTCATCAAAGCACGCACGATAAAGGGCGCGCAACTCTGTTATCGTCGATTCAAGTTCACCTTTTTCTTCTTCAGAAGTTTCGTTACGCAATTTAATAAGCTGCTGTAACATCAACTCGTAGTTTTTTTTCACTTCAGCAATAACGTTCTTTTCAATTTTGACGTCTTCAAAATCTTTCATAATTTTATAAACAGTATCGTTGATAACAGGCCAATGATCCCCTTCCTGCCCCATTTCGTGCCCGGCGACGAGAAGCGCATTACGAACAATATCGACCATTTGATCTTCGGACATTGTTTTGTCGGCCATTGTACAATTCCTTGTTTATAATCTATCAAATTTGACCCTCTTAAAGAAGGATATCACTTTACCATGAAACTAAAAAACTCAATTAAATCGCTGTCTTATCTAAACAAGGGATAGCACTTTCATGCTTAAAGAAGGTTTAACGGCTCGCGTTTTTTGGGTTATTTTTTTAAGTTTGATCGATAATTACTTAAACTATAGATGTAAGTATTTTTCCTGAGTGAAAATAATAAAACTTTAGACAAAATGCCTCATATAAATGGCTTCAGGCATAACCATGCAGCTCCACGTCGGCCACTTAAAGCACCATGCTGTGCGGAAACGAATTGTGTTTTTAAGGGGGCGCCAAGAGCGTAGCTCCCCCATTTTGCAGGTACTTTATCGTATAAGCCCGGTAAAGCATTTAAGCCCCCGCTCACAATGATGATTTCAGGGTCATACATATGAATGATTAAGACGGTGGCTTTGGCAATAGTGGTATAAAATTGATCAAGTGTTTGAAGTGCTTTTGCATCATTATTGCGTGCGAGAGTAGCGATATCAGGCGCTGTGAGCGTTGTTCCAGTCATGCTTAGATGAAGACGTTCTAATCCAGGTCCACTGATTGTTTTATCTATGCATCCTTTCTGCCCACAAGAGCATGTAAGGACAGGTCCGTCATATTGATCACGATAGGGTAAAGGCAGATGACCAACTTCACCAGCCAGTCCATTGGCGCCCTCAATCAACAACTGATTGAAAACAAGGCCGCCCCCAACGCCTGTTCCCAAGACTAGCCCAAAGATTTGATTGTAGCCCTTGCCCGCCCCATCAATGGATTCAGAAAGAGCCGCACAATTGGCATCATTAGCTAAATATATCTTAGCCTTAAGCGCTGTTTCGAGGTCCTTTTGAAGCGGTTGTCCTGAAAGATAGGGAATATTGCTCACAAAGGAAGTCGTGCCTGTAAAGCGATCGATAGTACCGGGAATGGCGATACCAACAGGACCTTTATAATCGAGTTTATCTGTGAGCTTTTTCGTTAAAGTGGTGCATACCCTTAAAAAATCGTCATAAGATGACGGGAGTGCTACGATGTCTTGGGCGATTTCACGACCATAGGTATCAAGCACTATACCGGCAATTTTTGTGCCCCCGATATCTAAACCCATGAGATAGGACATGAGATCTCCGTTTAGAATTATTAAGTGTGTATTGAATATCAAGCTGTACGTAGCCTGAGAATCATCCTAAGAACATGGTTAATTACAATAGGAGATTGTTTCATTTCCGAAACAGATCTCTGTACATGTTGTGTGATATTTAAGCCTCATTTTTTACGAGATGGGCAATTTTTGCCTGGTTTGTTAATGCTATTTTCATAAAGAAGGTATAAATCTTTAACCATTAATAACAAAGATTGGATAATGATTTTCCAATCTTTGTGACAGGAAGAGGATTTATACCAAGACTCTGAGGTCTCATTCGAGACCTCATATTAACCATCTTGTTATGCAGGGAGCCACCAGACTGTGAACGCCTTTTTACAAACGCTTCGTAATCTTGGTCCTATGCGGCTCTTAGCTATAGCTGTCGTTACCTGTAGTTTATTGGGTTTTTTTGGCTTTATAACGACACGCATTACGACATCTCCCTTGGCGCTTCTCTATACTGAGCTCGACCCCCAGGACTCGAGCGCTATCGTCCAAAAATTAGATGCTCAAAAAATACCCTACGAAGTTGATAGCAGTGGTAGCCTTATTCGTGTTCCTGCAGATCAAGTCGGCAAGCTTCGTATGATGATGGCCGCCGATGGCTTACCTAAAGGTGGCTCTGTCGGGTATGAGATTTTTGATCAAAAAGAGGGATTTGGTACAACAAGTTTTGTACAAGATATCAATCATTTGCGCGCACTCGAGGGTGAGTTGGCACGTACCATTAGCTCTATGGATCCGATACAATCAGCGCGTGTTCACCTTGTTCTACCTCAGCATGAACTCTTTACACACGGTACTCAAACAGCAACAGCCAGTATCTTTTTAAAGATGAGGAATGGTGCGGTTTTATCGCGTGAACAAATTGCCGCTGTTCAGCATTTAATTGCCGCATCAGTCCCTCAACTACAACCCAATCAAGTCTCGATTGTTGATGATCGTGGTAATTTATTAGCGAAACCATCCGCAAATAATCCAGGTGGAGGTTCCGATACAGCCGATGATATGCGTTTGGAGTTTGAGCAAGCGCAGGCGCGCAAAATTGAAGATCTTTTATCGCAAACCCTTGGTTATGGAAAAGCGCGCGCTCAAGTTTCAGCTGACCTTGATTTTGATCGCATCACAACAAGTTCAGAGATTTATGATCCCGACAGCCAAGTTGTTCGGTCGACACAAAACACCAGTGAAGATGCCTCAACAGCAGAGTCGAGTGGAGGCAATCAATCTGTAAGCGTTGCGAATAATTTGCCGTCAAATCCGGCCCAAATTGCGAATAGCGCGCCCCCTGCTTCCAACAAAAACAGTCGTACTGAGCAAACAATTAATTATGAAATAAACAAAACAGTGCGCAATCAAGTGCGTGAGGGGGGATCCGTTAAGCGCTTGTCTGTTGCGGTCGTTGTTGACGGCACTTACACTACGGGAGCTGATGGAAAATCGACCTATCAACCGCGCACAACAGAAGAACTCGACCAAATTAAAAACTTAGTGCGCGCTGCCGTTAATTTTAATGCAACGCGCGGGGATACTATTGAAGTTGATAATATGCGGTTTGTTCAATCTGATAATCCTAAAGAAGAGGGCGCTTCCAGTGATCAGCTCATGGGCGTACCTAAGGTTGAATTATTCCATGCTATTGAAACGCTTGTTTTAGCATTGATAGCCTTGCTTGTTGTTTTGCTCGTTGTTCGTCCTATCTTGCGCAAAGTTTTAGATACTTCTAGCTCCGGAGATCATGGCATGCATGCATCAGGCAATATGGCCCTGACAAACGCTTCTTATGGCGCAGCGCAATTGCCCTCCCCTACGAACTTAGCCAGCGATCAAGAAATGGTGGGGTCAGAGATTGAGCGCATGATTGACATCTCACGTGTTGAAGGGCGTGTTAAGGCTTCTTCTTTGCGTAAAGTTGGGGAAATTGTTGATAAGAATCCCGATGAAGCGGTCGCTATTTTGCGTGACTGGATGTATCAAGAAGGTCGTTAGGACAGGAGTAATTAAATGGCGAGTGCTCGCGATCGCGACGATGTAAAATCGCTAACTGGATTAGAAAAGGCAGCTCTGTTTGTTCTTTCACTTGGTGAAGAATATGCGGCGCGCGTTTTTTCTCATATGAACGATGATGAAATTAAAGAACTGTCACAAACCATGTCCAATCTTGGTAATGTGAATGCCGTATTGGTTGAAAAGTTATTTATTGAATTTACAGAACAACTTTCAAGTGGAGGTGGTGCCCACGGCACCATGGAATCCACAGAACGATTGTTGATGAAGGTTCTCGATAAGACGCGTGTTAATAATATTATGGAAGATATCCGCGGTCCAGCAGGCCGTACCATGTGGGATAAATTAGCCAACGTCAATGAATCAGTATTGGCCGCTTTTCTTAAGAATGAATACCCACAAACAGTTGCTGTTGTCGTCTCCAAAATAAAACCTGATCATGCCGCACGTGTGTTGTCACAACTTCCTGAAAGCTTTGCTATGGAAGTTGTAACGCGCATGTTACGCATGGAGTCGGTACAAAAAGAAGTTTTAGAAGATATCGAACGCACATTGCGCAACGAGTTTATGAACAATCTTGCCAAAACAAACCGCCGTGATCCACATGAAGCTATGGCTGAAATTTTTAACAGCCTTGATCGCAGCAGTGAAAGCAAATTTATGGCAGCTCTTGAAGAACGTAGCCGCGATTCCGCTGAGAAAATTAAAGCTCTAATGTTTACCTTTGAGGATCTTGGGAAGTTGGATAAAGCCGCTGTTCAAGCTATTCTGCGTGTTGCTGACAAAGCAAAATTACCGACAGCTCTTAAAGGTGCTTCGGATGAAATTAAGACGCTGTTTTTCTCAAATATGTCTGAGCGTGCGGCAAAACTTTTACGCGAAGATATTGAGGGTCTGGGGCCTGTTCGGTTGCGTGATGTTGAAGAAGCCCAAGGAGGGCTTGTTTCTGTTGCTAAAGATTTAGCTTCAAAGGGAGAAATTATCATTTCCAAATCTGAGGAAGACGAACTTGTATACTAACAATCAACCACCCGAGAGATCTTTAATGGCTGATACGCCCATTCGTAAATTTATGTTTGATTGTTCGTTTGATGGGGCAACAGCTGCCAATCGTCCTGCGCCCGAACGTAAACCCGTAACACTCAAACCTGAACAGTACGATGCCCTTAAGCAAGAATCATATGACTCAGGTTTTGCGGCCGGTTGCCAGGTCACCCAAGATCAGCATCAGAAATGGATTACCAAAACACTTCACGGCCTCGATAAAAACATTACAGCTGTTTTCGCTGATATTCAGTCATTCTATCAAGAACAGGATAGCCGGATCCGTCAAATTACCCTGACCATTGCCAAAAAGGTTCTCGCCGATTTTACAGCACGTCATGGATTAGAGGAAATACAAAAAGTCTTGTCTGACGCATTAACTGAAATGGTCCATGAGCCACGCTTAGTGGTTCGTGTTCATCAAGATCAATTTGATGCCATCAATACTTATATTTCTGATATGGCCGTAAAAAAAGCGTACTCTGGCAAAGTTGTTGTTCTTGCTGACAGCGATATTCCGCTTGGCGATTGCCGTGTGGAGTGGGCCGATGGCGGACTTGAACGCAACACACAAGCCGTTTGGAATGGTGTAGAAAAAATTATAATACCCGACGACATGAAGTCATCATCGCAGGAGTAAGTTATGGACGATAAAGAATCTCTCACGCTATCTGAATTGGAAGAAAATAAAGGGGAAGCTCCCAAAGATAATAATCCAATCAATCTCAATGATCTTGATGCGGTATATGGGGTGCCCGTCGAAGTGGCGGCCGTTCTTGGTAAAGCCGAAATGCAAGTCAGCCATCTCCTAAAACTAGGACGCGGTGCTGTGATTGAGCTAGATCGTAAAGTAGGAGAGGCTATCGATATATATGTCAATAACCGTTTAGTGGCGCGTGGCGAAGTTGTTGTTGTTGAAGACCGCCTTGGTATTACCATGACAGAAATTATAAAATCTGAAAGAAGTAGTAGTTAAGCAAGAAGGATAAAGAGAATGAGGCTATTAATTGTAGGCCCATTGGAAGGCCATATCACAACAGCAGGCCGCATTGCGATGCAACGTGGTGCTAAAGTGTCACATATTGACAGCATACCAGGGGCATTGAATGCCCTGCGTAATGGACAAGGTGCTGATCTTGTTATGTGTGACGTGGTTTTGGATATTGGACAACTCATAAGTAGTTTAAAGTCCGAACGTATTACAGTTCCCGTTGTTGCATGCGGTATAGGAACAGATGCGAGTGCCGCTGTGCGCGCTATTCGTTCGGGTGCAAAAGAGTACGTCCCCCTCCCCCCTGATGCCGAGCTTATTGCCGCTGTTCTTCAAGCTGTAGCAGAAGAAGATGCAACTTTTGTTGCACGTGATCCGGTCATGAAGCCTCTTATGGAGTTGGCTCAAAGAGTTGCCAATAGTGATGCGTCGATCCTTATAACGGGGGAGTCAGGCACCGGCAAAGAAGTCATGGCTCATTTCGTTCATCGTAAAAGTCGGCGCGCAACAACAAATTTTGTTTCTGTGAACTGCGCTGCTATTCCTGATAATCTCTTAGAATCTGAGCTCTTTGGTCACGAAAAAGGTGCATTTACGGGGGCCGTTGCTCGTCGCGTTGGTAAATTTGAAGAAGCAAATGGCGGGACACTCCTTCTCGATGAAATAAGTGAGATGGACCAACGTTTGCAAGCCAAATTACTGCGTGCCATTCAAGAGCGTGAAATCGATCGGGTCGGAGGAACACAACCCATTAAAATTGATATCCGCCTTATTGCAACATCCAATCGCGATCTTGAAGAGGAAGTGAAAGCCAAGCGTTTTCGTGAAGATCTCTTCTTTCGCCTTAATGTTGTAAACCTGCGCATGCCATCTTTGCGTGACCGCCCAGGCGATATTGGGCCGCTGGCTGAATATTTTGCGAGTAAGTATTCAATTGCAAACGGTATCCCTGAGCGGCAATTATCTCCCAACGCACTTGGACAATTAATGGCCCACCACTGGCGTGGCAATGTAAGAGAATTAGAAAATGCTATGCACCGTGCCGTTCTTTTGGGCCGGGGCAAATTTATTGAAGCCGAGGATGTCATGTTGTCGGGACAAAGTTTTGCTCCTGATGCGGCGACAGCAACATCAAGCCAAGCTACTCAGGTTGCAGGAAGCCGCAGTGGAACACCTACTCTGCCAGGAACTCTTGTCGGACGCACAGTCGCAGATGTTGAACGCGATTTGATTATTGATACTCTTCAACACTGTCTTGGAAATCGGACGCATGCAGCTAATATTTTAGGAATATCGATCCGAACACTTCGGAACAAACTAAAACTTTATAGTGACGCAGGCCTTGTTGTACCTCCTGGTTCCGGTGAAGAACGAGCCGTATCTTAAGAACATGAGACAGCCATGACCGATCAAACGACCGCGGCCGTCACCAACGAAGAGTCTGATGCCATCAGTGCTTTCTTTCGTCGAGGCGAAGTGTGGCTTGGCTTAGGCCTTATGACAATTTTGACTGTCTTGGTCATACCAATTCCACCTTTCATTGTAGATTTTGGCTTAGCCATATCTTTTACTTTTTCTGTCGTTATTTTAATGACCGTGCTTTTTATAGGCAAACCCCTTGAATTTAGCTCTTTTCCAACGGTGCTTTTGATTGCAACCCTGCTTCGTCTCTCTCTAAATCTTGGAACGGCGCGTCTTGTTTTAACGCATGGGAATGAGGGGACTGAAGCCGCAGGTCATGTCGTTCAAGCATTTGCTAGCCTTGTTATGGGCGGCGATTTTATTATTGGGGTTATAGTATTTGCCATTCTGACAATTGTTAATTTCGTGGTTATTACGAAAGGATCTGGACGTATTGCTGAAGTTGCCGCACGCTTTACTCTTGATGCTATGCCTGGGAAGCAAATGGCAATTGACGCGGATCTATCCTCAGGACTCATTAATGAGGATGAGGCACGCAAGCGTCGTAAAAATCTTGAAGATGAAAGCAACTTTTTTGGTTCCATGGATGGTTCGGCAAAGTTTGTTCGCGGTGATGCTGTGGCAGGCTTGGTTATCACCTTTATCAATGCAATAGGTGGCATAACAATCGGAACCTTCCGCCATAGCATGCCTGTTATACAAGCGGCAGATTCTTATGTAAGGCTGACGGTTGGTGATGGTCTTGTAACGCAAATACCAGCTTTGTTAGTTTCTGTGGCAGCTGGACTTCTTGTATCAAAAGCAAACTCAACAGGTTCGACCGACAAGGCTTTGTTTGCTCAACTTAGCGGCTATCCTGGGGCCATGGGTATGAGCTCCGCCATGCTCTTGATGCTTTCCATCATTCCAGGTATGCCCTTTATTCCTTTTGCAGCTCTTGGAGGCCTATCAGGCTTTATGGCTTTCGTTTTAGCCCGTAATGCATCCGAACGCCGCTCCCTTGAATTGACTCTTGATACAAATAAAAAGAAGCCGGCAACAGTAGCTGAAGAGCCGATCTCACGAGCGCTTTCGATTGACTTTATTCGTTTGGAGCTTGGCTATGCCCTCCTTAGTCTTATCAATAGTGAGGCAGGGCAACGCCTCACGGATCAAATTAAGGGTCTCCGGCGTCAATTAGCCTCCGACATGGGGTTTATTATGCCAGCAGTTCGTATTCAGGATAATTTGCAATTACCTCCTAACACGTATGTTTTACGCATTAAAGAAATTGAAGCAGGACGTGGTGAATTACGACCAGGTATGCTTTTGGTAATGGATCCAAGAGGGGCTCCCATTACATTGCCTGGCGAACAGACGACTGAGCCTACCTTTGGTTTACCGGCAATGTGGATTGATGCAACATATCGTGAAGAAGCCCTCTTTAAAGGTTATACTGTTGTTGATCCGCCAACAGTAGTGACAACCCATCTAACGGAACTTGTTAAAGATAATATGGCAGAGCTACTTTCTTATTCAGAAACACAGAAACTTCTTGATGAATTAACAAAAGAGCAGCAAAAACTCGTTGCCGATGTCATTCCTGGGCAAGTTACGATTAGTGGACTTCAGCGTGTTCTGCAAAATTTATTGTCGGAACGTGTTTCTGTTCGTGATCTACCAACGATATTAGAAGGCATATCTGAAGCTGCGGGTATTACGCGCAGTTTATCTGCAATTTCAGAGCACGTGCGCTCACGCTTATCACGACAAATATCAGACGCAAATACAAATGAAATTGGATATATTCCTATTGTAACTCTTTCACCCGATTGGGAACATGCCTTTGCTGAATCTTTAGTTGGAGAAGGTGACCAACGTCATTTAGCTATGTCGCCTAGTAAACTTCAACAATTCATCAGTACGGTACGACAAGTTTATGACCGTCATGCGGCATTGGGACAATCGCCAGTGCTACTTACTAGCCCCATGATCCGATCATCTGTGCGTTCGGTTATTGAACGTTTCCGCCCTTCGACGACCGTCCTTTCACAAAATGAAATTTATCCGAAGGCTAAAATTAAAACACTGGATCAAATTTAAATGAGATTAAAGTCATTTCATGGACCAAGTTTAACAGATGCCATGCGTATGGTGCGTGAGGCTTTAGGCGAAAATGCCATCATTGTAGCAACACGTG
>Ga0302277_1002700_pt1 | contig 12481 bp, 9 predicted proteins | sample III_Bog_N3_1_FD_198759 | JGI IMG/M metagenome (GOLD analysis project Ga0302277, IMG submission 198759) | Peat permafrost microbial communities from Stordalen Mire near Abisko, Sweden - III_Bog_N3_1 | ecosystem: Environmental > Terrestrial > Soil > Wetlands > Peat | place: Sweden: Abisko... | reverse complement strand
AATGGCGGCAAACGTCTGAAACGGCGGCCCGGGCAGCGACCAGATAAAAAGCTGGTTGGGCGTGGGCGTCAACTCCAGGGACTGCATCCAGGCCCACGGTTGGGCCGGCAGCCAGGAGGAAAAACCGCGGATGGCAGTGAAGCTGTCAAAGGGCTGATGCACCGTGTTGGTCGGCACCCGCCAGGGTTCCAGATTCAGCGCCAGATTTTCCGGAAACAGGAATTTCCCGTCGAGGTGGAAATTATCGTCCGGTGCCGTCAGGGTGAATTGGGTCTCGGGCAAGCCCAGTTCTTTCAGCACCGGATACCACTGCGCCAGGCGCGGCCAGTTGATGTCCAAATCCAGCCAAGCTGCTGGCGGAGTGGAGATTTTTTGGGCCAGGCGGTCGCCCAGCGGCCCCGGGAGGGAATCAAAAATCAACCAGTTGTTCGCCGTTTTGAACGTGGCCGCCGGAAAAAACGGCTTCAGACCGGCCTGCCACAATTCAGCCCGTGCCGGGGCGAGCTGGATGGCGATTGCCACCTCCGGTTTGCCCCCCGCCGCGGCCCGGGCGTCCACGAAAAATTCCGCTTGTTGTAAATCGTCAAACAAAGGACGCAGTTTAGCCGCGCCATCGGGGACGGTGGTGTCCAGATTGGTTTGCAACCAACCCGCGAGCCAGTTGGCCAGCTTGGTGGCGGTTTGGGCGCGCAAGACCAGCGCCTCGGCGGAGGTAAATTCATTGGTGAACGCATGGACCTGCGGGTCGCCGGAGATTTTTTGGGCACCGGCGAAATGAATCCGGGCAATTAAATCCGGCTGCGGCAGTGCCGCGCGCGCCTCCAGAGCGAGCAAGCCGATTACGATACTGGCAATAAAGTTCTTCATCGGGCTGTTGTGTGCCAAAAATGACGCGGATTGGCAATTTTAAATACGGCTGGACCGGAAAAAACGCTTTAGCCGTAACGATTCAGTAAAAAAGAATTTCAACCACAGATGGACACAGATAAACACCGATGAAGAAATGTCAGAACGTCGTTCTGGCCCGGATTTTCGCCGGTCACTAAATGATGCGCTTTACGCGGTGCTTGAATACCACGTTTTTTATCCGTGTCCATCTGTAAATGTTCGTGTGATTTACTTAAATAAGATTATCGCGCCTTTTACCAATGATTGCAAGCATTATTTGTGTTTTTTTGATTTTTTGTTTACGGCTCGATTGCCGCCGCGACCCACGAAAAGCCGGTTTTTGGCGTTAATTACTAACCCTTGCGTTATGGTTTATTGCCCGCCTTGCTTGGCCGTCCTTCTGGCAGCCTACCCTCGCGCCGAAACCGCTCGGCTTCCTCTCGTTCAATCACCAAGTCACGCCCAAGCTTTTTTGCCTTGAGCCGCTTTGCCAAAATATATTGGCGCACCCGCGATTGAGAAATGCCGAGCATCCGCGCGACCTCGATTGTGGTCAGCGGATCAATACTCGAAAAATTTATCCGAATCCGCCCCGGTTGTGGAGCGAATTTCTTTCGCTAATATACCATAACGCTAGAGTTATATTTGTTGCAAGCATTTCCGCTTTCGGTAAAATGTCGCGCGGAATTCGGGTTTATGACAGGCAAAACAAAAATTTTGATTGTTGAAGACGAAATGCCGGTGGCGATGATGATGGTGTTTTTGTTGCATCGCGCCGGTTGCGAGGTGGAAACGGCGACGAACGCCGAGCAAGCCGTGCGCTTGGTTCAGGCTGCGGACTTCGATTTGATCACGCTGGACATTGATTTGCCGGGCGGCAACGGTTTTGAAATTTTCGCCCGCTTGAAAAAACTTTCCCGCTGGCAAAATACTCCGGTGGTTTTTGTTTCAGGCAATAGCACCATTGAAAACCAGCAACTTGCCCTTGATCTTGGCGCGGCAGATTTTATTGAGAAGCCGTTTGAGGTGTCAGATTTTACTTCCCGCATTTTAGCGCACGTCACACCCAAGGAATTTTTTGCGAATCACGCGACGACCGGAGGGGCAACGGCATGAAGGCGCGAAATTTATTCCACCGGAGCCAACCGCTTCCACGGACAGCGCAGCGCCAGTTGAATCCGAAACGCGGTGGTGAGCAGGATGTTGATTTCCCCGGCCTCGATTTTTTGGAGGTTGCGCGTGGCAATCTCGGCGCCCTCCGCAAGCTCGTCCTGCGTCAAGCGGCGGCGCACCCTCTCGCGGCGCACGCTCGCGCCGAAGGTTTGAATCCGCTTCCATTCTTTCTTGGAAATTGCCACGACATATTACATCGCTTTCTAATGGTGGAAATGAACGATACATATATCGTGAAAAGGATTTCAGGTTTTGCTTGCCGACCGAACCGGATTTGCAAGACTTGACGCGGTTGCCAATGGAAAACCAATTTTATGAGACTACACGCCCAACGGAACAATCTTTTTTGCGCATTCGCCAGCAGGCCAGCCCGCGCCGTCATCGTCGCGGGCTTTTTGTTTGCCCTGCTGTCAAAAGGCCACGCTTTTTCATTTGACCCCGGCGGCGGCGGAACCAATTCCAGCCCGACCTATACGCCGTTGAATTCATGGTCATTCCGCGACAGTGTGAACTGGACGAGCGACCGCGGTTATGCGCCCGTCTCGTTCACCAATTTGGCGTTTTCCTATCTCGGCACCGGCTCATCATTGGTGGTTGAAACCAACCCGCCCGCATGGTTGCAATTCAACGTGTTTGAAAACGACGGCACGACCAACCTGACGGTTGACAGCGGAACGGTGACGTTCTGGTTTGCGCCGGGGAACTGGTCAAGCACGAACGCGGGCGGGACTGGCCCCGGCGAATTCGGGCGTTTGCTGGAAGTCGGCAGCTACACGCCCGATTCTAGTTATGGCCTGTGGAGCATCTACGTTGATGATGTCGGCCAGAACCTTTATTTCTCGGCGCAGACCAACGACCTTTCCAGCAACCTGACAACTTACGTTTCCGCGCCGATCTCCTGGACGACCAATTATTTTCATTTCGTGGCGCTGACCTATTCGGCCACCAACACGGCCTTGTATCTCGACGGCGCGCTCGCCGCCAGCGGTTCCGGTGTGACGATTTTCCCCGGCCTTGACGTTTTGACAAACGGTTTTTACATCGGCAGCGACAGCAACGGTGTTTATCAGGCGCAGGGCTTGTTTAATTCCGTCGCCACTTACAGCACGCCTATGGACGCTGGAACAATTCAGCAAATTTTCAATCAAACATATCCTTATTACATGATGAGTCCGTGGAACATGGCCATGATGAAGATTTCATCGGCCAACTCATCGCCATCAACCAGTGCCACGCCCGACGTGATAACCGGCGCGGGTTATCTGCAATGGGATGGATCGGTGACGCCCAATTACAGCACCAACGCCAACATAGTTTGGATTACCAACATCACGGCGGCAGCGGCGGGCGGGGGCACCGAAAACGTGACGTTCACGATTCAGGGAGGATTGCCGGGATATTATTATGATGTGTTCGCCACCGGCGCGTTACAGTCACCGCTAACCAACGCCGTCTGGTTTTGGATGGGTCAGGGAAATTCTGGCAACACCTACACGCTGCCCATCACCAGTGATAACGCCTTTTTGATTTTGGGAACGCCGCAGGATACGGACGGCGACGGCCTAACAGATGCCTACGAATTACTGGTTTCGCACACCAACCCTAACGTCGCCGACACGGACGGCGACGGCATCCCCGACGGTTGGTCTGTGTTACTTGGGGTGAATCCATTGACCGGCCTTGGCACTTCGCCGAGTGCGCGCGCCAATTACAGTTATACCTCTGCCGATTGGTTGAACGGTGTTTCCGGCGTTAGGAGCGGAACCATCACCACGGATAATGAAGGCAACGTCCAAACGGTTTCACAATAATTTAACGAGGAATAAAAAATGAAAACACTGCGAATTTTGATTTTGGGTTTGCTGGCGTCGGCGGCTGTCTGTGGCGCGCAACAATTCGGTGATTCGGGATGGTTTCGGTCTGGACAGGTGACGGACAGCAGCCTACCGCCAGACCCAAATGCGGGCGCACAACCGAAAGCTAACATTGCTTCACAAAGTTTTGCCGCAAATTATGTTGGCGTTCCCACCCAGCCCATCGCCGAAGTGATTACGCCAGAAATTCAGGCGTTGGCGAACGGCTTGCAAAACGACCCGGTGAAAATTTTCAACTACGTTCACGACCACATCCGTCACGTCCTTTATTTCGGCTCAAAGAAGGGCGCGGAACTCACGTTGCTAGAAAAAAGCGGCAATGATTTTGACCAATGCGCCCTTTTGGTCGCGCTGCTCCGCGCTGCTGGAAACACTAACAGTCAAGGCTCGGATAAGGGCGTTGGCTATCAATTCGGCTGGGAATTGCTCCCTTACGACAGCGCCGACCACAAAGACCTGCATCATTGGCTGTGCTTGAATTACACAAATACCGTTTGGACAAACACAGTTTGGTATTTGAATAATCTGTTTTACGTTGAGCGCCACTATCCGACTTACTATTACTCGACGAGCGACACTAACACATTCTGGTTTCAACGTGTCTGGGTGACGCTGACTGTCGGATCAACCAATTACTACCTCGACCCATCTTTTAAAGTTAGCGAGCCGGTTTCCGGCATCAATCTGTCGTCGGCAATGGGATTCAGCAGCAACAGCGTGATGTCTGCCGCCGCTGGCACTAGCGGCGGATATTATGTGACCAACTTGAATGAAACCGCGCTTCGCAACACCCTGACCGGCTACACAACAAATCTTCTTGGCTATTTGCAGAACAACAACCCCAACGCCACCTTGCAGCAAATTCTTGGTGGTTGGCAGATTGTTCCTTCGACCAATACCACATTGGCGACCGGCTTGTTGTTTCCCTACTATCAATGGAATCAGGCCGGGGCTGTCATGCCGGTTGTGAACTGGAGTAATGAGCCGACAAACTTGATGTCGGCGCTGACCATCACTTTTGCAGGAACAAATTATCAATGGTTCATTCCGCAGTTGAAAGGCCAGCGGATTTCGCTGACGTATGATGCCAGCGGCACGGCGCAGCTTTGGCAGGATGATTCTAATTTGGTGCAGCACGCCACCAGCGGTTCGAGCGGCACGACCAATGTCGTTTTCTACATCAATCATCCGTTCGGCACTTGGAATTTCACCAACAATGTCCTGATGGACAATGGCACCGGCGACCAAATTTCGACAAATTCCTATCAGCGCACAAATTCCACCTACGCGATTCTGTATGCGTTTGAACCAGACTGGGGCTGGCTCAAGGAACGCCAGAGCCAGTTGGACAATTATCGTTTGCAGGGCTTGGCTGACACGTCCCGCCAAGTGACGAGCGAAACCTTGAATGTCATGGGGCTGAATTGGATGTTGCAGACGACCGTTGCCGAACAACTCTTGGCGCAGCAGTTGGGCATTTTACCCCAATGGCATCATCGCATCGGCAGAATGGCGCAAGAAACCGGCAAAGGCTATTATGTTGACGTGTATGCCGAAACTTCCGGTGAAATGCCCAACACAGGTGTAGATGCCGCCAGCTCCGACCGGGCAAATAAAGAGTTTGTCCTGTTTGGTTACTTCGGCAGCGCCCTTGAACATGGAATCATTGAGCAGCTTCAAAACACCAATCTTGTCGGGGCATCCACGGTCAAGATGCTCGAAATTGCGAACGCGAACGGCCAAGCCATTTATCTTGCCAACAATACGAATTGGACGACCGGCGCGAACATCAGCAGCAAAGTGGTCAATTACGATTCAACCACCAAGAACTTGCTCGGCGCTTACGCTAGTGCCGGTTACAACATTTTGTTGCCGCAAAATGGTTCAAACCACGTTGCCGGGGCGGGTAGTTGGGCTGGCTACGGTTACGACGCGGAGTTGAACACTTCATCCAATCAAAACAGCAAACTTGCCATCAGTGGCAACTATCACGGCGGTTATGTCTCCGATCCGACCGCGACCGCCAATCCTTCCTATGTCAACCAGTCTGCCGATTCACAACCGCAATACTTCACCGCGACACCAATTTTGACACCGAATCCTACCGGGGCTGACCCGGTGAACATGGCCGACGGCACGTTTCAGATTGAGCACACGGATTTGACGATTGGGCAGAGCGAACCCAAGGGCATCACCCTTTCACGCTACTATAATAGCGCGAGACGTTTCAGCAACCCGGCGGGCATGGCGGGAGGCTGGACGCATAATTACTCCGTAAATGCCAGCACCATCGCAGCACCGCAAGCTGGTTTGGGCGATACCACCCCCGCGCAAGCTGCGCCCATGATTGCGGCAACCTGTGCCGCCATTGGCGTTTTCAACGACACCAACCCCGACGCAAAAAACTGGATGGTGTCAATTCTGATTGCCAAGTGGGGTGTTGACCAGCTTTCCAAAAATGCTGTTTCTGTGGTTCTTGGAAACGACACCGTTCAGTTTGTTAAACAGCCTAGCGGCGCATTTACACCACCAGCAAATTGCACAATGTCCCTCACGCAAAACGGCTCGCTTTATAGCTTGCAGCAACGGCGTGGAAACACGTTCAATTTTGATTCGCTCGGACGATTGAACACGATTGTTGACCAATACAACAACACGCTTTCACTCACTTATTCCAACGGTCTTGTGAAAACAGTTTCCGACTGGAAAGGCCGCTCTCTTAATTTCACCTATTCCGGCTCTCAACTGGCATCCGTTGCCGACAGCGCGAGCCGTTCCGTTTCCTACGGATATAGCGGACAGGGAGATTTAAATTCCTTCACCGACCCTGAAAGCAAAACCAGCACCTATCTTTACGACACCAACCATCAGGTCACGGCCACTTTTGACGCCTTGAGCCAGCTTGTTGTCAGCAACATTTACGATGGATTCGGCCACGTTGTGCAACAATACACACAGGGCGCTACGAACAAATTGTGGAAGATTTTTTGGTCTGGCTGGCAGACCGTCGAGCAAGACCCGGCTGGCGGGCAACGCGTTTTCACTTACGACGACCAAGGTCGGTTGGTCAGTGTGAAAGACCAGCTTGGAAATCTGTCCCAAACTTTCTACGACGGCCAGAACCACATCATTGCCACGGTTTCGCCCTTGAATGAAACCAACCAGTTCATTTTTGACGGCAACAACAATGTCATCTACTCCATTGACTCGCTTGGCTACACGAATCAATTTGTTTTTGACGGCCAGAACAACTTGGTTCGCTCCGTTGACCCGCGCGGCAATCCAAGCACGTTCGGTTACAACACCCAATTTTCTTTGACCGGCTCGACGAACGGCGCGGGCGATTGGGTCAACTATGCTTTCAACACGGACGGCACGCTTCACACCCGCACCGACGCCGGAGGCACCACCACCTATGGTTACGACGGCTACGGCATTGTGAACAGTGTCGCCTATCCGAATAGCCTCGGCAGCGAAAGTTTTGTCAATAATTCCATCGGCGACCCGACAAGCCATACGGATGGCAACAACAATGTGACCAGCTTTTATTACAATTTGCGACGTGATTTGACCAACACGGTTGCACCAACAAATATAACCATGAAGATTGGTTTCGATGCCGTTGGCAATGCGGCCAGCACCACCGACCCGCGCGGCAATTCGGTTAGCAATTCATGGAGTGCCACGCGCCATTTGCTCAAAACCACGCTGCCAACCACAGCCCAAGGCACGGCGATTGTTACCAATTTTTACGATTCGCGCGATTGGTTGGTAAAGTCCATTGACCCGCTGTTACAGCCAACGCTTTACACAAACGATTCGGCTGGTCGCTTGGTTTCAGCCACAGACCCCTTGCAGCGCACTTCGTTTTTTGGCTACGATTCCGTTGGCCGCAAGGTTGCCAGCACCAATGCGGCGCAGGAAGTGACCCGCCAGACTTTCGACAAGCGCGGGCAGCTTTTGCAGCTTACCGACGGAGCCGGCCATTTTTCAACTCGCGCCTACGATGCCGCAGGCAATCAAGTCATCCTGACAAATCGGAACGGGAAAAAATGGCAGTTCCAATTTGACGGAGCGAACCGCCTCACCAATACAGTCACGCCTCTGGGCCGCAGCACGGCATTGAGTTTCAACCATCAGGGGGTTGTTGCCACAGTGAAAGACCCCGCCAGCCAAAATACTTCGCTCGGTTACGACGGCAAAGGCCGCTTGTCCACCCGCGCCGACAGCATCGGCACGACTTATTACGGTTACGATGCTAACAACAACCGGACAAGCGTAAGCGAAAATGGCCTCACGAACACCTGGACTTACGACGCCTACAATCACGTTTCCGGCTACCGCGATGTTTATGGCAATCTCATTCAATATCGTTACGACGCCAACGGCAACGTGACCAATCTGATTTATCCCGGTGGCAAAAATGTTTTTTACAGCTACGACAGCAACAACCACCTGACTAACGTGACCGATTGGGCGCAGCGCAAAACCTCGATTGGCTACGATTTGGCAGGTCATGTCACCGCAATCACCCGCCCCAATGGTTCTTATCGCACCATCGGCTACGATGTGGCGGGACAGGCGACGAACATCATGGAGCAGATGTCCAACAGCCTGCCGATTGCGATTTTCAATTTCAACTGGACGAATTCCGGCAGTATGGCTTGGGAATTCGCCGCACCCCTGCCGCACACGGCCACGGTGCCAACGCGGACGATGACTTACGACGACGACAACCGGCTGGCGACGTTCAACGGTTCATCGGTGACGAGCGACCTTGACGGCAATCTGACCAGCGCGCCGCTGACCAACGGAACTTTTGCGAGCTACGTTTACGACGCGCGAAATCGCTTGCTCAATGCAGGTGGCGTGACCAACATTTACGACGCGATGGACAACCGCATCGGCCAGACGGTCGGGACGAACACCACAGTTTTTGTGGTGGACCCGAGTGCGAAATTGCCGCAAGTCTTAATGCGGATCAAGAATGGCGTCACCAACTACTACATTTATGGCGCGGGCTTGCTGTATCAAATCACCGAGACGGCCACGGCCACCAACACGCTGACGTATCATTACGATTATCGCGGCAGCACGATTGCCCTTTCCGCCGATAATGGCATTGTCACCGACAGGATTGAATACAGCGCCTACGGCCTGACCACCTACCACGTCGGATTGACCGACACGCCGTTTTTGTTCAATGGCCGCTTCGGTGTTCAGACCGACGCCAACGGTCTGCTGTATATGCGGGCGCGCTACTACAATCCTTACCTTTGCCGTTTCATCAATCCCGACCCGACTGGATTCTCCGGCGGCATGAATTTTTACGCCTATGCCAATGGAAATCCGGTTTCGTATTTGGATCCATTTGGTTTGTCATTCTTGTCTGCGACCGGAGATTATTTTTATGGAGTTGGACAGGTCTTTGCTGGCTATGGACTTGCCGCTCGCGACACGGTGGTTGGACTGGGTAATGTTGTCGTTCATCCTATCAACACGGCTGTTGGGCTTTACAATGTCGCGAGCCATCCAGTTCAAGCGTATAACGCAATCAGCCAATCAGTTGCAAACACATGGGATTCTGGTCTGACAGGGCAAGGTGAAATTGTTGGCAACATATTGATTGCCGCTGGCTCTGTTGGTGCAGGAACAACAATGGGGGCTACAAGACTCGCTGGAATTAGTGATACGCTCGCAGAGGCAGGCACAGACGCTTCTTACGCGCAAAAGCTTGTTTATTATGAAATCGGGCAAAAGACAATGTCCGCAGATGCGAACACATTTTATTCTTTGTTGTGGCAGAATCCCGTTGACAGAGGTGCTGCGATAGTTGCAGATCAAGGTTGGTTTAATGCGCTCAAGTCAAATCAAACGGGATGGATTTTGGGAGTTGGTCAAACTTTTGCCACCGATCCAACCCCTTTAGGCTGGTTTGGTATTGCAGGAACCGGCGCTGCGGAAGTTGCTGGCCAAGCGGGTCAATTTGGTCAACAAACGAGCTTTAACAGTTCAACCGGAAAATAAAGCCATGTCATCGCTGGAAAAAGAAAAAGTTGCCGAGGTGTATTATCGCCGTCATCGAATACATCTATTTCGCGTGATTGCCCGAATGGCTTTTTTCCTAGCAATTTCAGGTGTGCTGGCCGGAACTAATCTGCTCCATTTTTTACGAGGTATCAACGACACGGCGCAGGCTGGTATCGCTGCGGCTGTCTTTGGGGCAGTCTTTTTATTTCTTTGTTGGGCGACTTATCAAAGCATTTGCAATCTATTTCAAGTCCGAGTGCTTCCGTATTTTGAACGCCCGGTTGGACAAAGTGACACATGGTTGTCCGGTGAAAATTATTTGCGACATTCAAAGGAACTTGACGAAATCGCTGTCCGCCTTGGGGTTCAACCGTTGTCTAAATTTGCATCAGGCGACGATATGATACGGGGAGAGTCTCTTTTTTGGTTTTCTCCCGATGATGCTTTACGGACACTTGAACGTCTTTTACAGACAGACGTTACGACCTCGCTCCCAAGCGCCGTCGTCTCGGACTTGACGCGCATTCGAGATTCGTTGCGCTTGGCGTGTTCTAAATCCGTGAAATTCTGTTTTCTTGTCCGAGAAGGCACATCCGCAAGCGGGCCTGAAATGGAGCGGCGCAAAGGTAGTTTCTTTTGAAAGTCTTAAAACTTGATTAAATTTATGAACTGCTATATGAATTCTGTCATGAAGTCGTTGATTGTTGCTTCGATGCTTTTTGTGCCTGCCTTGTCGCTTTTCGCGCAAGGGCAGGTGACGATGATTGAGGCGAACCGCATCACGATACAAAACGATGGTGCAATTTTCTCGCCATCACTCCCGGCAACTCCCATTTCGGATGCTTCGTCGGGCGCTCCCGCGCTTTTCCAGCCCAGCCAATTTCAGTCATCTTCGCTTACAATTCAGGCCGTCCCCGAACCTTCGCCTATTGCCCTTTTTGGTTTAGCATTCGCGTTGTTCGGCATCAGATATTTTCGCGCTGGAGTTTTGGTCTTGAAATAAATCGCGGCGGGCGGTATCGGTGAGCCAGTTTGATAATTGAGGCAGCAAGAATTGTTCTGCATTTGGCAAAATCTGGGATGCCATAAATTGCTGTTTCCGGCAATTTTTTTGGAAAATCTTGACCATGACCCTAACGACACCCCCTACGTCTGCTTCTTTTGAAGAAGCAAAGTATCTTCTTGGAGAACTCAAACGCGCGGACGCGGGCGGCAAATTGTCTGCAAAATGCCCGTCGTTTCCCTGCTTGATAGGTTGGCTGGAAGAGCAACAAAGAAAGTTGGATATTTGGCGTTTTGACCCGCTGTTTGGTTCAACGCGCAAACTTTGGGATGCGCAAGTTGCAATTCACCTTGAGCTGTTACTTTGTTTTGCGGCGCGTGTCCCCATTCCCCGCGTCCCGCCCACCGACCCCAAACGGCTGGCGGCTGCCGCCGCGCGTAAGGATGAGGACGAGGAGGGGGCGGCGGTCATGGCTGGCATGGTTATAGAATTACGGCTGGCATTTGACCGCCCGGACGAAGTTAGCCAGCCGTCAGCCGATTTAAAGGTAGTGTTGGACGGTGGCAGCTCCAGTTCCACGGTTCAATTTCACATTTTGTTACAGCGCGCCGTTGACACCAATAATCCCCGTTTATTGAAATGGTTGATAGACCGGGAACACAAGATTGTTTATGTCACCAACGGAGAGATTAACCCGACTCTTTGGGCGCGAGCCAAGAAATTATATGCTGCCTTGACGCAGCCCCCCAACCCGTCCCAATCGACGACTGAAATCAGCTAAGCGATGTGGTGGAAAAACCCGTAAATTCCCCATCCCGCGAGCATAGTCGTGTTGCCACACGACGCTCGCAAGGATTGGGGCGTTCCGCCCCCTTCCTTGACCTACCCCCGCAGCGCAGTTTTCCCCCTGCGCTATAACCCCATGAAGCCGCAGCCCAAGCCGCGCCGGACGCCCCCAAAACCGCGCCGTCGGCGCGTGCTGCGCATCCGCTTCTCCGATACCGAATGGACGCGCATTAACGCCACCTTCCCCGTGCGTGGCGTCAGCACGTCCATCCGGGCGCTGGCCTTGGGGCAGCCCGTCCCCCGCCGTAGCCCGGCGCTCGAAACCCGCCGGGAACTGCTGCTCGCGCTGGCGCGCATCGGCAACAACCTGAACCAGCTTGCCCGCGCCGTCAATACCGCCAACCTCACCGGCAGCAAGGTTGACGCGCTCCGGTTGCTCGCCAAGCTCGCCGAGATTCAGGAGCAGGTCGAAAATCTATAACGAAATATGATTTTCAAGCCGTTTAAGGGCGGGCGGGCAACGGTGGCCTACCAGATGCGGAACCCGACCGCCAAAGTCTTGATTGGCAATCCCCGGATGACCAGCCGTTTGATTCAGGAGTCCCGTTTTGCCCAGCCCTATTGCGGCATGACCTTGAGCTTTGAGGAGGAAATTTCGCCCACCGACGAAGCCAAAATTCTGGACGAATTTGTCGCCGTCATTCGCGGCGGCCTAGAACCCGACGCC
>Ga0302277_1002699_pt1 | contig 12482 bp, 22 predicted proteins | sample III_Bog_N3_1_FD_198759 | JGI IMG/M metagenome (GOLD analysis project Ga0302277, IMG submission 198759) | Peat permafrost microbial communities from Stordalen Mire near Abisko, Sweden - III_Bog_N3_1 | ecosystem: Environmental > Terrestrial > Soil > Wetlands > Peat | place: Sweden: Abisko... | reverse complement strand
CGGCGATGTAAGTTCGATTCTTACCGGCTCCACCACGACCTAACGAGGACTCAAGCCCCTCTAGGTCCACCATCATTCTAGGAGATTTACATGAGTAGGAGTACAAGTAAGCCGGTAGAGTTCGACCAAGAGGGAAGCTACGGATCGGTAACGGTTGAAACTGTAACGTGTACTCACTGTCGAAGTTCTGACACCGTAAGTTTTGATTTCTCCGATGGTAGGCACTTTGTATTCCATGATAACGAATGGTTTGCCATGACAAAGGCAGATGATTTAGCAGAATAGTTTTGGCACTGTAGCTCAGAATGGTAGTAGCGGTCGCCTGAAGAGCGACAGGTCGCGGTCTCGATAGCCGCCAGTGCCACCATAAGTTTTACACGGGTGTAGCGAAGCCTGGAAACGCGTCTGCCCTGGGAGCAGAAGATCGTCCGTTCAAATCGGACCACCCGTACCATTTTAAGATGTGCGCCCATAGCTCATTTGGATCAGAGCGCCGGTTTGCGGAACCGGAGGTGGCAAGTTCAAACCTTGCTGGGCGCACCAAAGATTTTCAAAATAATGCTTGCAAAAGCGCAGAATATCGTGTAATGTTTTTGTCATGGGAGAGAAAACATGGAAAAGAAAATCTTTGGACGCTGGTCAGACTATGAAGGTATGCGTAACGATTGGTTTGAACAGAAATATGATTGCGAAAAGGGCGAATACAAACCTTACGAATACCCTGCGGAGTTCCCGACTGAGGATGAACTTCTCTTTGCTTCTTACGGCGGTGGGTCGTATGAAGGGGACGCGAGTATCGTTTGGAAGCGAGATGGAAAGTTCTATGAAGCGCATGGATCACACTGCTCTTGCTATGGTCTAGAGGGTCAGTTCTCGGCTGAGGAAACTACACTAGAAGCCTTGGCCGCAAAGGGGAAGAAGAATGAAGAGTCGTATTACTATTTCCTTAGCGACCACGACCAAGAAGCATACGACGCATATTGGAATCTCATAGATTCTCTACAGTAAGTTTAACCACTTTTAGAGAAAGGGCGGCTTCGGTCGCCCTAATTTTTGTGGGGGATTTATGAGTGAATACGAATACGTGGAAAAATATACTGAAATGAATTTTTTTGGAAAAATGGGACGAACTTTCGAGTTAGGACAAAGAGTTTCTTGGTATATCTATCATGGAACAGTAAGAGAATATAAGGGAACCATCTCAGAACTTATGGACGATGGATGGGCCTGTATTTTCATTGATCCATACATTACAAAATCTGGAAAAAAGAGTAGAAAACGTGATTTATGTCAAAGACTTTGCAGACTTACAATTTTACCAGAAAACGATTAAGGAGATTCCTATGCGCTTAAAAGAACAAGAGACGATTGTTGCAGTAGTTCATGAGTCTTGTTCTTGACCATGGCGATCCACTTGACAACTTTATTGTTGACATACCAATTTTTAGGCTTGACATTCGTACGCGCATAGGATAATCTGAATTCACATTACGAGAGGACTCTCTATTCAAAGGGCTACTTGAAAATGAAGATCAGGACCAAACACGTGAGAACCATAACCATTGCTAAGCGAATTGGGTGGGGAGTCACGTATTAGGGGTCTGCGTAGGATTGTATTACCAGACCTCGATCTTAGGATCGGGGTTTTCTTTTGGGCGATGTTTGACAATTTAGGGGACGCTCTGAGAGCAGATTTGGCTCCAACCCGAATCATCGGAGTTCGATTCTCCGGTCCCCTGCCAAAGTTTAGACAGTATATCGAGTTTATCGGGTTTCGATAACGACGATAACTTTGGTATACTCGGTTTTTGCCAGCGAAGACGAAGCGGATAGTCACCGCACCCATGACGCGGGGTAGCTGATTCGAGTTCAGCCGCTGGCACCACACTTGCGATAGCGACGGCGCACGTCTAGTGCGTGGGAAACCCATAACAGGAGGCTTAGGAATAGGCCAACGGTCAATCGACCTCGTTATCGCAACAAGTTTTGGACCTGTAGCTGCTATCGGTACGTAGCAGGCGATCTATAATCGCCCGATTCCGCGTTCGACTCGCGGTGGGTCCACCATGCAAGCGTAGTTCAACTTCTAGAATGCAGGTCTCTTAAACCTGAAGATGAGGGAGAAAATCCCTCCGCTTGCACCAATTTTGGGTTTGTCATCCAACGTCTAGGAAACTCGCCCTTTAAGCGAAGAAATGTGGGTTAAAATCCCACCAAGCCCACCAGTTTGCGCATGTAGCTCAGTTGGACAGAGCAGAATTTTTCTAAAGTTCAGGTCGTGGGTTCGATGCCCTCCATGCGCTCCAGTTTAACGGCCTCGTGTCCGAGTGGATTAGGAGACAGTTTCCTAAACTGTTCTACGCAAGTTCGATCCTTGCCGAGGTCACCATAGGATTGCTGCCGTATCTCAATGGATAGAGAGCAAGGTTCCGAACTTTGAGTATGGGGATTCAAGTTCCTCCGGCAGCGCCAATTTGTGATATGATGTTTCCATGAAAAACACGAAACCACGCAAGGGAAAGAAATACGTAAAGATCACATCCTCTGGCAAAAAGGTTAGCTACGGAGCGAAGGGGTACTCAATTTCTCCAGGAACTTCTAAAGGGGACAGCTATTGTGCCCGCAGTTACGGGATCATGAAGAATCACGAATCGTCAAAGAATCCTGATTCTCCTAACGCGCTTTCCAGAAAAAAGTGGAATTGCGTAGGAAAAAGAAGCGTCAATAAGTAGTCAATAAGTAAAGGTATTATGGGCGGTTAACTCAGTTGGCTAGAGTGCTTCGTTTACATCGAAGATGCCGCAGGTTCGAGTCCTGCACCGCCCACCATAGATTTGCTGGAATCGTCTAGTGATAGGACGCATCCTTGGTATGGATGAAACGACAGTCTGATTCTGTCTTCTAGCTCCAATCTGACCCGCTGTAGTTCAGATGAAGAACGCTGTCCTGATAAGACAGAAGTCGCCCTCTCGTACAGGGCCAGCGGGACCACAATTTTGCGGGAGTAACTCAATGGTAGAGTGCCATCCTTCCAAGTTGGAAGTTGCGGGTTCGATACCCGTCTCCCGCTCCATTTTGTGTTATAATACTCCTATGCGCGATCTTTTTTTATTTTACATTAGATTTCCTGTAATGTCACTGTGGTTTAAGTGGAAGCATCGTCACGAAACTCCTGAGCAGCGAGAGCAAAGAGTATCTGAGACAAAGAAGAGATTTCGAGATATATATGATTCTATTAGAGAAACTGTTCCTGAAAGCAAAGGTGTTATGGAAGCCAATGAGTGGCTTGACCCTCTTATGGATGAACTTTTAGGAAAGAAATAGTAGTTATACTGCGATGAAGTGAAAGAAAATAAAAATCTCCGATCTTGACATTCAATTCGATTTGACGTTTAATACTCCTAGCGCCGTCACTCCCATGGCCGCGCTAGGTGGCCGCTTCCTCCCATTGGCGGCTTCCCTTTCCTCCCTAAGCGGGCTACGATTCTCGGTCGTGGCCCGCTTTGATGTTGGTTAAAGGTCTACATCCACCTTAAAAGTATCAGTAGCCTTCGGCTTTATCATCTTCCAGATTATACCGAAATAAGATTTCCCGTCAAGCATAGCGAAGAGGATAGGCGTCACCGAATGCTTCTCCACAGCGTAGAGGGCGAACTGCTTGCGCTGCTCTGGGGATGCGATATCCTTCTCTCCCTGGTACTCAATCATTGCCGTCAAAGCTGCGTCCTCGATCTCTTTGTAGGATTTGCGAAGTGAACTCTCCACACTGTCAATCCACGCCACAAAATCAGCAGGAACGTCTGTCGTTACGGTAGTAAGATCGAGTCCATCTCTCAGCATCTCCCACACTGTTACCGGGTTAGTCTGAGTCAACAACCGATGCAGACGGCAGTACGTCTCCATCTTCACCTTTACGCGCAGAGGCCAGGTACCAGGACGATGCCAAGCTACAACGTAACCCTCTTCGTTTTCAATGTCTTCAGATACGCAAGCATCGATGCTCTTGTCAAATTCATCCACAAGACGAAAGTTGTTTCTTTTGGCCAGTTGCTCTAGTACCTCTCGCGTCATTTCCTCGCCTGTTTCAATATTCACACCGGCCAACAAGATAAGTCCAGACCAATCATATTTAACGACAATCTGATTTTCAGGGAAAATGATTTCAACGAGAGGGGTAAAACCTTCTGGCCATACGAAATACGGTTGATTAATGTTCAACCAATTCGTAGCCCAGTCTGCCTGTTCGCTGGCGAATGATCCGCGAGTTGCAACAGACCATTTACCTTGATAGCAGTAGAGTATTCCTAAACTTCCGTCCATCTTCTTTGTGATGCTTGGAACAATTGTAGGGAAGTTCTCTGGCATCGTTTCTTGATGCCGAAGATCGGAATAATTCCAGAACTTCAAAAACGGACGCGCAACAACTTCTAGCGTGTCTGAATTAAAGATTAGACCGCGACACTTGTCCGTCACTTCGTTCCACGACTCAGGAGTGAATTGAGCCTTTGGAGTATAGTTGAGGATATGCAAGGGCGAGAATGGATGAACCTGTTCTTTAACCATTCCATCCTCTATTTGCTGGTTCAACTTCTCTCGATCAACATAGTCATACAGATTCATTAGAAATCCTCACACTCTCCGCACACAGGAATTACCCTAACGCCGTTTGCTCTCCATACCTCTCTAATCACACAAGGACGGTCATCAATCGCAAAATCTATTTGTCCTTTTGGTAAGTGTTTGAGAAAATCTCCCTTAACCTGAACATCTGGTCTTTTGTCACTTCCTGGCCGCATGAAAATCCAATCGTAGGGAATCTCGTTATCATCCAGCCACTTCATCGTCTTCCTTTGGTACGTGTCAGGACGCCCAGACACGATACAAACTGTATGGTCTTTGTGGAGTTCTCGAACCCACCGCACGACGGCATCTATTGGACTATCGTGCTCCAATAGAGAGTAGTACGAATCCCAATCCTTCTTCTCTCCTTGAACGAAATGAACACGATGATCCCCATTAGCCAACGTGCCGTCAATATCGCATAGAATGATTGGTTTATCTCCCCATTCAATCATTCCGTTCTGGAGAGCCATGCGGTCAATTACTGCCCTTCCTACGCCGTTAGGGCGATTCCTGTCGCGCTCAATGCAAGTTCCAATGTCCACGCCCATATCGCGAGTAACGAATGACTGCTCACGCTCTCTCGCAAAGGAAGACCACATATCCCGATGCCTTTGACTGAGATTAGTATCGTCAATGACGGGATTCATTCCATGCTTGAACAACACTTCGGCTATGGCCTTCTCACAAGCAATCACGACCTCTTCACGCTTTCCAGTCCACACTGACTCAAACAGCATAGCGCGAAGATCATCACGGTTTATCCTGGCGGAGTTTCCGCTTTCCTTCACTGTCTGACGAGCAAAGGTAGACTTCCCGCTTGCAGGAATACCCTTCAGCATTGTAAGTTTCACTGAATTCTCCCCGAAGAATTAATTTCACAGTACAATACTGCGCTTTTAGTAGTGAATTGTCAAGAAAAAATTTCAGGACTACGCGGCTACTTCGTCAAAAGATAGGTCAAGCTGAGTTACGGTGAACGCCTCATCGACCACTAGGCTTTCAGGATCGTGGGCTGTCCATCTCCCTATTTCCTGCATATCGGGCCAATCTACGAGAGCGCGTCCATAGTGATCGAATTTCATGACTACACCGGGATCGCCAGCGATGGCAATCTTTATGTAGACTCTACTCCCGATCTGTATGCTTGCAGCGCTCATGCTTACATAATGGCAAGCATTTTATTAAATGTCAAGCATTATCTTTAGAATATGCAAGCACACTCCAGCATCCCGATGGTTTGGGATCGTTTCTGGAGTGAAGGTAGGAAGAAGCGGGGTGCCGGTGTCAATGCTGCTCAAGGCGAAGAACCGGAACGGAGGAATATACACCCCGCAGAATTATCTTGACACAAGAATGAGTTTTATGCAACACTAAAAGTGCTCAAGGTAGAAGAAATGGATACTCCCTCGAAAAATTCGACTCGTGTTTATCCTACGGGGATTCTCCGCCTTGACACAGCCATGGCAATCAGGACTGTACCTGAGAGCGTTTGGCCGGGGTCGGTGGGCGTGCGTGCCTTGGTGATGCCTCGTTAGCTACATCTGCTGCACAATCGGCGCGACAACAGATAAACTAAAGACAAGGAACTAGTATGAAAAGAGCAAGGATGCTAATGGGGTATTCTGCGGCGCTCTTCTCGGCGGTATTGATCTTCTCTGCGCCTGAAGTGGGAGTCGCAGGAGCGTTTGGTGGTGTTGTGCTCGGAGGAATCTCGGCGATTCTTCTTCGTCCTCAGCTTGCAGTCCGTAAATAGCGTTACTTGTACGAAAGAAAGGTTTGATGATGGCAAAGGAACATAAACTTCCAAAACCGGCTTCATGTGCGACTGATGAAGAACTAACCAAGTATCTAGCTCAATTCGATCCTTCTGGAGATCGTAGAGTACTGGCTGAAGAACTACTCCGTTTGCGTAAACTGGCAGATGGAATGTTCGAGGACATTGGAACAGGAGACTGGGATAAGATGATTCGTATCGCGAAGCCTGTAACTGAGGCGGCCAAGGTCAAGGTTGACAACGACAACGCACTCATATAAGGATGGTGGTTGGATAAACGGAGACCAGAAATGGAAATTGAGAAGCTGGAACGGTACAAAGCTGATTCATTCAGGAATATCAAAACAGGGGAAGAAATCGAAGGATATTGTGTCCCTGACGAAGATGGAGACTATGTTCTCTATGCAAAGGTCTGTGCCTGGCAAGATATGCTACTAGAGGTGCTGAAGGAAGCAATCGAGGAAAATTCTTCTAGGGGTATTCCCAGGGTGCAGATACTCATCCGCCGGATCGAGGAGTCCCGATGACTCCTCAACTGCGTCATTCACATAACAATTCCAAAATACTTGCTTCGCTGCTTGGAATTGGTTTCCACGCCCCTTTAAATTCTGGTCCGTTTAGGCGTTCTGAAGAATGGAACGAGCATTGTCCTTTAGGTAAGTCGCAGTATAAAACCCATTCGTATCCTGGCGTGTTTGGGTCGCGCCTCCATCCCCAACTCGGAGCCATTTCAAAAGACTGCATCGCGCTAAGGATACGACAAATCTCCGATAGAGACCAATTCTTCACATCGTAGGCTGCGTGTCTCCATTTTCCACTACGGTATTTCTTGGCCGCAGTAGATCGTTTCTGAGCGCGGAATAAGGCAACTGCAAGCTGTCCTTGTATACCTTTGGAATTCATAGAGGCATAGTATGCCTTCGTTACGTCTCCATCCTTTTGATCGAAAACTGATTTAGCAAGCATCTCCCAATGCTCCTCTCTTGGTTAATTTTCCTCTTCCGGTTCAGCAATCGCGTATTTCCCAGTCTCGTCCTTTATGGCAAAACCTCCCTCTCCCACACATGTAATCATCTGGTCTTCCGAGTGCCGATATTTCACAGACGCTAGGAAACTGTTTGCTGGCTGAATTTCACGACCGCAATTCTTACAGATCACTGCTTCCCTCCACACACCTTACATACTGTTATATGCTCCCTACGGCGCTTTAGGAGCATCTCAGCCGTCTTGAGCCACTCCCGATGCGCTTGGGTGCCTTCGTTACAGGACTTGGCTACGCGACGGCAGGAAAGCTCTTCTGCTTCCAGGTACTGTTCCAGTGTGCAAGTCATTGTACGCTTTTCGTAATAATCCGTATATTCTTCGGTGTCATATAGCGCAAGGATAAAAGACGATCCTCGCAATTCTTAGCACTATTCTGGTGGTATGCAAGCTTATCCTCGCACCACTTTATATCATGAGCAATTTGATCGGCGGTAGGACAAAGACGGTGTTCGATTTGTTCCCACTCTTGTTTAGCTTGGTACTCTTGCATCCTTTGTTTTTCCTTAGCGCGTCTCTGTTTTCGCGTTTGGTAAAACTCAGGATCGCAAAGTAATTCCGATGCTTGCTCGATTCCTCGTGTTGCGGCTACACCAAAATGACTTGCTACACCCCTGATTACGCCTTCAGTATACTTTAGAAGCCATGCACTAAAGTTGACGTGCTGAAATTCCTTAGGCAGATAAGGAATAGCGTTCTCTACAAGCTCATCCGCAGGGGAGAACTCGTTACGCTTTGAGACTACTGCCGGAATGGGATCGACATTGATCATGCTACTGGCCTCTCACATCCAATTCGTCTTGTGTGATCGGACCACGAAGATACAGGGCAGTGGCACGTAGGGCACCACTCTAGAGGCGGATAGGAGATGTGTGGTACTTTCCCTGTCCTAGCCGTCTTAGGCTCAGGAGTGGGCTTTTCTGCCTTCGTGACGACAGGCTTAGCGACTGTCTTCTTTGTAGGAATTACCTTCTTTACAGGCACATCTCCATCCTGTTTTCTCATCCACTTGATTTTGTGGCGAACTGAGTCTACTGACCTTCCCATTTCCTCTGCAATTTGTGTGGAGGAGATAGGAGGATAATCGTTCATGTATTTCTTGAGTGCTTCAGTTTCCTTGTGTGACCAAATCTTTTGCATTAGAATAACCCCTTTGCGTCTTCTGTATTTGTCTTTCCGGTTGGATTCATGCAATCGCGGTGTTCAAGCAGTCCCGTACTGCCAATATGCCAACGATGCGTCTTCTTTATTCTACCATGACATAGGGAACAAATGCGCTTATTCGCTTGCTGTAATCCGTTAGGATTAAGAAGTTGTTTACCGCAGAGTGGGCAGGTATCGGGTGTCATTTCATATCCTCTACCATCTGAATCCTTTTCCCTATCCAAGCGACTACTGGCACAGCAAATCCATTGCCGATCATTTTGTACCGATTCCCATCTGCCATAGGCTTACCGTTAAAAGGAACTAAAGTATGATTATCTGGAATCCCTTGCAGCCTTTCACACTCTACAGGAGTAAGACGGCGCACTTGCATACCAGTGGATATGCCATGCACATCAGTTACGTTTAAGGTGAATGAGCAGTCTTCTTTGATTGTGCTTCCTTGCGAATTCTGTGAAGTCTTTCCCCCCCCCTTGTAACGCGAAAGCAACCGCATAGTTTGGCGTCTCATTCGCTCTTATGCTTGGCAACTCTGGCGTAGATGCTTGCGTGTTCTGCTCAATCATCGTTATGTAAGTTGTCTGATGAGTTCCTGTTTCTGCGGAAAGCGACCCTGAAACCAATCCGTCATCGCCGATCACTCGAACTTCATCTCTTGAATTTTGAGTAAACGCAACAGGAATAACATAACCAGAGTCCACGCCCTGATTGCTTTGGAAGTTTCCAGCATCGTGCCCGTTCGGACCTGTATTGCAAGCAAGAGTACCTACCGTTAGAACGTGATGATCCCCTTTGAACGCTTCTTGATCTCCCAAGCCCCACTTGTCTCCGTAGTTTGCACAGAGACACGGAAATGTATCCTTACCGCTTCCAGTCGGGCCTATAGGAACAAATGCCCCTGCTCCGTCATGCTGTTGCCATCCTCGTTCTCCTGATCCTCCTCCAAGGGTTCCTGCAACGTCAACAAGTCCTCCTCCGTTTCCGTCAGAGGGATCGGGCCAGCCACGCTCTCCAGAGCCACCCTTAATTGTCCCGGCAACTCTTTGCCCCTTTTCTCTGCGCGGCGCAGGATGCCCCGACAGGCTTTGGCACTCAAATAATACCGCTGCGGCACGTCTCCAGTCTCCAAGATGTCCGACAACGAACACCCTACGCCTTCGCTGTGGAACTCCGCAGTATTGAGCGTCAAGAATTCGGTAAGCGAACCCATACCCGAATTTCCCCAATATTCGGAGAAAGGTTCCAAACGCTCGTCCGTTGTCAACCGACAGCACACCGGGAACGTTCTCCCAGACCAGCCATCTGGGCCTGAGTCTCTCAGCAAGTCGAGCGAACTCAATGGTGAGTTGACCACGATCTCCGTCCATTCCTGCTCTGAGCCCGGCGACTGAGAAATCTTGACAAGGTGTTCCTCCGACCAAAAGGTCGATTGTTCCGACATCTTCTACTCCGATCTTTGTAAAATCACCTAGATTTGGTACAGTAGGAAATCTTTCTTTAAGCACAGCGCAAGCAGAGGAATCTATTTCGCATACAGCCGCACACTCCCATTCAAGAGGAGTGAAAGCTAACTCCGCACCACCTAATCCTGAGCAAACCGAAAGGAATCTCATTATTTCACCTATGGAACGTCATTGTAGTTGATTCTCTTTGACAATTTTTTACTATTGCAAGTATAATGAGCAGCCCCATTGTAAGGCTTCATCTCTCCTGTTTTGGGATCGGGCTTCTCAATTCTGTCGTCTCTATGTCCTGCATTAAAACCACGACCCTCCTCGTGTTCAAACGTAGTATCTGCTTTAGCGAGAAAACCAGGACATCCGGGAATAATTCCTTCTAAGCAACACCGTTTACCTTGACGATCACGCATAGCAAACTTCCGTCGTTCGTATTCGTCCTGACCTGCTTTAGTAAGCAGATTGCATACTTCTCGCCCATCGCGCATTACCCTTACTACTGGCTGTTCTTTTTTCATTTCTCCTGGCCTCAATAGTCTCATAGGTATTCTTTCTATCTTTGGCTTCTTCGCTTTGCTGGAACGAAGCCACGACTTACGCTGGATTGGGCCACTGCGCTTCATGCCTCGTCCTCAATCTTGTACGTCTCCCCAGCCTTATCAACTGGATTTCCGTTAGCTACTGCATTGGCTCGTATCGCCCCATACCACGCGACAATACGGACGAGCTTATGCCACGGCATCGAAACAGAATCTTCCGGATCGGGTTGGGTATTATTATCGGCAGAACGAACTAGCAAAATAAACTTTTCAGCAGCTTCCATTTGAGCGTCGGTAATTTCTGTTCCTCTCATGCTGCCACCCTTTCCTTTCCTGTTATGCTTGTTTCCTTTGAAATTTTTCTCTTCATCCCACGCATCGGCCCACGTTTCCTGTACAGCAAAACCTTAAAGCGCTCAAGAATATCAGCGGCGGTAGGATCAAATAGCAAAGCGTCTGTACACGGATACTCTATCTCACTTGCTTTGGTGGCTATTACCATTGTCTTTAACCCATTGTCTATTGACATTGCATCCGTCAATAGAGAGTCCAGTGAAGCCATAGGATGAAGACAAAGAAGAAGATGGTACCTTTCTTTAGAAAGAAATTTAAGCACATCCTCTGCACTATTAGCTGTGTCTACATGATACAGACAATAGCTTTTAGAGTATGATGAGTTGCGTAGGACAAATCTGAGAATAGCTAGTCTATCCTCATCTACCCCCGCAAGAAGAATGCGTTTCGCTGGTCTCACTTTGTCTCTCCCGGAAATTCACGAATTTGCAAATCTTCAGGAAGTGCATCAAAGTTCTTGAAGTCTTTCCAGTTTGCAGCAGAACCTTGTTTCATGAAGAAGGATACTCCCGCTTCCTTGCATTGATCGCGTAACGAACGTGCCCATGCGGGGTCCATAGGACGTGCGTGAGGCCCGCTCTCGCCGCCAACAATTGCCCAACCAAGGCGGTTTTTATCCGATACTGAAATACCAGACTCAAATTCTATCGGGCCATATTCATACTCTCTTGAGGCTCCGCATGAAGGGCATTCGTCGTCGTCTTCAAATCCAACATAACCACATCCAAGGCAGCGCATAGGAGCAATCCAATCTTTCAAATCAATCGGTCCTAGTAATGGTTCCGCGCTTATTCCATGTACCACTGCGGGAATAGATAAAAGGATAGGAATACGAAGGTCTGCCGCCTCTTGATTCTCGGTTGAGGTAAGCAACCATACGTTATGGTATCCTTGTTCCCAATCCGAAGGAAGGCTTTGCCTAATGCGCTCAGGACGTTTTGTGCAAAGGATATAAACAAGGTTTGGAGTTTTCCGCATTATCTCCCACGCTTCAGCACGCCATGGATCAGATTCTTCAATAAAGAAGTCGGACCACGAATTGACGAATACGCGGTTAATATGACCATACTTCTCGCGGTTCTTTGCCCACTTCAGCGGTGCGTTAAACGTAGTGTCAGAGGAACGGACAACGATGTTTGGATTCTGCCCGTACCGTGTCTTCTCTGAGAACATATAGCAATGCGAACACCCAGCCGACAATTTATGACATCCCTGCCAAAAATTTACCGTGGCATCACACCAAGCTATACCAGTTTCCTGTCCCATTTTCTCCCTCCCATTAGTCGTCAGTATCAGTATACGGCATTTGTGCCTGTGGATAAGATTTTTCTTTTACATGACTGTTACTATTCCCTCCTGATGAATATTTTTCAACTTTCGTAACCAATAAAATCCTAGACTGCGTTTTGTCCTCAGATTGCCAGTATTTGACAGTTCTAGGGTCGATAGAACCTCGCGATTTTGTTTTAAGAGTTACAGTTTTCAAAGATTCATCAATCGGGTCTTGTTCAAGTTTGCAGATGAAATCTG
>Ga0302277_1002693_pt1 | contig 12495 bp, 9 predicted proteins | sample III_Bog_N3_1_FD_198759 | JGI IMG/M metagenome (GOLD analysis project Ga0302277, IMG submission 198759) | Peat permafrost microbial communities from Stordalen Mire near Abisko, Sweden - III_Bog_N3_1 | ecosystem: Environmental > Terrestrial > Soil > Wetlands > Peat | place: Sweden: Abisko... | reverse complement strand
CAGTATGTCTCTTTCCATCACGCCCGCATCACTGCTCGCAAGCGAGTTGTATGCCTCTGTCAGCGGCTCCGCGACTCAGGCCACATCTACCAAATCGACCGCCGCCACCACCGCCGTCCCCGCTGTCGCCACCACAGCCGCTACCTCCTCTGCCTCCACGTCCTCCACCAACCCCCTCATCCAGGACATGGCTTCGCTCCTCTCGGCCCTCGCTACCGGAAACCTCTCCGGAGCCCAGTCCGACATCACAAAAATCAAGGCTGATCTCAAGGCCCAGCAAAGCTCCAGCTCATCCGATTCCAGCTCCTCGGTAAAAATCTCTCACGGCCATCATCACCACAGCTCTGCCGCAGCCCCCACTGACAGCACATCCACCGGCAGCACCTCCGCCACCACCTCTACCACACAGTCCACAAGTCCATTCGACAGCCTGCTTTCACAAATCTCCAGCTCCCTCAGCCAGGGCAGCACGGCAGGTGCGCTGCAGGATCTCGCCACCTTCCTCGTTCAGAACGGACAGGGAACCGGCAATCTGGTCAACGCCTCCGTTTAACGAAACACTGCGCAAAGACCGATACTGGTCCACATGGACGCTCCAAGGGACTGCTTCTGACGCCGGAGCACAAATCCGTGCAGGGCTTGCTGGACCGCGCTCTTCAGCATCACCGGCTTGGCGAACTCACCCAGGCAACTTGCCGCGTGGCCCTTCCATCCAGCAAGGCCACACTTCGTGGACACCGCTGGATTACAGCATTCCCTAAAATGTTCTAGCAGCACCAAACGCCTCCCGTTCCCACTTTTAAGGACCTCCCAGCGGCCCCCATCCGCACCCGGGCCATCTCCGCTCCCCATATCTCCGCCTATGTGCCTGCCTCACTTGGCCTTCAATCTTTCACTTCGTTTTTATAACAAAGGTATGGAAACAGGGCCACTCTTGTGGCAAACTGCGGACGATGGTATGTCCGCCAGATGGCCGGGCATTCCCCGCGCATCCTCGCTCGCCTTCCCGCACGGTATCCAAGCTCCAGTCAGCATGGAAATGCGCGCTCTTCATTTCGCTTCCCAACGCCGTCGCCCACTCAGTGCCACCGTTCCATGCACTCAGCGCTGTCCAGTTCGCCTTCGGAAAGTGAGTCCTCCGCCTCATGAGATCGCTCGTTCCAATTGTCCGGGTTTCGTCTCCCGTGCTCCTCGCATTCGCTCTCTGTGTCACAGCCCTCGCCCAGCAGCCCGCACCGAGATATGTCGGCAAAGGCGAAGACCCCAACATCCCCAAATATGACAACATCCAGACCATCGATCCCGGCGTCCAATTCGACAGCCCTACGGAGTTCCCCATCTGGTGGGGCTTTCAGGGCACTGGCGTGTGCGACCAGAACCGGCGTCCGGTCACCATCCTCTTCGCCGACGATCTCACCCCCGGCTACTACCTCGGATTCAATGCCCAGGGCTCCTGGATCGTTCGCGAAAGCGGCAAGGTTGTCGTCTTCAATGGATCGACGCATACGCTCTCCCCAGGTGCCGATTCGCCCGCCGGCGCACCCGCCGATCTCCAGCTTCCCCCGCCCTGCCAGGGCAAAGACCCCTCCCCATGGCAGCGGGGAATGGTCGTCAAAGACCGCGACGGAACCTTCACGCTCTCCTATACCCTTGCGGAGCGCGGCAAGGCCCCAAGGCCCATGGCTTTCAAGGTCTCTCACGTCATAAACTCACCCGGCATCCCCGAGCAATGGGCCTGGCTTGGAAATCCCGCACAGGCCGACCCCGCTGCCATCGCCGCCCTCACCGCCGAGCAGCGAAGTCAGTTTCAATCCATCGCTCCCGGTCAACAAATCGGCGCCGCGGCGCTCGTCACCGTGGATTCCGCTGGCTCCGTTCAATGGACCTTTGATCCGCAAATCCTCGTTGCCGCAGCCATGGCTCATGGGGAAAAGGGCAGCGTTGCCAAACAGCCGGATGGCAGCTACAAGCTTGCCTATACGCTCGTTGAGCCGGGCAAGCCGAACACGCCCATGAGCTTTCCCGTCGCGCGCGAAACCCTCAAAATCTCTCCCTTGATGGCCCGCACCTTCATCGCAAAAGGCCTCTGCCCCGCCATCAACACCTCCGAGGCATGGATCTGGGCAGGCCAGGATGCTCAGCAGGGACAAGCTGCCGCAGCCTTCAATGTATCCACCAACGGCGTTGTCATCTGGAACTTCATTCCCCGCGATGCCGCGCTTGCCTTGCTCAAAGGCGACCAGCAGCCTGCCTCCGCTCCAAGCGCCGCCACCACTGCCGGGACCATCCCTCTCTCTGTCAAGCTCGTGCGGGGCCCCTACGGCGGGGGTGTTCGCATGGACAATACCTACTCCCTGCCCCTCACTGCATTTTCCGTCTCCGCGCCTGGGGAACTCTTCACCGTGGATAGCAGAACCAAAGGTGTTCCTCCCATCGCCCCCGGCGGTTTCTGGGCTGACCATACCGGTGGGGCATACGGCGGCGGAGACAATGCCATCGCCGTTGCCGCGCTCTTTGCCGACGGCACATCCTTCGGCCAGCCAGCCAAGGTCGCAGACTTCATCGAACGGCGTCGCGTCTGGATCGCCACCCTCGATGACATCACAAATCGCCTCGCCAAATTCAACACAGCTCAACCAGATATGGCTGGCGCAAGTGCCGCAATCGGCTCTGCCGCCACCCAGCAGGTCCGCGCCGCGGCATCGACCGACACGACAGTCTCCGCCGCCACCAACGCTGCCTACCAGTTCGTAATCGAATGCATCAACAGAAAAATCCGCACCCTGCCTGGAACCCTCCAGGCAATCGAGCAGCGCAGAGCCCAGATCCTCGCCGACCCCATTCGCGTCGCCGATGGCTCCTCTCACACCATCACGGATCGTGAGGTCACTTCCTTCTTGGGCTCTCTTCGTGCAAGCGCAGCAAAGAGCGCCGAAGCCAGGAACAATGCCCCCACGCTCGATCAGCAACTGCAGGCTCGGATTCCAGCCTCGCCTGCGCAGCCAGGGCCTTCCCCGGCATACCCAGCTCCCTCCGCACTGCCCGGCGTAGTCCTCAGCACAACTCACGGTACTGGCGCAGACGTTCGAAATGGAATTCTCAGCTACAAGGACGCGGACACCGGCGCAAAAGTGACATTCAAGGTTGCCCGCCCCGCATTTCTTGCCACGCAACTGCAGTCTGGCGCAAAGGTCGGCAATATCGGGGCATGGGTATGGGTCTCCGAGGATGGCCAGCAGGGAAGAATGTTCCAGCTCGCATCCGACGGATCCGTAACCGCGACTGTGCTCACTGGCGCGATGGCCCGCCAATTCGTCTCAGGAAAATAAGGCTCTCTTGGCTGGTTTCACTTTCCAGCGTCTCAAGCGCTTTCCAAATCCCGCTGCCCTTTTGACTCACCCAACCGCCCCACAAAAAAGCGGCCAGGGCATCCGCCCCGGCCGCTCCTCTTTCCCCTCGAAAGAACTACTGCTTTTCAACCACCGCAGGCGCTGCCGCAACCGGTGCCGCCGGCACCAGGTCCCCAGACTCGTTCCGCAGCTCGATCGGCCCCAGGTTCAGCTTCTCCAGCCCCGGCTCAATCTTCGCCCGGTCGCCCACCGCCATCACAATCAGGTTGTCCGGATGGATGTAGTCCTTCGCCGCCTTGGCCACTGCCTCCGGCGTCACCGCCTCGTATTCGGCCGGCAGCTTCTGGAAGTAGTCCAGCGGCAGGTTGTACACAAACAGCTCCGCCATCAGCCCGCTCTCGCTGCTCACCGTCTCAAACTCCCCAGGCAGCGAACGCAGCGCATTGTCTTTGGCCAGCTTCAGCTCCTCAGGCGTCGCCGGAACCGTGTGGATCCGGTCCAGCTCGCTGAACAGCTCTTTCGCCGCCTGCGACGTCACGTCCGTCCGCACCTGCGCGCCCGTGTAGAACGGCCCGCCGCCGCGGTAGTACCCAAAGCCAGAGAACGCGCCATACGTAAACCCGTTCTTCTCCCGCAGATTCATGTTGATCCGGCTTGAGAACAACCCACCCAATATCGCGTTCATCTCCTCAATCGCCGGATAGTCCGGAGTATTCCGCGCCACGCCCAGCCCAAAGGCTATCAGCGTCGTCTGCGGAGATCCCGGCTTGTCCACAATCACCACCTTGCGCGTCGGTGCCGCCGGCGCCGCAGGCACACTCGACCCCGCCGCCACGGCCGCATTGCTCCAGCCGCCAAAATACTTCTCCGCCAGCTCCTTCGCCTGCTTTTCCGTCAAATCTCCGGCCAATATCAGCGCCGAGTCCTGCGGCCCATAGTGCGTCGACCAGAAGCCCGTCAGGTCCTCCCGCGTCGTCGCCTTCACGCTCGCCGTCGTCCCCACCGGACGGAATCCATAAGGCTGGTCTCCGTACAGCAGCTTCGCCCCCACGCGCATCGCCGAAGCCACCGGCTGGTCCGCTTCCTGCAAAATCGACACCAATCGCTGCTTCCGAATCCGCTCCACTTCCTCCGCCTTGAAGGCCGGGTGCAACACCACATCCGCCAGCAAATCCATCGCCGGCCCAGTCTTGTTCGTCAGCGAAGAAATCCCCACGGACGCCGAATCCATCGACGCTCCCGAACCAATGCCCGCGCCAATCTGCGCCGCATCATTGGCCAGCTCCGTCGAACTCCGCGTCGCAGTGCCTTCCGTCAGCAACCGTGCCGTAAAGCTCGCCAACCCCGGCTTGTTCTCCGGATTGTTCTCACTGCCCGCCAAGGTCACCAGGTTCGCGCTCAGCACCGGCAGCTCATGCTCTTCCGTCAGGTACACCTTCAGCCCGTTCGCCAGCGTAAAGGTCCTCGCCACAGGCAGGTGAAGCGTCGCCTCCGGCCCCGGCGCAGGAGCCGTCGTGCGCCAGTTCTGAGCCTCCTCAAACGCTGCCGTGTACGGCGGCGTCACCACCGTCTTCGCGTCCGTATCCTCCGGACTGCGCGGCACGTCCTCCGTCACTTTCTTCCCCGGCACGCAATACACCACCACGCGCTGGTTCTTGCCAAACACCTTCTGCCCAATCGCCTTCACGCTCTCTGTCGTCACTGCCTCGTAACGCGCCACGTCCTTCGGCAAATACCCAGGGTCGCCCATGTACTGGTTGTAACGGTCCATCATGTCCGCCACGCCGCCAAAACCCCCCAGCCGCTGCAAGCCCTCAATCAACCCGCTCAGGCTCTGGTTCCGCGCACGGTCCAGCTCCGCCTGCGTCGGCCCATCGGTCCGCAACGCCTCAATCTCCTTGTCCAGCGTCGCTTCCAAATCCTCCAGCTTTACTCCCGGCCGCGCCGTTATGTCGCACTGCGCCATCGACGTCACCATCAGCGACTCGTTGCTGCAGCTCACGCTCTGCGCCACCTGGTCCTTGTACACCAGCTTCTGATACAGCCGACTGATCTTGCCTTCACCCAGAATGTGAATAAAGAAATCCGCATCCGCGTCCCCGGCATGGAACGCTTCCGGAGTCAGCCACGCTACCGTCAACCGCGGCAGCTGTACCGTATCCGTCACCGTCTCCCGCCGCTCGGTCGGAATCGGCGGCGTCACCACCACAGCCTTCTCCACCTTCGGCCCCGACGGTATCGCGCCAAAATACTTCTCCAGCTTGGCCTTAACATCCGCCGCCTTGAAGTCCCCAACCACCGCAATCGAAGCATTGTTCGGCGTGTAGTAGTCGTGGAAAAACTCCCGCACGTCATTCAACCGCGCCGCTTCCACATCCGCGTGTGAGCCAATCACGTTCCCGTAGTACGGGTGCCCCTTGGGGAACAGCAAATGCCCGACCGCCTCGTCCGCCACGTCATACGGCTGCCCTTCGTCCTGCCGCAACTCGTTCCGCACCACATCCCGCTGGTTGGTCAGCTTCGCCCGATCCAGCGTCTCCAGCAGAAATCCCATCCGGTCGCTCTCCAGCCACAACGCCAGGTCAAGCTGATTCGACGGAACCGTCTCAAAATAGTTCGTCCGGTCATAGCTCGTCGTCCCGTTGATGTCCGTCGCCCCTGCCCCTTCCAGATACTTGAAGTGAGCCTTCTCACCGACATGCTCTGAGCCTTCAAACATCATGTGCTCAAACAGGTGCGCAAACCCCGTCCGCCCTGCCTTCTCGTTCAGCGGCCCCACGTGGTACCACAGGTCCACGGACACCAGCGGCAACCGATGGTCCTCCCGCAGAATCACCTCAAGGCCGTTCGGCAGCGTGTATTTCTCATACTTCAGCTCCGGCACCTTCAACTTCGCAGGCGCCTGCGCCGGCAACAAGGCAGACATTACAGCCAGCACGCACACAGCAGCTCCGGCGCGCAAACGAGGCAAATACTTCGTGGTCATGGGGTCTCCGCAGAATTCTGTTGGAAAATCGGTTCTGAACCTTCGCTAGGAATACGAACTGGCGCCCGTGCCGGTTCCCCGGCACCGCAGCTATTGAATACAAGGTATGGACGGGCAACTCTTGGCGAACGTCACACGCTCACCTCGCAAGATGACGCAACAAAACCTCACGCCGCTCAAGGCAGCAGGACTTGACCGCGCCTACTTCTCCACCTCAACACCGCGCCAGAACGCCACGTGGTTCTTGATCTTGCGCGCCGCAGGCTTCGGATCCGGGTAGTACCACGCCGCATCCTGGTTCTCTTCCCCACTCACCAGCAGGGTGTAGTATCTCGCCAGACCCTTCCACGGGCACGTCGAACTCGTCGAACTCGGACGGAAAAACTCCCGCTTGATCGACGCCTCTGGAAAATACACGTTGTTTTCCACGATCTCAATGGTCTCGCTCTCCGCGATGACCTGTCCGTTCCAGATTGCTTTTGCCATAGCTTTCTTACGTTCCACGTTTCTGTCGTCGCAGGCGGCGCCTCAGCACTGCCTGCAACGCGCAAAGGGTGGGACTACTCAGGCAACACAGATACTGCGGTCACATGCACGCTCTTCGCCGCCTCGTCCATCGTCGCCGTTACCGATACATGCTTCCCGTAGGCGTCTTTCACAGAATCCGGATTGTCGATCGCCCACACCTTCTTGTCCCCATCCACAAAAACCGGCGCGCTGCCTCCGGCAATGCACTTCTTAACGCACGCCTCGCCAGTACCCATATGTTTCGCGCCGCACATCGAGTCCGAAATCCAGCCGTCGACCTTCATGGAACCGGCCGCAAAACCCGTCATGGCAAAGGTCGAAACCACCGCCAACGTCAATACAAGAACTCGCTTCATCACAAAAAACCTCCTGGGGAAGACAGTCAATCGATCTCTCACGAGAATGCTCCCCAATCGGCCCCTTTGGCAAGCACCATTTCCGCGGCGTCAAAAACCTGCCCGCCAATTGCCGCCCGAAACAACTCCGCTGTCCCTAGTGAGCAGCCCGCGCCGCGCGAATCTTCTCCGCGTTCTTGCACATCGCCTCGTACATCCCTGCCGCCATCGGATAGTCCGCGACCAGCCGCCGCACCTTGCCCAGGTACATCGGTTTCTGCGCCAATATCTCCGGCAATATATGCGTCAGCTTCGCCAAAATGAAAAAACACTCCCCGTTCGTGTCCAGAAACAGATCCGACGACACCGCCCCATGCAGCACCAGCGCCGCGGCCATCTCCCAATAGCTCACCACCTGCCGCAGATACGCATTGTTCTCCGACCCAAAGTCGTTCAGAACCTCAAAAAACTCGTCCGCCGTCCCCGGCCAGAACTCGGCCGTCATCCACGTCCGCGCCCGCCGCATCACCGTTTCCGTCCGCAGTTCATACAACTTCAAAATGATTTCCGCGTCCGCATTGCTCGCAAGTGCTTTGTGCATGGCTTTTCTCTCCGGGCTTCATCCTACACGACCCGCTCCGCGAAAACTGCCAGATAAGGGAATGAACGGTATGGCGATCGGGTGCCCCATCCATCCGCAGCTTCACCGCGGATGGGTGGGAACCACAAATCCCCAATCTAGGGCCTGTTCACACTACCTGGATGGATGGCGTTGCGAGCGTGAATCGGGCCAAGCAATTCTGGGCACGCAAGGCCGAGTCCGAGAGCGATGGCGACCCCACCGCCGAGGGCGAGAACGCAGTATGGCCCGATTTGCGCCGCAACCCGCAGGGACGCGGCCTGTTTTCCCCATGTCTGCGTCGCTCCTCGCTTCAGTAACCAGTTACAGCGCACTCGTCGCTTCTTGAACTGAGGAAAACTCTGCTCCCCTCGCCACCACTCAGGGAGTGTGAACAGGCCCTAAGGCCTCTGTCTCACCTTCCGCCCTCATCCACTCACCGGGGGTGCCCCTGGTCCCGATCCTGGGACCTGGGAGATCACAATTTCCACCCTCACGCCGGTTGCAAAGCGTCTTCCTTCACCGGCCCATGCGTCGCCACTGTCGGCGTCACCACAGGTGGCGGCGGCGGAGCATCGCCTATCCGCTTCTCGTACTCGCACACCTCGCCCGCCGGCAGCACCACCTTCGCTGCTACCTTCTTAGCCGGAGCCTTCTTCGCTGCCGTCTTCTTCGCCGCCGTCTTCTTCACCGGCGCTTCAACCTCGGCCTGCGGCTTCGAGTTCGGACAGAACAGGAACACCCCCGACTTCAGCGTCTTCTCCAGCAAATACGGGCTCTTGCACTTCGGGCACTTCTTCGCAACAGGCTTGTAATTCGACGTAAAGTCGCACTTCGGGTAGTGCGTGCAGCCCCAGAAGATGTTCCCCCGCTTCGCTTTCCGCTCCGCCAGGTCGCCCTCCCCGCACTTCGGGCACTTCATCCCCTCAATCAGGTTCTGCTTCACATACTTGCACTTCGGATACCCCGAGCAGCTCACAAACTCCCCATAGCTCCCCTGCCGAAGAACGAGGCCCTTGCCGCACACCGGGCAATCCTCCCCCGTCGGCTGCGGAGCGTTCAACTTCTGCTGCGCCTTCTGGCTCAGCTTCCGGATCGTCTTGCACGGCGGATCCTCGTTGAACCCCGGACACGACATGAACGGCCCAAATATCCCCCGCCGCAGCACCATCACCCGCCCGCAGTTGTCGCAATACTCCTCGCTCTGCTCCGCTTCCTGAGCCTCCGGAGTATGCATATCCGGCTTGTCCGCCGTGTTTTCCTTGGTAAACGTGCAGCTGTTCTTGTCCTTCTTGTTATAGGCGCTGCACGAGAAGAACGTACCAAACTTGCCCCACTTCAGCAGCAAGGGAGAACCGCACAGCTCGCACTTCTCGCCGGTCGTGATCTCCATCGCCTTAATGGACTCCATCTCCTTCTCGGCAACCTTCAACTCTTGCTCAAAGTGCCCGTAGAACCCCTTCAGCAAGTCCGTCCACTTCTCCTTGCCCTCTTCAATATCGTCCAGCTCCTCTTCCAGCTTCGCCGTATACGCAGAGTCAAAAATGTACGGAAAATTCTTCACCAGCAGGTCGCACACCACCACACCAATTTCGGTCGGATAAAACGGCCCTCGCGACCCGCCCGGCTTCACCACATACTCCCGGTCCTGAATCGTGTTGATGATCGAGGCGTACGTCGAAGGTCGGCCCACTCCCCGCTCCTCCAGAACCTTCACCAGCGAAGCTTCGTTATACCTGGCCGGCGGCTGCGTAAAGCTCTGCTTGCTGGTCAGTTTCTCCGCCTCCAGCCGCTTCACACCGTCCAGATTCGGCAGCGCCTGAGAGCTGTCGTCTTCCTCGTCCTTTTTCTCTTCAGCCACCTCGTAAAGCTTCAGGAAGCCGTCAAAACGCAGCACTGACCCGCTCGCCCGGAAGTCATACACCTTGCGATTCTTCGCCGACCGCGCCTCAATCTTCGCCGTCGTTACATCAAACACTGCCGGCGTCATCTGCGACGCCACAAACCGCCGCCAGATCAGCGTATACAGCTTCAACTGCTCATCGCTCAGGTACCGTGCAATCGACTGCGGCGTCCGGCTCACTTCCGTCGGACGAATCGCTTCGTGCGCATCCTGCGCATCCTTTTTGCCCTTGTACACATTCGCCGTAGCCGGCAAATACTTCACTCCCGCGTTCGCCTTCACCCACTCCCGCGCCGACTCAATCGACTCCGGCGAGCACCGCGGAGAATCGGTTCGCATGTAGGTAATCAGGCCGACGGTCCCTTCGGCGCCCACTTCCACGCCCTCATACAGCCGCTGCGCCACGCCCATCGTCCGGCGAACATTGAAGCCCAGCTTCGTCGAGGCATCCCGCTGCAACTGGCTCGTGATAAACGGGCCCAATGGCCGCCGCTGCGTCTCTTTCGACTGCACCGATGCCAATCCCCACGCCGCCCCATCCAAAGCCGACAGCACCGCGTCCATCTCCGCCTTGCCGGCCACGGCATTGGCCACAAACTGCGCCTTGCCTTCCTTGTCCGTCCCGCTTGCCACCCGCGACGGCTCTCCGTCCACGCCAACGAACCGAGCCTTGAAGCTCTTCGCCGCCTGGCCCTGCGGATGTACCTGCGCATCCAGCGTCCAGTACTCCACCGGCTTGAACGCCTTGATCTCCCGCTCCCGCTCCACAATCAGACGCACCGCAACCGTTTGCACACGTCCCGCGGAAAGCCCGCGCCGCACCTTGTCCCACAGCAGCGGAGAAACCTGGTACCCTACCAGACGGTCCAGCACCCGCCGCGTCTGCTGCGCATCCACCAGGTTCTGGTCCACATCCCGGGCGTGCTTGAAGGCCTCCTGCACTGCCTTCTTCGTAATCTCGTTGAACGTCACCCGGCGAATCTTCTTCTTCTGCGCCGCGTTGATCCCCAGCTGCAACGCCAGGTGATACGCAATCGCCTCCCCTTCGCGGTCAGGATCGGGCGCCAGAAAGATATTGTCCGCCTTCAGCGCAGCCCGCTTCAGCTGCTCCACCAGCTTCTCCTTGCCCGGAGAAACAATCAGCGTCGGCTCAAACGTCCGCTTCTTCAACTCCACGCCAATGTCATTCTTCGGCAGGTCCATAATGTGCCCAATGGACGCCTGTACATCAAAATCCTTGCCAAGATATTTCCCAATCGTCTTCGCTTTGGCGGGCGACTCGACGATCACCAGTGATTTGCTCATTGCCATCCTTATAGGAGTGCCATCTACCCGGTCCGCGGGTGCACTCTCGTCCCGATACGACGGGCTTCTCCCTCTTCGGGAGTACCCTGCCATACGTAAAAATCAAGCCAAATAAACGCCGCGCCAAACCCCCGCAGCGAAAATGCCGGAAAACCTGTCTTCCGCATTGGAAACTACCACGGAATGGGTCTCCATTACCAGCGAACCTCCCCGCAAGGGCATCTTTTTTCGCCCCAGCCGTCCCAGTTCTGCCGCCCCTTGCCTAGAAAGTCCTCACATAGTTCTTCCCCGGCAAACTCCGGATCCGTCCCGCCATCTCCAGCTCAAATATCGCCGTAAACACCTCTGACGACGATAGTTGCGTCTCCACCAGGTCCAGCAGCTCGTCGATCTGCACCGCCACGTCCTGGCGCAGCGCCTCCAGCACAATCCGCTCGTTTACACCCAGCGCAGGCTCCTCTAATACAGATGCGCCCCCCGACGTTTCCGATGCAACTCCCCACTCCGTCTCCAGCTCCAAACGCACCTGCGACGGCAAAACCTCCCAAACATCCTCCCAGCTCGCCGTCAGCTGCGCCCCCTGCTTGATCAACGTATTCGGAGTCCACGAGTTCGGGCTCGTCGCATTCCCCGGCACCGCATACACATCCCGGTTCTGCTCCGCCGCACACCGCGCCGTCACCCGCGTCCCCGATCGCTCGCTGGCCTCCACCACCAGCACCCCCACGCTCACACCACTCAATATCCGGTTCCGCCGCGGAAAATTCTGCGGCGCAGGAAACGTCCCCAGCGGCAGCTCCGACACCAGCGCCCCACCCGTCGCCACAATCTCCTCCGCCAGCTTTCGGTTCTCCTTGGGATACACCACGTCCACCCCAGTCCCCCACACCGCCACCGTCGGCCGCTTCGCCGCCAGCGCGCCCCGGTGCGCCGCAGAGTCTACTCCCCGCGCCATCCCGCTCACAATCAGCAGCCCACGCGCCGCCAAGTCCCGCGCCAGCATCTCTGCCATCCCCAGCCCATACGGCGTCGGATGCCTCGTCCCCACCACCGCGATCGAGGGCCGCGCCAGCAGCCGAGCATTCCCCCGCACCCACAGCACCGGCGGCGGATCATAAATCTCCTTCAGCCGCTCCGGATACTCACGGCACCCATACGTCACCAGTTGCACCTGCTGCTCGGACGCCTGCCGCGCTTCCTTTTCCGCCAAAGCCCGAGCCTTCCCGTCAAAAATGTGCTGCGCCGCCAGCGCCGGAAAATTCAACCCCTCCAGCTCGGTCAAAGACAGCGAAAACACCTGCCCGGCAGACTCCAGCCGCCCCACCGCATCCAGAACCCGCCGCGGACCCAACCCCGGAGCCAGCACCAGCGCCAGCCACGCCAGCCGCTCCTCATCCAACTCAGCCGGCATCGCAAATCCAGCAGCCTCGGGCATTGACGGCATAGCCGTTTCCTCCGCAACGCGCAAA
>Ga0302277_1002691_pt1 | contig 12499 bp, 16 predicted proteins | sample III_Bog_N3_1_FD_198759 | JGI IMG/M metagenome (GOLD analysis project Ga0302277, IMG submission 198759) | Peat permafrost microbial communities from Stordalen Mire near Abisko, Sweden - III_Bog_N3_1 | ecosystem: Environmental > Terrestrial > Soil > Wetlands > Peat | place: Sweden: Abisko... | reverse complement strand
GTACCCCGGCCGCCCCGGCTGACTGGGTCAAATTCCCGAACGGCGAAATTATTGGCTGGCACGTTACCAGCTGACGCCGGCGGTACTTGGGGAGAATGGCATCCGGTAATGCCAGATCCCCGATCTTCGCCCGCAAAGGGAAGATCGGGAGTCTTTTAAAAATAAGGCGGCAATCGGAACATTCAAAAGGCTGCGGATACGGGCAAACGCTCGTAAAACTCATTGTGGACGAGTTTTATGGCGTGTAAATCAAACGTAGGTTTGCCGTCAATCGGGTAACAGTAGTGAAAATTGCCGAGGCCGAGCTGGGGCCGGCTGACCCACCACCCGTCGACGGAGCGTTGCCAGGGCAGTCCATCGCTCCCGTGAAAGGTGCTCATGAAATGGGAAGCCGATCGATCAAAGCTCGCCGCCCTGGGCGCCGACCGGGTTGGTGAAAGGGGTTGGCCCGATACTTTTTCGCGATGGTCCTGAAGCTGCAGGGCGGTGTGAAACAGGATTTTTTCCTGGATGGTCTCCCTCCATTTGTGGTGTTTCATGCGAATCCTTTTGCCAGGGAACGTGCCGGGTGGAACTCCAGCGAGTCGCCACCGATAACAACGGATTCCGCCGGGATGGGTTCCGGCACAAAATCGTCGTACCGCTTGATGGGAATACGCGATTGGGTACTCCCGCGATTTTTATTCTTCGGCATAGCAAATGCCTCCTTTCCAATGAATTGAATGTTATCACTGCAAACGACGCCAGCCGACGTTTGCCGCCAAAGTGATTGACCCTCCAAACTTCAAACCGGATTGAAATTAACATAAAAGTCACGAATCGCCAAATGGAATGCGATTCGGAAAAATTTTTATTTCGAACCAAATCCTCCAGCTGTGCCGGAGAAAACCCTGAAGTTTGGCAGCCCCGGTAGTCGTTTGTGAGTCTGTTCCTCGCAAACCGATCAAAGTTTACGACCGCGCCCAGGGGGGACCTCGAAGAGAATCAGTTTGGCGGTTGCTTGGGTATTTGATCCTGCGAAACGGCAAATTCGCCATCGCGATAAAAGAGATTACCCACCGGATCGATGATGTTCGCGGTGACGACGACCATCAGTATCGGGTTTCCCTTTGATTGCTCCCATTTACGAATATGTTCTGCCACCCTTTCGTCCCGCTCGTGGTTCGGTTTGGAGAACAAAATGACTTCCGATTTCGGGAAAAAAACGAGGCTTTGCCCGTCGTACAGATTCCGATTGGCCGATTCCCGGCTCAATTCCACGGCGGGTAAAATCAGTGGCAACGGACCCGTCTCGCCGGCGGAATTGGTGAAGAGATCGTTGGCTAGGTTTGTGCTATCCGCATATCCCACAAATTCCACCTTCGACGCCGTCGCGAACAGGTTCAACGTATGTCCATCGGATAAGAGATAGGGCAAGACATCAAATACAGGTCCGGTTTCGATTTTTCCCGTTTCAGCGGAGATTGAGATTATTTCGTGGTTGGTAGGGTTCTGCTCCCAAATGGAGTTGGTGATAACATCAATGACACGGGTCGAGCGCATGCTTGTTTGGCGGCCAGTGGTGGTCGTCACTTCGGGTTCGGCCAGGATTTCCACCCCTTTAAAATGGTTGTACGCGTTGAGCTGATGCTGGAGGCTCCTGGCTTCCGCCGCCGTCAGGACGGCAACGCCATTTGTGGCCGCGTCGGGCAGGGAAGCGGCCGCTGTGCTGGAGAAAAAGTTTTGTGGCACTTCGTAGAATCGGGCTTTGATGTGGAGTTGCATCCTTATTAGCCCGGCATCATCCATGGTCCGGAGATCGGATGTGGTCGCATCGACAAATAGGAGATTGCCGGATGCGTCGTAAGTCATTTGTTTTTCCGGAGCTTTCAGATCCACACCTTGGAACTTGAAGAAAGCGAATAGGGCTTCCGTGACCATATTATTTGAATTGCCCGACCTCTCGCGATTTGCGTTGGTCTCGACCACCGGCTGGTTCAGAATTTCTGAAATGAAGGCCGGGTCCACTTTATAAACCGCGGAATAAATATTTGTGGCATTGTTTTTGACCGCGGTGGCAGGCGTCTTTGGCTCGGATGATCCTTTCAGGCCGTAGGTTTCACTGGCGATTTCCCTTGGTTTTGTTCCTGGCGAATGGATTGGCGGATTTATCAAGGTTTGGATGATTTTCTCAACCGCATCCAATTCAGAGGATGTCGCCTTTACGTACAGCAAACCGCTTCTATCATTAAAAAACAGAGCCTTTCCTGACGAATCCAGTTTTAGGCCCATGCCATTTACCAAAGCAAGGAAAGCGTCGGTATCCGAATAAGCCGAAGGATTAGACCAGTCCCGATTGGGTGCCACCCGTTTGAGGATCTCCAACAGATTTGAAAAGTCTTCGGGCCGACTAACCCTAAAAACGCGAGTCTGAAGGTTGGTGGCCAACCCGGTATTCGAACCGTTTAAACTGGTCGCGGAGCCGAAACTTTTGAGATGATTCGTCGGGAAGCCATTTAATCCGGCGACGATCCGTTCCACCATGTTCAATTGATTGATCGTGCCGCGGACGAAGAAAAGGCCGTTCTTATCATAAAAGAAGTGCGCGGGCAACTGGCCGCTTTGGCTTAACTGTTGTTCTACCTTTGGTTCGTCCGCCGGATTGTTTATGGCGAACGTAGACGCGATCAATGGTTGGTCCGAGAGGCCATTGACCGAAGACTGTCCGTCGCGGTCCGGCGCTTCGCCCATGGGCAGCGCCACCGCGCTGAATAGGAAGATGGCACCGAGGGACGCGAAGGTTAGTCCCGCTTTGCGCGGAGCCGAGAAATTAACCAAGCGTTCGATGCGGTGCCTTAACGCGCTCCGGGATTCCATGATGCCGACGAGTCCCAGATGGATAGTGGGACGGCGGAATGTCATTCGGGCGACTTCGAGCAAAGTCGGCGCATAATCGTCCGCCGTATCATTCAGTGCCAGCATCACCGCGTCATCCACCGCTTGTTCGCGTACCTGACGAACGCGGGCGTTGGCGAGCCAAAGCAGGGGATGCCACCAATAAAAAATCTGCAATAGGGTTTGGGCGAAGTTGACCCACATATCGCGCCGGCGCAGGTGAAACAGCTCATGCAATAGGACCACGCGCAATTGGGAAGGGGATAACCGGTCGGTCAAGGTGTGGGGGAGCAAAATGACGGGACGAAATAATCCGCAGAGCGCCGGCGACATCCGGTCATCGACGATTTTCAGTCGGACGCAGGAACGGAACCCGGCCTGTTGTTGCGCTTCGTTTAGCGTGGCGGACAGTTGCTCTTGATCGAGTCCATGGCGAACCAAACGCGAGACCTGCCACCAACGGATTGCCAGCCAGAACAACAGGGCGAGGCTCACCGTCCCGGTGCCCAGTAATAGCCAGCCTGCATCCGTCAATTGCACGGGAGGCGGCTGGGGAATGGGAATGGTGGATGGGGCGAAAGTGACCGGCGTCTCATCGTAGGTGACCGGATCATGGTGAATCGGCGGTGTGGCTGCGGCGTGTTTGACCGGATGCAGCCACCAAGCGGGACTGGTCGGCAACGCGAGGGTGGGCGGCAGCAACAGTTTAACCAGCACCGCCAACCAGAGGGCGTATCGGACCGAGGCGCGCAGCTTTCGAGCGAGCGACCAATCGAGGATAAAGACTAACGCGATGAGCAGGCTGGATTGCCAGAGCATGGCCCCGGCAAAATGCAAAAATTGTCCGCCCCCAATATTTATCGCTTCGATGGATGAATTCATATCGCCTCTTGCGGGTTGATTATTTGTTAAGCGTCTTCTTCCGGGCCTTGATCAGAGCTTCCATTTTCGCCAGTTCGTCGGCATCGATGTCGTTGTTTTCCAACAGGCATTGGAGCATCGGGGTAAAGGCGCCGTTGAAAGCGTGTTTCAGGGTGTAAAACAGCTCGCCATTTTGCGCCTGTTTTTGGGTTACTGCCGAGCGGTAGACGGTAAGCCGGCCTTCCTTGGCGGCGTTGAGCACGCCTTTGGCGACCATGCGGTCCATCAGCGTGCGAACGGTGGAATAATGCCAGCCCATGGGGCGTAGTAGTTTTTCCTGGATGAGGGTGGCGGTGCAGGGTTCGGCTTCCCAAACGGCCTTGATAATGGACCACTCCGCTTCCGTCAGTTCCACTGTGTGCTTGGACATGCGGCGATCATCTTTACAAACGTAAATGAAGTCAAGCCGTTAATTTACATTTGTAAATATAGGGTGCACTGTTACCGCTGGGGGGATTGATTGGCCGCCAAAGAACGCAAGGAACGTAAAAGAAAGGAAAAGAGGGCGCTTTAAGCATCGGTTGGACGATAAATTTGAATGGCATAGGCCGTTTTCCGCACCACGTCACACAGTTCGTTAATTGTTTTCACTTTGTGATCCTTGCGTTCTTTTGTGGCAATCAATTAAAACCCCGTGTGCCGCCAAAGAACGCAAGGAACGCAAGAGAAAGGAAAAAAGACGGTGCTTTAAGGGTCGGCTGGACGGTGGTTCGGCTCATTACAAATTTTCTGATCTCAAATTTGTGGCTGCCGAAATTGATTAAGATTCCGTCTTCGATTTTTGCGGACTTGAGATAGCCCAGTATTTGGGCGACGTGCTCATCTGCGGTTGCCCGGGATGCCTTGAGTTCCACGATTAGGCGTCCGTCTACCAGCAAATCGGCGAAATATTCGCCGAGGACGGTCCCATCCTCGTCATAAACAGCAAGAGGATGTTGCTGCTTTACCTCAATCCCCAATTTTCGTAACCGATTAGCCAGCGCGTTCTCATAGATTTTTTCCAGGTGCCCATGGCCATGATAAATTTGAATGGCATAGGCCGTTTTCCGCACCACGTCACACAGTTCGTTAATTGTTTTCACTTTGTGATCCTGGCGTTCTTTTGTGGCAATCAATTAAAACCCAGTGCCCCTTTTCTTATTGATTCTCTTTGGTGGCGCTTCCGGTCGGGAGATTGCTCGGGACCAGCATCGTGGGGGCGGGGGTGGCTTGGCGGAGCTGGATGTTTCGGTAACGGATGACGGTGGTGTTGGAATCGTTAAAGGCTCCCAATCCCACATGAAAGTCGTTCGTGTTCACGTAAATGTTTTTGGGGATTTCGACATCATTTAACAGGGTGGCGTCGTTGATCTTGACGGTGACATGGCCTTGATGAAGCTGAAAATAGAAGGTGTTGGAATTGCCGTCGAGGCTGGCCGGAGCGCTCACCTGCCGGCGGGTCCAGCTTTCCGAAACACTGACCACGTCTTTTTCGTTGTCATTGCGCTTCATGCGGAAGGCCATCCAGTTAAAATTTTGAAATTCAGGAATGCCCATCACGACGCCGGCTTGGAAGGCGGTGGTCGTGCTGCTCGCCACCTCAAACTGACCCCGGACTTCGAAATCAGTCCCCATCCGGGCGCGGGAGTATAACATGTGTCCATGCGGGTTGGCGTGGACTTCCAAGGCGCCATCGGGCAATAATTTGCAATCTCCGAAGGATATATTCCAACCCGTAAAATTTGTGTCCGTCGGCAGGAAATTCACCCATTCACCACTATTCAGTTGTTGCTCAAGTCCCAAGCTGTTCTCGCGCTCCTGCGCAAAGGCCAAGGTGCGGGCGTCCAGATTCGTCGTGTGAACCAATCCATCGTAGATGTTCAACGCTCCCGAAATGTCAGCGGTATCCCGGGCGGCTTCGGCGGCGGTGATTTTTTCCGATTCAGGTCCGGTTCGGGCGGCCACTTCCAATGACATCAAGGATAGATCCCGGGCCCAGCCGCGCAAATTATACGCATGCGGCTGCCAGTTCAGCTTTTGTAGTTGTTCCCGGGCGACGTCATACTTGCCGGCCAGGTAGGCGACGGTGGCATAGCTGCTGGACCAGCCATCGCGTTCCTCCTGGCTCAGGTCGGGATCACCGACGTAGCCCTCGTACATTTCTTGCAAATGGGGCCAGACATCCGAGCGTCCATAGATATGGTCGCCCAAGGGGAGGTCCATTTCAGCTTCCACGTCGGCCACGGAATCAAAGAATTTGCGGGGCACGTCCGTATCGAAGCGGCGGGTGTTGATGGCGGTGTTGCCAAAGGCCAGCATGGAGTCAAGGTCGCCAAACCAGCGGGGCCGCAGGCCCCAGCGCATCTCTGACCACGCATAAGGATAATCGATCTGGGCGGCCACCGTGCGGTCGAACCAAAGCCGCATCCCGCCAATTCCCTCCGCCCCGAGGGAGACGTAGATCATCCGGCTGGGGGCGAGCGGAAGATCGGGCCTTAATTTCCACGCCTGGGTCAAATATTTGCGCGCGGCACTCAGATGGGACTCAAATCCCTTCCAGCCTTCGGCGGTGACGGTATTGGCATAACCGCCCCCGCGGGCTTTCCAGGCAGCGTCGATTTCAGCGTCCCCGCGCAACACCAAAGCCAGCCAGGCGAAGTCCTTGCCTTGACCCTGGACTGTCTTGCAGACGGCGTTGGCATTGCGGGTAAAGAAGCTGCTTCCCCAGCCGTTTATCAGCAGGTCGGCAATGATTTGCTGATCCTTTGGCGTGATGCTTCCGTCCGCTAATGCCTCTTGAAAATATTTCAGGGTCGGCGCATCCAGTTCCCGTGTCCGGCCATCGCGGTCATTGATCAGTTCTTTCGCAAGGGTGGCCGTGGCAAAAAACCTGGGATAGCCCAGGTGCCGGGATGATTCAAAATTCTTGACCGCACTTTCCAGCCGGCGATTCTTTTCGTGCAGCTCCTCGCAATTGATCGCGGCGATGGTTTGGACCATGGGATCGGTGCAGTCCGGGTTGTTGGCCAGTTTATCGGCCATGGCAGCTACGGACGGCAAATTGTTGTTCATCGGGCCGCCATAGTTGCTGGAAATCCAATTGGTAAAAAAATTCAATACGTCACTGTCATATTGCGCGCTGCGCTCGCCGCGGGCCAAATAGCCGTCGATATACTGGCGGACGCGAAATTCCCTTTCGTCCCGTTTCACATCCGCCTGGGTGCGCGCTTTGGGGTTGGGAAGGACCGGGGCGGTGGCCGCCTGCATGGCGGATTCACTATTGGCTTCCGTCGCAGTAAAAAGTGCTTGGCCTACCGGCATTTTGTGCCATAAGAAACTGAACCAGACGACGGACGTGAGCAAGACGGCGCCAATGATGATCCACGCAACCACCTGGGCTTTGTTGGAATCGGCGGATGCTGCGGCGGCGGTGTTGGCCGGCAAACCGCGGCCCAACATGACGTCCAAAAGCTGCCAGCGCTCCATTCCGGGAGCCCAGACCAGTTCGCGGCCAGAGAGTTCGCCGCTCGCGCGGCGTTGTGCCAGCGCTTCTGTTGAAAAGATTCCAAGATCCTGACCGTCACGATTCAGATGATAATTCATAATACCACAGCCTGTCCTAACCCGACTTCCGGGGGAAAATACGGCAAGCATCCGGTCCAAGCCAAGCCTTATCGGGCCGCGGGAAAGGTTGGGCGCCGGCCAAAAATCTTCCGAGGAATTGCAATACGGGCGCGACTTCGCCCTCGCCGAGGCCAAGGGGGACAGAGCCGCAAAAAACTGCCCGCCCTCGCCGGTTTCCTCCCCCGCCGGAACGATTACGAAACCGCAAACCTTGTCCACAGCGGCGGCCTGGCCCAGGCAAAATTGTGTCGCTTTTCTCTGACCCTTTCGCACGCGCGTTGAGCGTGCGCGGTGATCCAACTCTTGGTTGGGCGGTCAAATTGAGCACGCCTGGTGAATACAGGACATCCCCGATGAGGGTGATGGGAGTGAGCATGCCGAGATTTGCCTTGAACCCGAGTCAGGGGAGTGGTTCACTCGGCATTGAAAGTGGCGGTACAAATTATGGCGAACTGGGAAATGCACTTTTTCATTCGGAACGTGCAAGTGCGGCGCTCACGTGATGCTGGGGGCACTGGAAATGGGGCGGCCTTTCCACCCAGGATCGATTCCGACCGACTCTGTACGCTCATACGAGCCTCATGGGGTGTTGGAACTGAGGCCCTTCAATAAGCAATCCGGTGATAGTCGCACGAATTAGGAAGCTCTTTATGATGAACAAATTGGAACTTTTGCATTGGCTGGAAAACCCGGTTTCAATAAAAGATCCAGCGGTCATTGATTAAGATGTTGAAGCAGCAACACACCGCAAACAAATATGAGCTTTTGGAGCTACCGGGCTAGTCGAGAGAATTTTAGAAGCGTTACCGGTTGTGATGACGCCGGTGCGTATTGGCGGTTCGAGCTCCTTTGGCATATAATGGTTGGCTTTTGTGCGGCGGGTGTGGCTGCCGCTGTTGGTGTCGCTTACATTGGCTATCGCCTTTGGACCGAGATTGCTCTCGAAATTGGTTATAAGCAAAAATATGGCTCAAATTGGCAGTTTGAGTTTGAGCGTGATCATGGCTCTTTAGCACATATACATTCGCGGCTTTATTTCGTCTTTTTTTGTTTGCTGGCGTTGTTGGTAATTTTCTTGTGGTTTGCTCGGCAGTTTCTTAAAAGCCATAGAAGACGGAGACATCATCATGCTGGCTAACAGCAGAACTGAAAGAGAATGGCATTGAACGCCTGATTTTGGCTGCTAGCCGCCAATCCACGGTGGCGTGCCAAATGAGTTAAGAAGTTTTCCAGCTTCTGCTCACTGAGCAGCGAGCTGGGCATGGTATTCAGGGCGGTCACGTAATGACCCAGCCAATAAACGTATGAGTCTTCCGTGGATAGTGATTTGTGCTGACGGCGAAGTACGTCCCGCAGCCGTTCAATCGCGTAGGGCAGATTCATAATTAGCCCGATTTTGGCAGGCTAGGTTGGACAAAGGCTGTCCAAGTACGAATTTCAATATACTATCCGGCAAACACTCAAATGTGTGGGGCTATTTAATTGATGCTCAGGTGCTTGCACGTTTTTAGACAGCGAATCGGATGGATTTCAATATACTGTCCGGCAGGCGTGCGGAAATGGGATGTAAATCATTTACTTTGAGCAGTTTGCAACTTTTATTGCCGAAATTCCGATTTCAATATACGATCCGATCGTTGAATAACAAGTTAGGCAGCATTGAGCTTTTATGACACAAGATGACATCAATCGAAGTGAGTATGAGAATCCAGCCAATTGGTCACTCCTGACATATAGCAGCACAAAGGATAGCCGCATTTTTGTTCCGAAGCGCAGAGGAGTTGGTGTGACCATGAACTTTGGACACAAAAAGGGGAAGGTTTCGTTTATAGTCATACTCGCGTTGTTAGCATTGCCTGTTATGATTTTCACGTTGGTAGTGATTGTTGGTAAAAAGTAATTTTATGCTGCCTAACAGCAGAAGGAATGTAGTTAACCTGAAGTGAAGCGGAGTGAGATATGGTATCCGAGCGATGTTTGATGTGATGGAGAGGATGCCAACGGCGGACCTGGGTTCTCCCGGTTCGCTCGTTCACGCGCTTGAGTGGATGCGAGGGCGTTACGAGAGTGAGTTGGTTGCGTCTATCAAACGTCTGCCGACACCCTCGACAGTTTGGATGTTAAATCGCATCCTCAACGGCACCCGTGATTCCAAGCAAAGACAGATTTATTTGGATTTGCTCCGATTCGCTGCGGAGCATACGGCAGCAACTGAATCAGTAAAGCGTGATGCACAGCATTTTATTAACATTCAGATGAAGGCAGCCTAATTTTCTGGAACCATCCGTCGTTATGAAAAAGCCGTGTCTTAACAATTCGCCGGAATCGGCCGCTCCGATCTCTTGGCCAGCGTTACGGATCGGATTTTTCCGTTAGGCTGATTCGCCATGCACTACATATTCGCCATTTTATTTCTGCTGGATTTTGTTTCTGCTCGTGCCGATGACAAAGTCGCCGTTCCGAATTTCTCAAACTATCCGGAGACTGAGTCTTTCAGATATTATTTGAGTGTCCACACTAATTCGGTTTGGAATCTTCAGCACACGAATCTCTTGGTGATTTCAGCGTTTCCTACCGGTGGTGGATTCGCGCTTCAGTATTCGGTTAAAGAAAGCGGACAGGAAAGCGACCGACGAAACGTTTACGACTGGGCGATTCAAGCCTCCCACTGGAAGCGGTTATCAGAAGCGGACATCAAGAGACTGCATTCCGCCCTCCAGAACCTACCCGCCAAGAGCAAGACCCCGTCGATTGAACGGCTTGTCATTATCAGCTTTCGCGAGGGAACGAATTGGATGACGCGGAGTTACGATAGTGGCACACTTTCGAAGCCGATGCGTTAGATTTACGAAATCATCGGAGAGCGGTTTGAGAGTAAGAAAAATAGGTGATCGCATGGTCAAACGGATTCATTCCGGTGAGCATTCCCAATGGGTTTGTCCTAGGTGTTCCATCCGATTGTCCCTCATTGATTCCCCAGCTTTATTCGCCTTTAGTTGTCCGCAGGGGTGCTTTAATTACAACTTTCATCGTGATCCCGAGACCAGGGAGTTTATGCACGGTCATTTCTCCTCCCGACCAATCAAACGGCAAGGAGAGAGTTCCGAACCGTGCGCTGGACCGAAGGGCGACCCCGCCACGCAAATCGGCAATTCGAGGATCAGCGAGGGACCGCCATCGGTGAGCTAACGTTCGCCAGAGCAAGATTATGCCAGGAGAGCCACCAAAACTGATTGCAATCGATCACGATGACTATCATGCGGAGCACGTTGGCCGCACAGCGGACGAGAAACAGTTTTTTCTTACGGCACTTTTCGAGCCAGCGATTGGGGGAGTCGCTGGGTGTGAGTATCTTGCGCTCTTCCTGTTCGATCGGGCGGGGAAGCTGGTAGACTCCAAGATCGAGAGTTTTGGACCTCGTGCGCAGATGAACAACGAAAAACGAACGCAGACCAGAGATCGATGGCTTGCAGACCTTGGTGACGTCTCTTTTGAGCGCATTGAGATCGCACCTTTTTCCGTTGAGAAATTCGGCACATCGTTTGGGTTAATTCCTCGGGAACCAGAGGGCGAAGAAGACGAGTGGGCTGTCGAGCTGCTGCCCGGCAACTGCATGGCATTTTTTGCGCCGTGGGACAGCGGTGATTACGACACATGAAAATGGCGAACAAGACGCTGGAGAGGAATTACCTCCCTGCCTCTCCGTTCGAGGCTGAGCGGAAATTCGGACGCACCTTTTACGCTCAATCTTGCGTTTCCGGCGGAAGTCGTTCAACTGGTCGTTCGGCATCGTAAGCTATTCGCAACTATGGAAATGTTTTACACTACATTCGGATTTGTCGGGGCCATTGCCCTCGGCATCATCATCCTGGTCGTTTTCTTTAAATTGGTGGGCCTGCTCCAAGGCAAGATGGGAGCCCCGGCGATCATCAAAATGAAGGGCTTTCTAAAGGACGCTGCATGGATCAATGTCCATTTGGCAGGCGGCAAACTCCTGGAAAGGGTTAAATTCGTTGGTTTCACCGATCACTCGTCCGTAAAGGGCGGTCATATACCGTACCAACTTGCGAACATGGTTGTACTTGAATCCTCAGCGGGGAAGCGCATTCTAATCAGGTCGGATGCCGTCAAGATGATTGAGGAGATAGAATGACAACGCTGAACTCTTCACCGGAGCTATCGTCGGCCGCACCGGTCGGTCCGCATTCGCGGGTGGCATCACAGGTCCGGCGTGGCTCGGCCCATGGCCGTTCTGCATATGAGCCGTAGCCTATCGGAAGGAAGCGAGCCATTTATCCGGCAGCTTTCCGAAGCTCTGGGAGTTCCAGAACTGCGTTGTGGCAGGCACACTCTCCGCGACCGCAAGGGTTGGCTCGACGACAAGATCGAGGTCAGTTGTCTCTGGCACGCAGTCGTCATGCCGAGTTTTCATCCTTGGGCTGCAATCGGTGTGGTTCACAGGGAGCAGTCGGAGTTTAGAGGAAAAATGCACCCTTCAATTATCAGGGCGGCAGTGGTGCTTTTTGATCCGGCGGACGGACAGTTACAGGGGTGGAGCGCCGCCGAGGTCAATAGCGACCCGCTCACCGAGGCGCTCGGCGGGATCCAATTTCTGCCCGGAACTAAGAGCATGTCCCTGGATGGTATCAGCTACCGTGTCTGCACTTCGGACTCCGAAATTGACGCCACCCTTCACATTCATAATCCTCGCACTACGTCATTACGGGCGATCGAACAAACCCTCTTCCAAGTGGCAAGCACCGTCCAAAAAGACGCCGGAAAAGATGAGGTTGCGGCATATCTCAATTCATGGCAGGAGTATTTGGAGCGTTAATGCATAACCACCATGACATCCAGGCGACGCCAGGCCTTGTCCCGGCCGGTGTGCCAGCGCGCCTGAACCGAATCGTTAGGCCACTTTGCACGCCATGATCATCATGCTCACAATCATTGCCGCCGTTTTGGTTATGGCTGGAGTTTGTCTCAGGGTCTGGCGGTCACGGATTGTTGCTTGGTGTTTGTTTGTAATGTTCTCGATTTTGGCTGGTGCTTGGGGATTTGCCAGCGTTGTATCGTATCCGAAGCCCTTCACTGGGCTTGA
>Ga0302277_1002688_pt1 | contig 12505 bp, 6 predicted proteins | sample III_Bog_N3_1_FD_198759 | JGI IMG/M metagenome (GOLD analysis project Ga0302277, IMG submission 198759) | Peat permafrost microbial communities from Stordalen Mire near Abisko, Sweden - III_Bog_N3_1 | ecosystem: Environmental > Terrestrial > Soil > Wetlands > Peat | place: Sweden: Abisko... | reverse complement strand
GTAACATCTCAATCAAAGGTAGCTACCTTTCAAAATGACCATGAAGCGGCAATCGCTCAAACTGGATGACATTGACTGGCAGGTTTTGCTGGGCATCGCCGCCGATTGCGGCTGCGAGTATCGCGGCGAACCGTCCTGGCGTCGGCTGTTCGATGACATCGCCAGCGGCAAACTGTCCGTGGTCAATAAACCAGACAAGCGCGTGCGCAACTTCCAAGCGAAGCGGCGACGGCCCCTGATCGAGCAACGGCAAAAACAGCAGACCGCAAACTGGACGGCACGCAGCGAACGTGACCGGCTGCGTCAGGAACAGAACCGGCGTGCCGCTGGCATTCCGCCGCGTGGCGCACAAGAGACGCTGGACGAAGCGACGGGCTACCGCGATGCGTTCGGCAGGCTGACCGATCCCGGATAAAGATCGGCCAAGCCTCGGACGGATTTCGTCCAGACCTCGGCCAGATTTCGGATAATTCTCGGACGCAAAATGAACTAACAGCGTTAGAGGTCAGGCGTGCCGTCTGGAACGTGGCTTGTTACGGCTGCCCGCTTGCATCGCAAGGAGAACAGCGTCCACCATCAAATCATGCTTCATTCCGTCGTCGGTGCGTCACTTCACCGGCGGCGTTTGCTGCACGCCACAGATTTTTTCCCGGCAGCCAGATTCACCGTCAGAGGCGGGGTAAGTGTCATGGCTGAAAATTCCCGAAATAGCCCGAACAAGGTCGAAGATCAACCACTTGTGAGGCCGCAGTTTTTGCGGCAATGGCTGACATTGAAAGGTGTTGAGTTGTGTTGAGCCGAGGCGTTGAATGCCGTTGAACTGGTCAACACCCTTCAACGCATTTCAACACTGCTTGGTCGTCGCACCTCCACCGCCTCTACTGACGTAAGGGGATGGTGTCTTGTGCTATTCCCAGTTTCGCCTAATCCTCAAATGGTGTAAGAATGCTCCTAACTTCGGAGTCTCTGAGGAAACGCGAAAACAATTCAGAGCCATCTTTCAATGTAACATCCTCAACCTCGCAGAGTCTCTCTACTTGCTCGAAAGACCAATGCACAAGTTCGCCAGCCTGATTTCGATATTCATTCTCCTGCGCCTTTCCGTGGCGCTCCGCCTTCTGTTTTGCTGCGGCCTCGTTCGTCGCCTCGATTAAAATAATTTGCTCCTCCCAAAGCGAACCTTCGTCCACCTTGGCCTGACGCTGCGATTTGAAAAGCAAGTTTGCTGTGAACCACATATCATTTCTTAAACCGTGAATCGTTCAGAAGTTTCCACGCTTTTTTTGCGGCCTTATCTCCGGCTTTTGCTGCATTCTTTATATCTTCCAAGGTATCGTTTCTGAACTGATCAGGGAATTCGCGATTGATACCACCTTTACACTGCTTAGAAATCCAATCTCCTGCTTTTGACCGCAATTTATTTAATGCGTCTTGAGCTGATTTCCGCATTGCAGCCGATACATCGTCATCGGCAACCGCATCAAGTATGGATTGAATCGCTTCTGTGTCGCCTCTAGCAATAGCCACCGCTAATTCCGTGTTTGGATCAAGACCTAATGGATCCACCTCATTGACTGGGTTATTATCAACAAAGTTGTAAAGATTCCGATTGATCGCACTCCAAAGGCTAAAAGCTTCGTCATCACTCAAGGCGTTAGCCTTCCCGGACCCCGGCTTCGTAAGCAATCCAGCAGTCATTATCGCCAAACTTCCGTCGTCTCCCAACGGATCCCGATTTAGCCACCTGTGCAGGTTTGGAATATAAGCGCGATATGCAAACAGGTCTACCCCCGCCTTGTCGTAGGTCTCCATCGAGGAAAACCGGTAGGTATTTGCCTGCGCCAGCGGCCCCCACATCCCCAGCGGATTCCCAAAGCTGTCATACAAATATTTCGCCTGCATCGTACCAGCTGAGTTGATCAGCATCGTCACATTCCCATTCCCATCACTGTGGTAGAACGTGATGCCATTGGCATCCTTCCGAGCTAGCAATCCGCCAATCCCACCCGCCCCTTGCAGCGTACCAGAGAGATCAAGTCCCCGCGTATAGCTTACCAGCGGATTGTTATTGGCATCCCGCTCCTGAATCACCGTCATCCCGTCATAAACATAATGCACCTCGTTCGTCTTCGTCCACCCATTGCCCGACCACGTATACTCCTGCTTCACCCGCCGCCGCCCAAAGCCGTCATACACCAACTTCGTCTGCCACGCATCCGTTACGGTTATGCTCGTCAACTCGTTCGCGCAATCATAGCCATAACCTTTCATCCCGTCCCAAACCAGATTCCCGTTCAGGTCATATCGCAGGTTCACGCTAGCTGGCAAAACCTCGCGCAAACTGTTCGTCATCAATTGCCCGCTGCTCACAACCGCCGTGAACACGTTGAGCCCGCTCTGTACCGCCACGCCGTTCGTCACCGCAAACGTCAGGTCATTGTAGATCGTCGCATTCTGGCCGTTGATTTTCAAACTGCTGGGATGATTGGTCAAACTCCCCACCACCGTCAACAAATTATTTTCCAGACTCACGTTCACCAGTTCATTCGCCCGATCCGTCGTGAACGCCTGCACCAGCGTATTGTTCGTCCTGACCAGCAGATTGTTTGCTGGATCGTAGAGATAACCGAAATTCTCATTGCCGCGCAGACTGCCATCGGGGTCAAACCCGGTGGCGCTGGTCAATTGTCCCAGATTGTCGTAGCCGTAAGCTACTTGGGAACCATTCATCCGCAACACATTGGTCCGGCTACCGTTCGAATCATAGGCATAACCATATGAATCCAGCACGGTCGAACCGTTCCTGAGTGCCGTGGACATCAAGTTCCCCGACCCATCGTATGTCTCGGCAATGTTGTTACCAGATGGCAGCGATAGAATTTGAATCTGCCGGCCAGCGCCGTTGTAGGTGTAGCCAAACGTGCCCGCGGTCGTCGAATTAATGCTGGTCAACCGTTGCAAGGAGTCGTAACCGTAGGTTTCATTCCAAGGACTGGGACCTGGCTGCAAGAGTGACATCTCCTGTAGCAACCGGTTGGAGTAGGAGTGTAATACCGAGTCGTTGACCCACGGCCCATCTTCGGTTGCCAGCGCACCTTGGAACGCCCCGAAGTTTTGATATGTGAATGTGCTGGAACCCACTGCATCGCTCATGGATGTGATGCGGTTCAAGCTGTCGTACGCCGCCGTGATGCTCGTTCCCGAACTGTAGGTCACTGCCAGAGGATTGCCGTTGGCATCGTAACTGTAATATGTCAGACCGCCGGCCGGCGTCCAGTGCGCCGTCACCCGGCCATCGGCGTCGTAACGATTGGTTTCTACCAGAACACCATTTCCATCCGTTTTGCGGATCTGGCGGCTATAGATATCATAAGCCCATTGGGTTACGTGGCCATTGCCATCCGCCATCGCAACCAATTGACCCGCCGGGCTATAGGCAAACCCATTGGTGTAATAATTGTTGGCATCGGTTGTAGAAATGAGCCGGCCAGCGTTATCATAGCCATAAGAAATATAATCCCAGTTTTGCGATCCAGTTGAAGTATAGGCAAGATGGACACCAGAATAACCATAATGCTTGGAAAGGTTTTGTGAGAAATATTGATCGGTCAACCGTTCGGTCCAGTCATATTGGTTGGTTACCCAGAGACCTTCGGCATTGCAAACCGTCAACGGTTGATTCCCATAATCATACGTCGCTGCAAACACCGTGCCCTGCACCGAACTTATGTTGGTGACCAGACCCTGGATATTGTAGGCATAATTCAGGTTGAGACCTGAACTATCGACGATGTTGGTTGCACGGCCCAGCGAATCACGTGTAAAGGTTCGAGTGGTCTGGTTGCCGTTGGCATCGGCCCAGGCAATACTGTTGATCCAGCCCACTAGATTGCGGGCGTACGTCGTGGTGCTGTTTTGCGGGTCAGTGATTGAGTTCAATCCGCCGCAGGAACAATAATCGTATTTCGTAATGTTGCCATTGCGATCGGTAAATGACGTTTTCCGGCGCATACTGTCATACTGGGCATGAGTCCAATTCCTTAGCCGGTCCTGCTGATCAGTCAGGTCTAACCGGGTGTAAGAATTGATCAAGGAAGTCCCGTCCGGATAATAAATTCCAGTGAGTCGATCCAGATTATCCCAGGTGTAGCTGGTCAGCAGACTGTTGGGGTCACGCCGAGTAGCCGGCAGCCCGTTGGCAAATGTGAATGTATTGGTGGCCTGAATATCTAATGCAATGGATTTTGATAAAAAACCATTGTTGTCATAAATATTTGTGACCGTCAGGCCAGTCTCGGTCAGCATACCAGTCAATTGCCCGCGGTCATTTAAATAGTTGGTTGCTTGTACGGCGTTGTGACTGATCAACATCTCCGCATAATGTGGATAAGTTCCTGTTACCGGGCCGTTGAGGCGGTTGTCGGTAAAGACAATCTGATCTGGCTGATTGTTGACCTGCGTATCGTAACCTGGACCTGATATTTCGTACGGCCAGGCAGCAACCCAAGTGCTGGTTTCGCCATTTACAAAACTCTCTGAATAAGTCACACGTTGGTAGGAATAATTATAGCTCTGCGCGCTAAGATTTCCATATTGATCAGTGTAACTAGTTGATATTGAACTCAACAATCCCGGCAGTGAATAAACGCCATCCCAGTTTATGTTTTCAGTCCAGACGGTTTCATCGGGAAGCAATCGTTTCATGGTGGTAGGTCGGTTATCACTCGCCTGCCAGCCGCCGCCATACCAGGTCTTCTGCCCCGGCGTCCTGCCGTCTGGTGAGGGGTCCTGGGTCAGGGAAACAGCTCCGCTGACTGTTACTCCATCCATTTCCATCTTCCAGTGGGTCATTCGACCCAATAAGAAATCTGCAGCACTGAGCTGATCCAATGAACTTGGATTTGTCAGGGACAACTGCTCATACTGTTTTGGCCCCCAATAGTAACTGTTGCGCAAATACATCGCCGATTGGCTTACCGAAGGATCCCCGTTATCTTGCCCCGGCCCAGGCAGTTGATCAGTGGGATAACTATACGGAGCGCCGTTGGTGTCGCTGGCATAAAATGCATATATTTGACCTGAGTTGTCAGGATTGATGATTTGAATCGCGCGGGCTAGTCCGACTTGGTTCTTGGTTGCATTGTTTTGGTCTTTTTCATAATGGACGAAGACGGTCGAACCGTATGGCGTTGTCATACCGCTAAGATAACCGCCTCGATAGCCGAAGGTGCTGGTCATGCCTTGGGCGTCGGTGACACTTAATAGATGTGCATTGGTATCGGCGGCATATTGAAAGGTGGCCGTGTGGCCGTAAGGCATGTTCACGCTTGCAATATATCCATTGGTATCATACGTGATGATTGTGGTCTGACCGTCATAATCCACCATCGTTGCTAATTGATAACCGCCATTTGTATATGCGTAATTATAATATCTGGCATTACCCTGGGGATCAATATGCTCAGATAGCAGTGCATCTGCCGAAGGCCCAACGCACATCAGGACTGGTTCCAGATTAGTAACCGATTGCACCACATTGGTCCAACCTGGCAACTGAATAAAGCTGTTGGTTGCAGGGTGGTTAAAAGTTCCGAAAGTCAGTGAAGTACAATTGCCAACCAATTGCGGGGTAACCTCCTCATAATCATCGCCCGCGTAAGTAATATCACCCGGTGTATATGTCAACGTAAGTGACCGGTCAGTCATATCCTGCATGATGGGAACCCAATCTACATAATTAGTCGCATATGTCATCGTGACCAAGCCATACAAGTCCTGGCTCCCATCCGAGTGAACCAGCCGGAAACCCTGAGTACCGATATCGCCGTCAACTCCATCCATTGGCAATAATTGGTCAACCGATGTTACGTCCGGTCCCTGATCAGCGGTATACGAGGTTTCGCCGCCGTTGGGTTCATAGACCGTGGCCGTCCAATTGGTGTAACTATATCCATTAAACGAACCATTGGCATTGGTAAGCGTCAGACCATTGAAATGCACATACGAATACCAACTGTTGTTCCAGCCATCGGGACGCAGATGTGGAACCGATCCATTAATGTAGGCCGGTCGCGTATCCCGTTGTTTGTAGGTAATAGTGAAGTCAATTTGCTCGCCCAGCGAAGTTGTGTATTCACATGGTTTGTCTGATACCCAAAGATTAATATAAGGTTCGGATACTGACCATTGCGGCATCCCAGCCGGCAACTTCTGTGGTGACATATTCTCGCCGGATCCACTTAAACCAGCATTCCCGGCACCAGCATTTGCAGCCGAACATGCCGGACATGGCATCAACGATAGATTACACAAATGATCGGCTCCATCATCTATGCAAATATAACCTTGAATAGTCATATCGAGGGAACCGCCGTAATAAAGATCTACGCATCCATTGTTCACTTTTCCAAGTGGCGGGCAAAGAAATATTCCTTTGCCACTTGGATAATTATAGGGCACACCGTAACCTCTGCCAATTATATAGTTTGTTGTATAATAATTAGTGGGAGCCACTACGATTCCCGGTATCACATTAGTGCCAAATCCATCTTGCTCAACGTGCAGGACATAAGGAATGCTGAACAGCTCATTCTTTGGTGCTGTAAGTAGTATCTTTACTCGCGATCCCTGCATTGTAACATTCGCTTGATCACTGGTTAACATGCTCAAGTATGCTCCCGGCGACGACCCTTGTAGCCAATTGGTTTGCAGCGGAAATCCTTGGAGGAGGTCCATGGTAGTGTACTCATTAGCTAATTCCCAATTATTGTTGGCATTGCCATATTTGCTAGGTATGCTCGACACTTCGCCGGTTGACAAGACATAATTCTGATTCATGGTGGACTCTGTAATTGAGCTAGTTAAACTGGCACTAGCCCAATTGTTGCAATCGGGACCGCACAACAATCCCAGGCAGTACGGAGTGCCCCAGTCAAATGTTACTGCATCACATTCAAGGCTGGGATAATTGTTTGTTGAAAGACCTGATATATAATCATTATCGACAACAGTCCACCCATTACTAAGAGTTACTGATCCCGTGGCCGCCCACTCGGTGTTGCCGAACGAGCAGGTTCCGCTGACATTGGTTTGCATCGTCCACATTGGACTCCCATTTGTTGCAACCATGTTGCTATCATACAAACAAAGCGTTTTATAGTTGAACTGCCCGTAATAATCTGGTTCATTCGTATCTTTTAGTTCTTTTGATTCAGTATATGTCTGTTGCACATAGTATCGAACTAATGGTGGACATGCATTTGTGAATGCTTGATAAAGATGGGTCTTTGTCCGAGAAATTGCGCCAGTCTGATACTTTGGTTGATAAGCATATTGTGCATGCAGTGGGAAAACCGCCCCAAGGTTGGCCAAGATTATGACAAAGCAGATGGAGATATGTTTCATATTAAAGACCTTTCGTAGTGCCAACAGATTAAGATTCAAGGTATATAAGATGCGGGCTTGGGTTCAAATATGAGCATCTTCAACCCGTTCGTAAAAGTCACGGTTCCATCACTGAATACGGGCAAGCACCAGTCAGCCAGATCGCCGGCATCAAAAATGCCATCGCCATTCGCATCCTCCAGATAATCAGGAATCCCATTGCCATTGGCATCCAGAGGTTTGCCATAGGGGTCGGTGGCTACATAATGATAGCCAATGTCCACAATAGAAATTCCCTCAATCGTTTGGTTGGTTTGAGTCGTGTAGTGATAAAAACCTAGCAGATTCGCGTTTGTGCTGCCATGGTCAATGAGTGGGCTGTTGGCCGGCAGGTAGAAATTGCCAAACCAACTGCTTTGCCAGTTGTAACCGTTGGTTACCATGATGTCATTTGCCCCAACGGTTTCCAATGTCCCGGAACTTGGGATGCCTACTCCGAAGTCATAATTCTGCCAACTGATGTTGGCGGAATTGTAGCTGTTGTAATTAAAATATGTGTAATTGGTGTTTCCGTTAAAGTTGTCCGCCCAGATCAATGCCGTGCCGTCAAAGGAGGTGTTTTGGATCTTCCAAAATGAAGCTGATTGGCCACTATAACGGCACAATGCCAAGCCTCCATTATAAAATGTGCAGTTTTGACAGGTGATGCTAGCGGCGTTATTTTGAGACCAAAAAGCTGTATAAATTCGATAAATCAGACAATTGGTGAAATAATAAGCCGGTCCGTAGGAGCCGATGTCACCACCATATAATTCACATTCTGAAAATCTTCCAACACCCGTTGCCCAATTATCACCAAATTGGTTTGGATCAGCAGCGCAAACCTCCCATTTCGTAAAACCAGCGTTCAATTGTGGTGGATTTGCTGAACTGCTCCCATGAAAAATAACCCCACCCAGCCAACCCTTCCCTGTCCAGTTTCCATTGCCTTCTTGAACGGTGTCGTAGCGAGCATAATTACAAGGCGCAGTTGCCGTGCCTTGAAATTGTAGAATGCCACCATCGTTCATGGAAATGCCCGTCATGGTACCGTCGGCTTCATACCAGCCAACGGCTGTGCCGGGGGTAAAAGTCACGCTCGCCGAAACACTGACGTCCCCAAACACATAATCCAATGGGTCGTAATGGTAGCCCAAGTCTGGAGCGGAATTCGTATCGCGCGGAGCTTGCGGTGCAAAAGTGGTGGTGGAAAAAGTTACCCCGGTATAGACAGTCGGTGGATAGGTGGTTTTCTGCTGCAAATCGGCTTGCAACGCTTGACTGATCGGGGCCGTGCCCGAATTACGATAGGTGTTGTTTGCCAAATAATAACTTCCAGCACCCACGGTTTGATACACCCCAGAATTATACCAGAGGTTCTGCACATAACTGGTGGTAACAGGCACCACGCCATATCCTCCTACAACGGTTAGCAAAGAATTATCCAGTGTAACTGCGCTAGTCGTGGCGGAGCCATCTGGATCATCCGTCAACAGGGTTCCTTGATCGAAAGTAATGTTCTCCGCCGTCGCTTGATACCCCTGACCGTAAAAGGCGGTTCCCACCTGGCTCATCAAAATATTTCCTGCATAAAGGGTCGTGTTTTCCGTATCCAACGCCGTGCCACAGTTGACAAATTGTCCATTGAGGACTGAATAATTACCAGCACTGGAAATGGCGGTTCCGACATTGCTGATACGCACATCATGCACTGTGCCACCGTTGGCCAGTGCCAATGCCACTACTGGTGGCGGTGGCATGGGCGGTGGAGGATCGCAGAGTTCACTGCCGCTTTCCGAATAATTCACGCTCCCGTCGCCCCCAACCACAAGTGTCCCGTTTTCCAAGGTTGGTGAAAAGCTGCCGTAGAAGAAATTCCAATCAACATCGTAAGCATAGAAATAACAAGGTTGGCTCAGGCCCGTGATGAAGGAATAGTCCGCCGAGCTGCCTGATATTATGTCCGGGCCACCCTCCACGTCCACCAGCAGATTCCAATTGCTGTCATAAATCCACACATATTGCAAATCCTCGCTCCAATTATTCTGAACCTGTAATGCCAGAGTTCCAGTGCATGGTGCCGCGCCGCCACTACCGCCCACATATATGCCTTCACCCAAAGCAAAATCATTCACGGAGGTAAATACGGCTGGCCGGTAAGCGGCCGTCTGGCAGTTGATGGTGCCCAAGACATTCAGCGAACAGGCATTGTTCGTGTCATATTTGATTACCGTGCCACCTTCAAACGTGGTATTTCCAGACAAATTGACGTTTCCGCTTATGCAGTATGTCATATCCCCTCGAAAAGTGAAGTCTGATTGATCCGTATTTAACTCCACATAATCCAACACAAAACCCTGATTGGCAGGCAAATCCATTGCCAGTTTCATCGGTTGCTTGGTGTCCTGTGCCAACGGCGTGGAGGGAAAATTCCTGACAGTTGATGCCAAGGTCGGATGCTTGGTTTGAATGCTGGATTGCAGCGGCAAAGCTTGCAAATTAGCCTGAATGTCCGGCACGGGAACAATCTCCAACAGAATTTTCCGCCCATTCACCGTGTCATATTGGCGCTGCACAGACAGTTTCTGGCGGGAATTCTTTGCTTTCCCCAGGTCAAACGCCTTCCCATGTCCTAGTTGCATTGCCCCCCAAGAGACGTCTTCATCCAATCGGCTGTTATTCCGCCCTTGATGCCTTTTAATAGTTTCTTTCGGCGGCTTGAGGAATTCCGTCATCACTTCAAGTTCCGTAGTGACAGAATTTAAACCAAAAGATTCCGGCGTCGGTGGCTGCTCCCGCAGTATGACGTCCTGCTCAAAGCTTCCCTTCTTGTAGGTGTAACTGACATCTGCCTTTACCCCGCTAAACGCATTTGGATACAACACCTGGTTGGCAGAAATCAATTCACCTTGCGAATCTTGAATCTGTGCGACCAGCGCGCTTTTGCCGCTGGCGCTGTCATAATAGGCGAGTCCTAGAATATTGCTCCGCAACCGTTTTCCGTCCGGGGTCTGCTGGTCGATTGCTCCGGTCGAATTCAAATTGTTGGCAAATATTACCTGGTATTGACCTTGACGGGCAATGGCTCCACCCGAAATGGATTGGATCAGATCCTGCGATTCCACCCACTGCCCGCCAGCACTTTGGTAATTCATACCGGTGGCAATTTCTTGGTATTGATGGACAAGAGTCACGACTTGCCCCTTGGGTCCAATTTGATACGTTTTACGCTGCCACAACTTGTGATTAGCCCCACGGTCCACTATTTGATAGGGGGTAGGCGCAGGCAAACTGGCACCGGTGGTGGTGGCTTGGCTGGAAGCAGTTGGCGGACTTACCACCTGTGCTTGAACGCCAGTAAATGCCAAAATCAACAATGATGCCAAGATACTTATAGTTTTCATACGAGGGAAAAATGAAGAGTAAGGAGACGCCAAATTACCCACCTGCAAGAGACAATTCTCACCCGCCAGCCATGAATCCTCAATGGTTGCTGTCCATCCAAATCCAATTGTCCTGTATTTATCACACCCACCCAATGGCACCAAATAATCAGAATTGCCAGAGACGGTTTCTTTTTTACACCCATTTTAGAAAGTTTCAAGGATTATTTTAAACTATCTGCTTTGGAAACAGTTTTGGTGCATTTACGACAATTTAATTCTGAAATCGCGCAATAGACGGTTAGTTGTAGTTGGGTGCAGCGTAAAATGATGTCTGTTTGAACTGACGGTAGCAGGATAAACACCTGCCAAAGTCACAAAGAAATAGACTGGTACATCCAAATCTCAAAGCATAACTGGAATAAACCCATCATTTTTCTGGTCTATAAAATCACTACGAAAGCCAAGACCATCCCCATCTCCCACAAATCACGCAGGTTCTCTCTGAATTGGCCCTAATTCAGACCCGGCAATGACTGTAATTTAACCCCTTTCCAGCCCCGACCACCAGCCCCTCCCAAATCATTCCTCAAACAAACATTAAATTGCTCAGTAATCAACGGTGCCACAACTGCCCTAAAATCTGGTCTCTTCATATCAGGCAATTCACGATCTTTCAATAATCTGCGAAACACCTCATATGCATCCCCTAACCTCAAGATTTGCCCAGGTTCAGCACTCAATACCTCTTCCACAAATTTCCTAGCTACCCTCTCACACAACTCAATTCCACGGACTCTCTGGTATTTGGACTGGGCTGAAAAATACGAAGAATCAGCTGCCAAAACTGATTTCGCCCTGTTCACTACTTGCTTCGCTACCTTGTCTGACCTGAACTCCATGAACAAATTAAGGATATTCACACTATTATCTAAGCATTTTGTAGCTTGTATCAAAATGCCTCGATAAAGATTCTGCAACTTCTCTGGACTGACTAGCTTATAGATGGGCTGGAACGGGGAATTGAAATAAAACTGCATCTCCGGCTCATAATACACAACTGACAACCCAATTCTCGGATCTGAAAGTATGCTAGCGAAGAAGTCTATATTAATTGAGACCGGGTTAATCTTACATTTGCTAGTTAGATTAGTTTCGAGTACTTGCAGAAAAGCAGGTCCAAATTGCTGGGTCTGAACTGGGAAGAGCTGATTAAAATAGGCGTTTGGCGTGATGATGTGGTTTAGTCCAGGTCTTAGTCTAGGCTCATTCAGTTCAAGTGCTGATTCGTATACCATTTAATTATCTCCTCTCTTTCAGGTTCTTCGGCCAATTCACTTCCTAACGAGTCCAAGAAGTTCAGTCTCCAGCGCAATTCCCGATACTGACTCTGAGCTAGTTCGTGCAGGTCTGGGTTAGGGCAGTCTATTTGATTGAGGTGCATGATTCTTAAGGATAGCTAGGATTGTTAAGCATAAATATTCTTGATCTGAATTATCTATAACATTGGCAAAGATCCGACTCCTCTTCAATATACCCTAGCGCAATCCCCCTCTTCACAACTCTTTCATATTCACACTTCCATTCCGCTTCTAGTCTAGCATTCACTTCTCTCCACTTCTCCGGCAAGTCTTTCCCAAGAACTACGAGCTCAACCAAGGAATCCGGGTCAGAGAGAGTTTGAGGTTTGCGCTTAAATC
>Ga0302277_1002685_pt1 | contig 12513 bp, 17 predicted proteins | sample III_Bog_N3_1_FD_198759 | JGI IMG/M metagenome (GOLD analysis project Ga0302277, IMG submission 198759) | Peat permafrost microbial communities from Stordalen Mire near Abisko, Sweden - III_Bog_N3_1 | ecosystem: Environmental > Terrestrial > Soil > Wetlands > Peat | place: Sweden: Abisko... | reverse complement strand
AACCTCTTGCCCGTGGTCAAAACTCAAAAGGCCCACTTCACCCATTACAACCACGAACAGATCGTCTTGAGCTGCGGCGACTTCTTCCAGTTGAACGCCCATGAGAAATACGACCTCATCTACGACCGCGCGTCACTGGTGGCCCTGCCCGCTCCCATGCGAAAAACCTATGCTGAGGTATTAAAGAAGGCTCTGAAGATCGGCGGAAAGTACCTGCTGGTGGTTTATGACTATGACCAAACCAAAATGGAAGGGCCGCCCTTTAGCGTAAGCACCCCCGAAATTCATGAACTTTATGAAGACCGATTTAAGATTGAATTGCTGCATAGCGAAAAACCGGCAAACGAAAGCCCCCGGTTGGAAGCTGTCGGCGGCCTGGAAATTAAGGTTTATCGTCTGGAAAAAATCCGTTAGCTGTTTGTTGGCGAATACCTAATTAAGGATTTTAGGGCTTCTGGAACCAGTCATGCTCAAGGGCATTTGTCTACCCGTGAGTGTAGATGAGGTAACTCTTTAACCTCATTGAACGTACTGAATAACAGGAAATCTGGATTCATCCTCTCCAGCTTTCGTGACACTAAAAAAATTCGAGGTAATCAATCGATGGGAAAACTGAGCGGAATTATTTTATTAGGATTCTTTCTAGGGGGTGTTGTCATGGTTCAAGCCGCCTCATCCGATTCAATGGATAAACCCGTTTATGATAGTCCGCAGGCGGTCCATCCCCTGGAAAAAGGACAAAGTATTCCCAATGGCGAGTTGGAAACTTTGGCCGGAAAAAAAATCAATCTAAAGTCCCTGGTTTTCCAAAAGCCAAGTATCCTCATTTTTTACCGAGGGGGCTGGTGCCCTTTCTGCAATCTGCAAATGGGTCAATTGGTAAAAATCGAACCCGATTTGATGAAGATGGGCTATCAGGTATTGGCCATTACGCCGGATAAACCGGAAAGCCTGCGCGTTAGCATCGACAAACATGGGATTAACTACACTCTGCTTTCCGACCGAACCATGGATTTAACCCGCCAATTCGGCCTGGCCTACCGGCTCGATCCCGAGACATTGGAAAAAATGAAAGGTTTCGGGGTTGACCTGGATCAATCCACAGGAAACTCCCTCCACGAACTGCCCGTCCCAGCGGCCTTCGTGGTGGATACCAAGGGCATGATTCACTTTGTTTATTACAACGTCGATATTAAGGTCAGGGTCAATCCGGACGATTTGATGGCCGCGGCGAAAGAAGCTTTGAAATAAAACTGGTCAAAGCGAATATAGTTTAGGTTCGCCCCAACTTAAAATCTCAAATGGTGAAGACAAGATTGATACTCCAAATTGGCATATCAAACTCTCGGATTCTTTTTTGTTAAGTTAAACCACAAAACCTTCAGAAAAGCCTTTGAAGTTTCGTTTTACCGCTCTATTCAACGGGCTTGTGGCCCTTGCCGGTTAAGACCAGGCCCGCCGCGTTGGCCGAGGAGACAAACTTGGCGCTGTCATAGATCTGCAAAACGGAGTAAAAAGGTCCCGCGTAACCCGGGGTAAAACTCAGCACGATAGTCGTCGAGCTGTTGCCCGCCAGTTTGAGGCTCTTTAGCGGCGTCCCGCTGGTCGACATCGAAGCCGAAAAAGCTTGGGTGCTCACACTGATTAATGAAATGTTCAGGTTAACCGCCCCCGCACCCGAATTGTTGAGGGTGATGGTTTTTTCCGCGTGGGTGTTTATTAAAATATCGCCAAAATCCATCGGCCCGGCGTTGGGGCTGCCGGTCGGCCCGGTGCTTCCCCCCTGGCCCGGCGCGGGCGTGGTCAGCGCGTTTATGTAGCCGCCCGACAGGGTTAAACAGCCCTTCACCATCATCCCCAAGCCGGTTACTTGTAAGGTGGTCGGCTGAATATTAATGCCGCCCAGATTGCTGGCCGTTAATTCATCGGTGCTCAAACCCACTTCATACGGCGCTGCGATAATATCCGCCCAATAACCCCCGCCCGGCTGAAGCGGTATATGGGTGCCGGTCAAAGGCTTATAACCAAACGGCGGTTGAAGAGCCTGCGTCAAATCCAGCGTTACCGGCCCGTTGGTGGCATTGTTCCAACCCACGCTCTTCATCGCGCGCTGGCCTATCCACACATAGCCAAAGTCCGTAGGGTCCTGGCTCACCGTCACTCCGTTAAATTTGCAACTGAGATTTAAAACCGCCGTGCTCAAGAGCAGAAAAATAAAAAATGGACGCATTGCCTTACCCCTTTATTATTAAATCTTCAAGACGAAATGAAAGACTTGTGGGAAATAATTGTACAAAATCCGGCGCTTAATCCGCAAATTCATTGGCAAGAGTCATATGATTTGGTTGCTTCCGTTTCAATGGAGAAGGTAGTGTCTCGTTCGAACACATTCAAAACAAACTTTTTATTACGGGTTCCTGATCAAATCCGTCAGCCAAACCACCAATGGCAGCCATTCGCCCCGGCCCTCTTGGTTCCAAACATCGTCGTTAAAAAAACTTCGAAGAATTCCGACATATTGGTGTTTGGCCACACGGCCATAGTGGGCATCCTGCGGGAGGCGCCGGCCGGCGTCCCTGATTTCAATCGACATATAGCGGACCAGATCGTCCAGACGGCAGTCCTGCTTCAGGCGGTCATAACTGGTGCGCGTGGAGTTGATCAGCCGGGGGGCGTATTCCAAAGGCATCGCCACCCATTCGCTCAGCCATTGGTTGAGGGTATTTTTCGCCGCCTGGGCCCCATCCCACTCGCGGCAATATTTTTGGATTTGTTCGAGTAGGACTTCTTGAGTGATGGCCCCTGTACCGAGCCCGCCGGGCGAGGTGCGAGCCTTGGGCGCGCCTGATGCATTTATGGATTCATCTGGTTCCACATCACACCTCGATAGATACGGCGATAGGGTTTACATTTTCCCCTTATTTTTCGCCTAAGGCTTCCAAATCCGCCAAATCCTGTTTACGGCCCGTTGCCCGCTTATTGGCTGTGTATTCCTGTCGGCCCAAATAATGCACCAAAACATCGTCGTATTTTCCGGCGGCCTTTCCCTTATCGGCCTGCTCCCATGACACGCCAGAGATGGACGTAAGAATATCGACTCGCACAGGGGGATGGCCTAACTGAACCACTTGTCCTGGTTTCAGAAAGTCCTCATCGGAAAGGTTCAGAGAACCAAAACCAAAATCTTTTAAAGTTTCCATTACTTTTTTCGCGTTGGAAGCAACAGGACGGACGTAGATATCAATATCACCCGTGTTGCGGGGAACCCCATGAAAAGCCAGGGCATAAGCCCCGACAATCATATATTCAACTTTGTGACGGTTTAATAACGTGAGCAATTCTTTGAAGTCTGGCTGAGGATCCATAGTATTCCCTCCGTAATATTTCGACCGCCGCAATGCGTTCTTCGGTTGAACGGCTCAGCCAATAGGCAAGATTATCCTCGGGCGTTTCTTCACCTAATTTGATTATTTTGACAGCCGTTTTATCCATGCGGTTGCGGCCTCTCAAGTCATTAACAACATCTATTATATAACACCCGTCAAACCAAAACCGCTTCGGATTCTTTTAAAAACCCAATGCGTCTTTTTGGCTTTTCGGGTTCTTTCATCAATTGCTTTATGGCATCAAAGACCACCTGAAATTGATGGTCGTGGGCGTTAAACTTTCGCTCCAAATCTTTCAGCCGCGTGGCGAAATCCTTGTTGGTTGCCAATATTTCCCGCAAGCGAGCAAAAGCCCGCATGTCCCGATTTTCCATAAAGCATTCAAAGAAATCGGGACTATGCCGACACCGTAGCGGTAACTGAAACATAAAAATCTTCTGGGAACCTTACCGGTTCACCGTGCTCATGTCCGAGTAGCGGGGGCCCGCGGTGATCTGCTGGGGAAAGGCCCTGTCTAGCTCCGCCAAATCCTCGGGGGTTAAAACCACATCCAGCGCCTTTACGTTTTCTTCCAACCTAGCGCGTTTTTTGGTTCCCGGTATTGGCACCACATCAATTCCCTGCGCCATCACCCAGGCGAGGGTCAGTTGGGCGGGTGTACAATTTTTCTTGGCGGCGATTTGCTTGACTTTATTCACCAGATCGAGATTCTTTTTAAAATTCTCGCCCTGAAACCGAGGACTCATTCTTCGCCAATCATCCGCCGGCAGGTCATCGGGCGATTGAAAGGTTCCTGTCAAAAAGCCCCGGCCCAGCGGGCTGTAAGCCACAAAACCAATGCCCAGCTCCCGGGTGGTTTTTAAAATTTCCAGTTCGGGTTCCCGCGACCAAAGCGAATACTCGGTCTGTAAGGCTGAAATGGGATGCACCGCGTGGGCCCGGCGTATCGTGTCCGGAGCGGCTTCCGACAACCCTAAAAAGCGCACCTGGCCTTCTTGCACCAGATTGGCCATGGCGCCGACGGTTTCCTCAATGGGCGTGTTCTTATCCACCCGATGCTGATAGTAAAGATCGATATAGTCTATGTTTAATCGCCTCAGCGAATCGGCGCAGCATTGGGCCACATAATCGGGCTTGCCGTTAATCCCTAAATACTTTCCGTCGGCGGCGCGCTGGTTGCCAAACTTGGTGGCGATGACGAATTTATCCCGGTTCCCTGCGATGGCTTCGGCGATCAGTTCCTCATTTTTAAAAGGCCCGTACATGTCGGCGGTGTCTAAAAAGATAACTCCCAGCTCCATCGCCCGATGAATGGTCGCCATCGATTCTTTATCGTCACGCCCCGCGTAAAAGTCGGACATGCCCATACAGCCCAACCCCATCTTCGATACCATTAACCCCTGACCGCCCAAGGCTACTTTTTCCATGGATTCCCCCTGTGTCGAATCTATAGCTATCCATCATCCACCAGATGATGGATACGGTTTGCTTATGCCAAATGCATAGCATTTGGTACAAGCTGAGACACGCGATTTGGATGTACCCAATCAGGTCTCGTCGACTGCTGAGACAAATAATGGGATTGGGTGCCTCCTGTGTGTGATGGTTTTGTATATCAAAACGGTACGCCCTTCGAACGGGGATTGCAATGCCGGGTCTCACGAAGTATGCGCGGTGGGTGTCCCCACGAAGAGAGCTATTTTTTAACTTTTCACAGTCTTGTTTCGTTTCCACCAGCCCGGAAGCTTATTCCTCCAATAAAAAGGGTACCGAACCCAAGGATTCGATACCCTTTCAACCTATTTGATTTAAGACTCCGATTACGGAAATCTCAGCGGGTGGGATGCTTAGTGTTCCCCTCTCATCGGTTTCGGGGAAACCTGGTTGGCTCCCCTCACGGCCTTGCCCGACACCTTGCGGCTGGGTTTGGTTTGCTTCTGGTGATGGGCCTTGTGCTCGGCCTTGAACTGGTCGATTTGAGCCTGGGTGAGGCGGGGATGGTCATTGGAAGCCCAGGCTCCCGTTCCGCTCACCGCCATCGCTAGGATAATCATCGCTGCCTTGAAGATCTTTTTCATTTTCTTTCTCCTTTTTAATTTTACCGGCGTTTAGTTTTAATCATTATGGTTAACCGTTGACGGTGTTACTGCGCCTGAGGCTCGGTTCCCTGCACAATCACCCCGTGGTTCACCAGTAAGTTCCAATCGGCATTAGCGCTCTCTGCGCCCATCGGGTTTCCGCTCAGGTTGATGTTAGAGTTGGACCCGAAGGACCCGGCGTTTTGGGCCGAGACTAAGGGGTCAATGTCATTGATCCTGTTGTTTTCCACGCCAAGCGCTCCAAGAATCGTCATGCCAGAGAGTCCCGTGATATCGATCAAGCCGCAGTTCCCGACTTCCAAGCATTGAAGATTAACCATGCTGGACAGGTTCGGCAAAGTGGCGTTCAGGGGGTTGTTATCGGCGGCCAAGAGCACCAAATTGCTGATGAGGGTGACCGGAGAAAGATCCGTGATCTGACAATTATCAATGTCCATGCTTTGAAGATTGACGCAGCCTGACAGGTTCGGCAGTCTCGTCAGCGGATTGGCGTACAGTTCAAGATTCTGCAGGTTCGTCATGGCGTTCATTCCCGAGGGGATCGCGGCAATCTGGTCGGCATCAGCGTTCAGCTCGACCAACTGGGTCAAGCCAGTCACGGGCGACAAGTCGCTGACGGGAATATTATAAGCTTCAAGAACCTGCAAGTTCGTTAAACCCGCGATGGGCGAAAGGCTGGTAACTGAACTATACCCGATCTCCAGGCTGGTCAGATTCGTCAGGCCCGAGATGGGGGTCAGGTCGGTGACAGGGTTGGCCGTCAAATTGAGGGTGTTTAACCCGGTCAAACCCGAGATAGGGGTCAGATCCGTGATGTTGTTCCAGCTCACTTCCAGGTCGGTCAGGCTGGTGCAATATTCCAAACCTTCCAAACTGGTTACACCCGCGTTATCCACCGACAGGCTGGTCAGGGTGGCCAATTTATCCGCCGTTATGGTGTCCGAAGGAGAACTCAGAACCCCATTCGAATACAGAACCTGCCCGAGGGCCGCCTGCAGGTTTGAGTCGGTAATCTGCACAGTGGGGATTGGCGTTGTCGAAGGAGTGGTGCTTCCCGTAACGACGACCGTCGGGATTGAATTCACCGGGTTGACCACGGGTACTAGTGGGTTGCTATTCCGGGCACAAGCGAATGGAGTGGCAGTTTTATAGGCCCCAAAAGCCAATAGCACGCCAAGCCCAAGAATGACGCATAAAATAAGCGCTGTAAAAGAGCTGCTGTTTTTCATTTTTATAACTCCTCTTTAGATGTCGATTAAAAATTTCGTTTACGTTTAGCGGATCTGCAGTAAAGCGATAAAAGCCATTGGAGGGTCAAGAAAAGAACCGATCCCAAAAACCCAACCCCGATCACCGCGCCAAACCCATCTGCTTTGACATGGTAGAAATAGACAAAAGAGGCGCCCAAAAATCCCCCCAGAATGCCGCCGGCGCGATATCCCAGATAAGACCCAGACCCGATCCTTTTCCCCAGCTGTTGGCAATCCATCCGGCGACTCCGCCGAAGATGAAAATCCAAATCAATTTAGAAAAATCCGCGGTGTCATATATTAAAGACCTTCTGTATCCAGGGATGGAACATCAAATCGCGGGCTTATCACCCGATCGGTTTGAATAAAGATTGATCTGACTCAACTATTGAGAGCAAGTTCCATACCCTGGCGTTAATGGAGGGAATTTGCGGGACGGGATCTCCAACATCGATAAAAAGCGATTTTTTATGGGCGGACCGATGAGAAATATTTATCAAAATGAAAAATAAAATATCATTTTGATTATCAAACCCTTCGTCCACAAAAGAAAAAGGGTCAAGAGTTACCTTGGACTTCCCCCGAAAAAATGGACACCTCAGAGGAGAGACGAACCTAAAGTGTTGAATGCAGCCTGTTGCTTACCCCCAAGGTAAGCGACATTGTTTGGCGGTCCCAATCGCAATCGAGCGAATAGCGTTCACTACTCTCCGCTGTGCCGATTCACCATAAGACTGTCATGAAAATCGGTACTATGCCGAACTATATATATTATTTTAATAGATGGTCGGCTTGAGGTGCAGGGAGCCTGGAACCTTTTTTGTTCGTAAGCCCGCGGCAGGTGGTTTTAAACACGCTTTAAAAATTCTTTGTCCACGATCACTGACCTTCGCTGTACCGATTATCTCTAAAACAGATTGAGATCGGTATGCGGTTCGATGGTCGCCCCGGAGTGGACAACCTCATCCCGCCGCGGGCGCGAGTATTTCGGCGATTTTCTTTTTGAGCTCGTCCATATCCACCGGCTTGGTGAAGAACCCGCTGATATTAAGATTCATGGCGTTGATTTCCTCTTCCTTATTCTTGAAAGCGGAAACCACGATGATCGGAAGATGGGGAAATTGTTCCCTTACCCGGGGGATCAGTTCAAAAGCGTCCATGTCGGGCATTTTAATATCGGTGACCAGCAAGGCGACCGGTTCGTCTTCCAGCATCCCGAGCGCCTGGTATCCGTTTTCCGCCGTGACGGTCCGGTATCCGGCTTCGATCAGCACCTCCGTATATAAAAAGACGGAGGCTTTTTCATCCTCGGCGATCAAAATAGTCAATGGTTCATCCGGCATAAAGCCTCCTCATTTTTGATCCTTACTCTCGATTGGCAAATCAACCGTAAACCGGCTTCCCTTCCCCAGCTCGCTGTCCACGCTCAAGCTTCCTCCGTGGGCGACGACGATCTTATGGCAGATGCTCAAACCCAAACCCGTCCCCGTGACCTTCGTCGTGAAAAAGGGGTGAAACAGTTTGCCGAGGTTTTCACTCGTGATTCCCGCGCCCGTATCCCCCACCGAAACCGAGACCATCTGCTGATGAAGGAACAACTGTTGAAAAACATCCCCCTCGGTTTGAACGCCGGAGGACTCCGGGACCAGCCCGTCAATGAGCCGGGTTTTTAAGGTCAGCCTGCCGCCCTCTTTCATCGCCTGGATCGCGTTTAACATGAGATTTAATAAAACCTGGCGTATTTTGGCGGGGTCGATAAGGCATAGGGGCAGGGCATCGGCGTAAACCCGCTCCACCACGACCCCCGCCAGCTCAATTTTTTCCCGCAAAAAGTCGACCGTCTGATCCAGCAGTTGATGGATATCCATCCTTGTTTTTTGGACTTGATCCGGACGGCTGTATTCCAGAACATCATTTACAATTGTGTCGATACGGTGAACCTCTTCCACGATAACGTCCGCGTATTTTTTCATTTTGGGATCGGACATGTTTTCCGACAACCGCTTTGAGAAACCCAGGACCGAATTCAGCGGATTTTTGATCTCATGGGCGACCCCTGCGGCAATCTGGCCCAGGGCGCTCAGCCTTTCGGACCGCAGCAATTGACCTTCCATTTGCTTCAAAAGCGTCATATCCCGGAAAGCCGCAATGGCGCCGATAATCTCATTCGCCGAGTTCCGGAGCACCGAAGTTTCCAGACTGACCGGAATAATCTCCGACCGGATCGTTTTCAATTCCAAATTGTCCTGAACAAAACCTGTTTCCTCCTCCAGGGTCCTTTCCAGGGCGAAAACCACGGGTTTCAGGTTATCCGGAAGTTTCTCCAGACGCCGGGGGGCGGTTTCGGTTTCGGGCAAACCCAGGATCCGGCGGGCTCCCTGGTTCAACGTCAGGACGGTTCCCTCTTTACCCACCACCACCACTCCGGATTTTAACGACGCGAGAACGCAATTGTGGTATTCCAGCAGCGCTTTCAATTTTTGATTGGTCTCAAACAGCTTGCTTGTGGAGGCTTCCACCTTCGCGGACATGAAATGGTTCATAGTGACGAGCGCTTCGCGCTCCTCCTTGTTCCTTTTCGTTTCGACTGCCATATATCCGCTCATCGCCGAAGCGACAAACAAAAAAGGGAAACTGACCAAATAGGCGGTGTCCGTGGACCAGAACTCCCCCGTGTTCTTGAAGTGAAGAAAGGCGTAAACGGAGCAGGAAACAATCGCCACAGAGAAAACGCTCCGGACGTCCTGGGACAGGGCCGAGATGAAAACCGTCATAAAAAAAATCAGAAAAAGCTCGGTTTCCGCAATCCCGGCCAGGTATATACCCGCCACGATGAAAACCGTGTCCGAAATGAAAAAAACGGAAAGAAGCCGGTTGCCCTCAAACCACCTTGAACTTAAAAAGAACATGGCCACGATGGACCCGGCATAAGCGGTGGAAAGAACGATAATTCTGAGATCAAAAATACCCGAAGTGTTTTTGATGTTGAAAAAGGAGAAAACAAAAACGATGGCGAAAATCAAAAAACGGAAAAGGATCAAAATTACTTTTTTGCTTAAATTAGAGGATTTTTTTTGCTCCTGATCGCGCAGGCGGTTTAAATCGGTTTCACTTTCAGGAATAAAAGCTCCCAGGGCCACCTGGTTACTCATGGCTTCGGGTCCTGTCCCAATCCGTGGTGGCATCCTCTGGCTTTTTTGGATTAGTTTTATTTATTTTTAAGGATTTCATGGATACAAAATTTTAAAGGCGTTAGAAAGATATGACAATGACGCCGGACATGCATGAATTTTGCCGTCGAACAAAGGAACTCCTCGTCATAAACAGGTTACAGACTAAAATTGATAGACAAGCGCCGCTTTGATGTACATGGCGATGGCCCCGACAATCCAGCCCGCGAAAAATAGTGCGACGGGCTTGGCTTTTTCTTTACCACCCTTGAGCCAAAATAAGCCGAGAACGACCGCCATAACAATGGCCACCGCAATACCCCAACTGACGAATGGATTCATAACGATTGCCCCTGATCATGCCTGTCAAAACCGGTCCGTGTGGATCTTTCCCATCAATTCTTTTTCTATTTCCACCCAATCTGTCAGATCGTCATTCGGGGGACATCCCCTGTCCATCCAGCGGTAATAAGCGGCCTCTTGCTGATATTTCTTCGAAACACTCATCCCGGATTTCGCTGTCTTCTCTTTTGTTTTTGCCATTTTCTACTCCTTCAATTGGGGTTGATAAAACATAAACTTGTTTCTCGATTCACATCCTCCGCGAAATACTCTCCTACGGCACCGTATTCTTTTATTTTTTTATTCCATTTCCTCTTCAAGCTGCTGGGCCTGGTTTTGCTGGTCAGGGGTCATTTTTTTCCAGTGTCTTTTGAGATAAGCCTCATCGTTGATAATATCGGATTCGTAGTTGTCCGCCCGTCTCTGGTCCCTTGCCATCGCGTTTTCGTCCTCGCTTTGGTTCAGCTGGCTCATGACGTCCTGATGTATCCGGCCGCGCATTTCTTTTTTTTCATGGATATATTTTTCATAACCGATTTTTTCAACGTTTATCTTGTCCAGTCTCTTTTCAATTTGGCTCTTGGCCGGCGTTTGCGCCAAAACCCATCCCGCCGATCCTCCCAGAAACAAAATCGCGAATACTGTTCTCAACCCGAATCTCATGTTTTTCATGGGAACTTCTTTCAAAAATAATTCAAAGACAGTTTCTTCGGCTCATCCCTCTTTGTGAAAATCACCCGCGATCAGCCGGCAACAAACCGAGAAACAACGGGGAGATGCCGAGCCCCCGCCCTTGGGGACGGGGTCAGCTTGTCAAAATGATTTTTTTCTTTTTCCATACTCCATCTCGACTGGATTAAAGCCATTCCTGTTTCGGAGGTTCGATAACCTTCGCTTTGTCCGCCTTGTCCTGGCCGATTCCCATCGTCAAGGCTGTCAATCCGGCCATGCTTCCCAACTGCATGGATTCCACCGCCGTGCTGGGCACAATGACGATGGTGGAATTTTCTTTCAAACCCTCATAAAGCATGTTCATGGCTCTCAAGTGGAGCGCGACCGGATTATTGATATAGGTCTTGGCTGCTTCCCCAAACTTCTCCGCCACCTGGCGTTCCGAATCGCCCAAAATAACCCGGGCCTGGCGTTCCCGTTCCGCCTGAGCCTGCATCGACATGGCATCCTCTAAAGCGGATGGAATAAGAACATCTTTGACTTCCACCGAGATCACATTCACGCCCCAGGGTTCGGTGCGCTCATCAATAATTTTCTGCAATTCCTTGCTGATCTTTTCCCTTCCTTCGAGCATGTCCGAAAGCATGGTCTTGCCGATCACGTCCCTCAGAGCGGTCTGGGATGCCCAACTGATGGCGGTTTTATAGTCGGCCACATCCAGCGCCGCCTTTTTGGGATCTAAAACTTTCCAGAACAAAACCGCGTCCACGTCGACCGGCACCGTATCTTTGGTCAGGGTCTTTTCCGCCTTGAAAGTGGCAGTGATCACGCGGGTGTCTATCCAGTAGGGTATCTCGTCGATGATGGGAATAATGAAAAACAATCCCGGCCCCGCGAGGGCGTGGAATTTGCCCAAACGTAAAATAACCGCCTTGTCCCACTGGTTCGCGACTTTAATCGTGATGGAAACAAAACAGGCGGCGACAAAAAAGACAGATCCAATCACGATACTCGTCGATGGATTCGTAGTTCCATAGGCCCCAAAAGCCAATAGCGCGCCAACCCCAAGAATGACGCAGAAAATCAACGCTGAAAAAGAGCTGCTGTTTCTCATTTTTTTACCCCTATTTAGATGTGGACTAAATCTATCTTTTAAGTTTTGCGGACCTGCGGTAAAGCGATAAAACCCACTGGAGGGTCAAGAAAAGAACCGATCCCAAAAGCCCAACCCCGATCACGGCGCCAAACCCATCCGCTTCGATGTTGTAGAAATAGGCAAAAGAGGCACCCAGAAATCCCCCCAAAATGCCGCCGGCGATATCCCAGATAACACCCAGACCCGATCCTTTTCCCCAACTGTTGGCAATCCATCCGGCGACTCCGCCGAAGATTAAAATCAAAATCAATTTAGAAAAATTCGCAGGGTCATACATAAAGGCCTTCTTGATCCAGAGATTGAACATCAAATCGCGGGCTTGTCATTCGATCGGTTTGAAAGATTGATCCGACTCAACTATTCAAGCAAGTTTCATACCCTGGCGCGAATTGATTGAAATTCGCGGAACAAGTTCTCCAACATCAAAAAAAATCGACT
>Ga0302277_1002676_pt1 | contig 12535 bp, 6 predicted proteins | sample III_Bog_N3_1_FD_198759 | JGI IMG/M metagenome (GOLD analysis project Ga0302277, IMG submission 198759) | Peat permafrost microbial communities from Stordalen Mire near Abisko, Sweden - III_Bog_N3_1 | ecosystem: Environmental > Terrestrial > Soil > Wetlands > Peat | place: Sweden: Abisko... | reverse complement strand
CACCATTCTTGCGCTTGCCTTTCCCGATGCCAAACATCTACCCATCGGGGCCAGCCCATCGCTGCCCGTGCTTGGATTTGCGTTCCTGATTTCTCTGATTACGGGTGTACTGTTCGGCGCAGGGCCGGCGTGGTTATCGTCGCACGCACAACCAGCCGAGTCGCTGCGCGGCGTCAACCGCTCCACGCGCGACCGCTCTTCGCTGCCGCAGAAATCTTTGGTTGTATTCCAAGCCGCGCTGTCTTTGGTTCTGCTCGCCGGAGCCATTCTGATGACCAAATCGCTGGCCAACCTGGAGCATCAGAAGTTGGGCATCGCCACTTCCAACCGCTACGTGTTGCATTTCGATCCGGCCGGCGCCGGCTATACCGTCGATCGTCTGCCTGCGCTTTATCGCCAGATTGAAGATCGCTTCTCCGCGCTGCCGGGCGTGGCCAACATCAGCATGGCGCTCTATAGCCCTCTGGAAGGCGATAACTGGGGCGAGTGCGTCATCCAGCAGGGTCATCCAATGCCGGGGCCAAACGTCAATTGCGGTTCGACCTGGGATCGCGTCACTCCGCATTTTCTCGATTCCATCGGCGTGTCCATGGTGCGCGGACGCGGCATCACCGAGCAGGACACGGCTGCTTCGCCGCAGGTCGCCGTGGTCAACGAAGCTTTCGTCAAGCGCTTCTATCCCAACCAGGACCCGGTGGGTCAGCACTTCGGCATCGACCTTCCGCAGTACTCGGGCGGTTGGGAGATTGTGGGTGTCTTTCACGATTTCAAGATGAACAATCCGCGCGATCCAGCGCGCCCTCTTTATCTGCGCCCGCTCGCTCAGCAGTTCACGGGCTACAAAGAAGACATGCTGATTTCAACCGAAACGCAATCGATGTTTGTCAACGCCATGATTCTCGACTTCAACACGCCGCAGCAGAATGTGGACGCGCTGATTCGGCGCACCCTGGCCGGCATCGATCCAAATCTCACCGTGATGGATCTGCGGTCTTTCGATGCTCAGGTAGCTGGAAACTTCAACCAGGAACGCCTGATCGCGCGGCTCACCAGCCTCTTCGGAATTCTTGCGTTGATTCTTGCCTCGGTCGGACTTTATGGCGTGATGTCTTACTTTGTCGCTCGCCGCACCAGCGAGATCGGTATCCGCATGGCTCTCGGCGCCACGCGCTCGAGCGTGGTCGCCATCGTCATGCGCGGCGCGCTGTGGCAGATTCTCATCGGCCTTGGGCTCGGCATTCCGGCCGCGCTCATTGCCGGTCATCTGATGGCCAGCCAGCTATATGAAGTCAGCGGGGCCGACCCGCTTGCTCTGGCTGGCGCAACCCTGGTGCTCGGCATCTGTGCTGCTGTTGCGGGTTTTATCCCCGCGCGCCGCGCCGCTTCCATTGAACCCATGCAGGCATTACGAACCGAATAGAGAGGGACTCGAAGATGCAGACAATTATCCAAGACATCCGCTACGCGCTGCGCCAGTTGCGCAAGTCGCCGGGGTTCACGCTCACCGTGATCGTCACGCTTGCTTTGGGGCTGGGCGCAAATGCCGCCGTCTTCACGCTCTTCGACCAGGTGTTGCTGCGCATGTTGCCGGTTGAGCGGCCCAGGGAACTGGTTCGCTTCGTATGGACAGGCGGCTTTTCCGGTTCAGGCAGCAGCTTCGGAGGCGATATCAATAATTACTTCTCCTATCCCATGTACAAGGATCTGCGCGATCAGAATCAGGTTTTTGCGGGAATGCTGGCAGCCGAAAAAACCAGCGTAGGCCTTTCGTGGCATAACCAGGCCGAGAACAAGGACGCCGAGATCGTAACCGGGAATTACTTTCAATTGCTCGGCCTCAAGCCAACCCTCGGCCGCTTGCTGACTCCGCAGGACGATACTGCGAAGAATGCCAATCCGGTAGTAGTGCTCAGTTATGAATACTGGAAAGCGCGATTCGCCGCGTCGCGCGACGTGGCAGGCCAAACCGTGCTCATCAACGGCCATCCCTTCACTATCCTCGGTGTGGCTCCGGAAAACTTTCAGTCGGCCATTGGCGGTTACCGGCCCGGCTTGTTCATTCCTGTCAGCATGGTGGAGACCGCCATCCCGTGGAGAGCGCCTCTGAATGACTTGACTAACCATCAGTCTATCTCGCTGCGTGCGTATGAATTGACTCTTTACAAATCGAGGTCAAAGCATTTCAAAAAGGATTTTCTCGACAATTCGCGGCTCCAGGTAGTGGACGACTCGACCGGCTTTTCGCCTGGCCGCACGGAACTGAAGACGCCGCTGATCATCCTGATGAGCATGGCCGGCTTGCTGGTCGCGATGTGCGCCATCAACATAGCAACGCTGCTGCTATTGCGCGCCGCCGGCCGGGCGCGCGAGATGTCGATGCGCTACGCACTCGGCGCGAAACGGAGCCGCATCGTTTCGCAACTGCTGGTGGAGGGCGGGTTGCTCGGATTGGCAGGCGCAGCCGCAGGTCTTGCTCTAGCGCCCGCGGTTGCCACAATGCTGGTGCGTCTGCTGACTAGCGCCGATCCCGGCGAAGAGCCGTACTCGGCCTCGATCGACACGCGTGTGTTGCTGTTCATGCTGGGGATTTCTCTTGTTGTGAGCCTGCTGTTCAGCATCGCGCCAGTGCTTCATTTTCTGCGGCCCGATCTCGCCCAAACGCTGCGCCAGAATGCGGGAACGGCGTCGAAGGCCTCGCAGCGATTCCGCAAAGTTGCGGTGGGCGCGCAAATCGCGCTCAGTGTTCTCCTGCTCGGCGGCGCGGGATTGTTCGTGCGCACGCTCGACAATCTTCGCCATCAATCGGTGGGCTTCGACACAGGACATCTTGCCACCTTCTCGCTCGATCCCACGAACTCTGGCTACGGCGAAGACCGCACGCCGCAGATTGTGACCAACGCGCTCGAAGCCCTGCGCCAGATTCCAGGCGTAACCAATGTTTCTGCCACCACAGATCCTGAACTGACTGGAGATACGGAACGGTCAAGTTTTACAGTGCAAGGTTACAAACCGTCTGAGGACGAGAGACTGCACTTTGAAGAACCGTGGGTCGCGCCCGGTTACTTTGCCACGCTGCGACAGCCGCTTTTAGCGGGCAGAGAATTCACCCCGGCGGATACGCAGCCAGCGCCGAAGGTGGCCATCGTCAACCTCGCCTTCGCGAAGCGCTTTTACGGTTCCGCGCAAAATGCGCTAGGCCGTGCGCTGGGCGAAGGCCGAGGCAACGACGTAAAACTTGACACCACCATTGTCGGCGTCGTGGGAGACATCAAGCACGCTGATCTGCGTACCGACCCGGTGCCAGAAGTCTACAGGTCTTATCAGCAGGAGCCGCATCCGGGAGGCGTGCAGGTTTATGCGCGCACCGCGCAAGCGCCGGAGAACGTTGAAACCGCAATCCGCCAGACGATTCATCAGCTCGACCCGGCTCTGGTGGTTGAAGGCCTGCGCTCCATGGAAGTCCAGGTAAATAACAGCGCTTCGGATGAGCGCGCGTTGGCATTTCTCGCCATTGGGTTTTCTGTCCTGGCCATGGTGCTGGCTGCCGTGGGCCTCTATGGCGTGCTGGCGTACTCCACCGAGCAGCGCACCCGCGAGATCGGCGTGCGCCTGGCGTTAGGCGCACAGCGGTCGGGCGTCGTTGTGCTGGTGGTGCGCGAGATGGCCATCATCGCGGCCATTGCAACAGCTATTGCGCTTCCTTCGGTCGTCGCGCTGGCCCGACTTTTCCGCAGTCAGCTTTATGGCGTAACCACATTCGATCCGATCACTCTTGCGGGAGCGGTGATTCTGACCGCTGTCATGGTGACTCTAGCCGCGGCCTTGCCTGCGCGGCGCGCAGCGGCAGTCGAACCCATGCAGGCTCTGCGAACGGAATAGGCGCGCAGGGCGGACTTTATCGAGTAGAAAGGACACGAGCGATGCAATCGATATTGCAGGATGTGCGTTACGCACTGCGGCAGTTGCGCAAGTCGCCGGGCTTCACCTTCACCGCAGTAACCGTGCTGGCTCTGGGGCTGGGCGCGAACATCGCGGTCTTCACCATTCTGAATGGAATTCTGCTGCGTCCGCTGCCCTACGCGAGGCCGGATCGTATCGTTGCAATTGAGGGTACCGGTCCCGAGTCGTACTACCCCATGCATTATGCCAATATGCTGCAACTGCGCGACGCCGTGGGGGCAAGGCTGCAAGTCGGTGGGGTGCTTTGCTGCGGCCACACGGCCAGCATCGTAGGGCCCGGAGGCCGTGTGCAAGTGGAGCAGCAGAAAGTGACGGCCAATCTGCCCGCAATGCTCGGAGTGCATCTCCTCATGGGACGCACGTTTCGCGATGATGAGAACGAGCCGGGGCGCAATCGTGTGGCGTTGATCGGCGAGGATGTGTGGCGGAAGCTCTATAACTCCGATCCGCACATCGTTGGCCAGACTCTCGCTATCAAGAGCCAGCCATACACAATCCTCGGAGTGATGCCGGCTGGCTTATCGATTCCCGAAGACGGGACGATGCAGATATGGTCTCCGGCCGCGCTGAGTGCGGACGATCGCTCCTCCATGAGTCGCGGGGCTTTGTTCTATGGAATGTATGCCCGACTACCCGATGGCATCACGGAGGCGCAACTGGCCGATCACCTGAGCCGCACCCAAGCCGTGATTGCCAAGGAAGTGCCAGACGGTGGCCTGGCCACACGCGTGACTGTCACCGGTTATCAGAAGTCGCTGAACAAGCATGTTCGCAAGCCGCTCCTGCTGCTCGATGCGGTGGTCTTTGGCATCTGGCTGCTGGCCTGCCTCAACGTCACCAGCCTCATGCTGGCGCGCGCCGTCTCGCGCAGCCGCGAGCAAGCAGTGCGCGCTGCGCTGGGCGCCAGCCGCTTGCGCCTGCTGCAACAGACCGTCGTCGAAAGCCTGCTGCTGAGCGGCATCGGCGCTGTCTTTGGATTGCTCCTGGGACAGACAGCGATCAAGCTGCTTTGGCGGCAGATCCATCGCCAGTTGCCGCTGACCAACGCTATTCATTTGGATGGCCGCGTAATTGCTGCAATGGTTGCGCTCACGCTTTTCACCGCGGTTGTTGTAGGCATCTTTCCCGCGCTGCGTGCCATGCGCTGCGATGTGCAGAGCGATCTGCGTGGCGTGAGCAGCACCGCATCGGCCAGCCAGAATCGCACTCGCGAAGCGCTTGTCGTTGCGCAACTCGCACTCACGCTTGTTTTTCTTGTCGGCGCAGGCTTGTTTTTGCGCACCATTCACGCATTGCGCACGGTGCCGCTCGGCTTCACACAACAAAATGTGCTCACCGGCGGGATCATTCTGAACGGTACAACTGACTCAGTTGAACATGAGGCCAAAAATGAGACAAATATAGTCACCGCCTCCTATCTGCCGCTGCTGGAGCGGCTGCGCGGAATTCCAGGTGTAAAGTCGGCCGCGCTCAGCTCGGTGCTGCCGCTGCGCGCAGAGTTTGGCGTGACACTCGACGGTACGCTGGATCATAAAGAGGCTCCAAGAGGCAAGGAGCCAATGATTGATGGGCGTCTGGCCTCGTCTGGCCTCGTTGAAGCTTTGGGAATCCCCATGGTGCGGGGCCGTTTCTTCACTAAAGACGACTCTGCTTCCGCGCCGCCTGTGGTGGTGGTGAACCAGGCTTTCGTCAATAAGTTTCTCCCCGGCCAGAACCCCATCGGTCATACCTTCGGCATGGGCAAAACCGGACGATTCGCGGAGATGCGCATCGTCGGCGTCATTGGCGACGTGAAACAGGCTAAGGTCACCGATGCGACCAAGCCCGAAATGTACTTCTGCCTGGCGCAGACAGAGCCGGGAACGCCGTTGTACGGCATAGCGACGGCCTTCATTCAAGTGGCGATTCGCGGCGCGGTTCCCGCCGACACGCTGCGCGCCCAGTTCGACAAGGCGCTGCACGAGGTGGCGCCCGACGCCACCACCACCGACGTGAAAACCATTCACGAAGCGGTCGAAGATTCTTTTGGGAGTCAAACCTTGATCTCGCATCTGCTGGAGAGCTTTGCCGGGCTGGCGCTGATGATTGCCTCGGTGGGATTGTACGGACTGCTCTCGTTTGCCGTGGCGCAGCGCACGCGCGAGATCAGCCTGCGCATCGCTCTGGGCGCGCCGCAGGCCAACATACTCAACCTTGTGTTCCGACGCGCCTTCTTGCTCGTCGGCATAGGACTTACCATTGGCGGCTCTATGGCCTGGTTCGCCGTCAAGTTTGCTAGCAGTTACATATATGGAGTTCAGGCGCACGACGGACTTACCTTCACTGCGGTGGTTTTGGTTCTTGCCGCGACTTCCGTTGTTGCGGCCTGGCTGCCGGCCCGCCGCGCCGCATCGGTTGACCCAATTCTTGCTTTGAGATCGGAGTAATGCATGATTGAACTAAAAAACGTAGAACGCAGTTATAAGACTGGACACACCGAAACCTGGGTGCTGCGCCGCATTGGACTCACCATCAAGGAAGGCGAGTTTGTCACCGTGATGGGTCCGTCGGGAGCGGGGAAGTCATCGCTGCTGAATGTGCTGGCGCTGCTCGACGACGGCTGGCTGGGAGAGTATTGGTTTGGCGAAACGGCGGTGCATAAGCTGAATCGAAAACAGCGCGCTGACCTGGCCCGTCAGCGCATCGGCATGGTTTTCCAGAGTTATCATTTGCTGGACGATCTTACCGTCGCCGAGAACATCGATCTTCCACTCTCTTACAAGAATCTTCCCGCACAAGAGAGGCAGGGGATGGTGGCCGACATTCTCGACCGCTTTCAGATTGTTGCCAAGAAGGACCTGTTTCCTTCGCAGCTTTCTGGCGGGCAGCAGCAACTGGTGGGCATTGCGCGCGCAGTGGTTCACGCGCCGGCGCTGCTGCTGGCGGATGAGCCTACCGGCAACCTGCACTCCACCCAGGCGCGCGAAATCATGGAACTCTTTTGTGAGCTCAATCGCGCCGGCACAACCATTGTGCAGGTGACGCACTCTGAAGAAAACGCCCACTACGGCAAGCGCATCCTCGAGCTGCGCGACGGCTGGCTAAGACGCGATGAAATGCTAAAGGCTGCGGAGGTAAGTGTTAAATGAATTCGATAAAGATAAATCGGGTCAAAGACTTTATGGCTTTGCAATGCGCGAAGAAAGTTATGACTCAGCGAAGCTATTGCGCAGCCTGTTTAGCGGCCATTCTGCTGTTGCAGGCCGGACTGGTGCTGGCCGCCGAGCCGGTGGCAGCAAAGGCTTCTGTCGAAACTCCCGCGCCGGCAGCCGCAACCACGCAAACTGTTCAGAACGGCATTCCCTTTGACCAACTACTACGCAGCTCTTACAACCCCATCGACGCTTATCGCGGCAAAACTGTGCCTCCGCCCAGCATGGATAACTCCGTGCTTCTGGATTCACTGGTGCGCGACGGCAAACTTTATTTGACGTTAAGCAACGCCATCGACTTGGCGCTTGAAAATAATCTCGATCTGGTGATCGCGCGCTATAACATGCCGATTGCGCAGATGGATGTTCAGCGCACACGGGCGGGCGGCTCGGTGCGCGGAGTCAACACCGGAGTGGTATCGGGAACGCCGGGAGGCGGCGCGGGCGGCGCGGGAGCCGGGACCGGCGCGGGCGGCACCTCGAGCGGCGCGGGCGGCGCAGGCTCCGGCGCATCGGGCATTGTCTCATCGACGCTGGGAACGGGCACTACGGTCTCCGGCTACGATCCGATCATCGGCGCCAACCTCTATACTGACCACACCTCCGAGCAGTTGACCAACCTGCAGGTGGAAGGCGTCCCGATTTACAAATTCAACACCACCGCGGCGGACATAACTTACAGTCAGTCCTTTGCCACAGGCAGCAGCTTGCAGGTGGTCTGGAATAGCAGCCGGTTGACTTCCAACGGAATTTACGATTACTTTAGCCCATCATTTTCTTCATCGATGGAAGTGCTTGTGCAGCAGCCGCTGCTGGCCGGCTTTGGGCTGGGGCCGAACCTGCGCTTTTTGCGCATCGCCCGCACCAATCAAAAGATCTCCGACATTGCCTTTCGCGCTCAAGTGATCGCGACGGTAACTCAGATCTGCGATCTGTACTGGGATCTGGTGAGCGCCTATGATAATGAGCAGGTGGGCGAGCGCTCGGTGGCTTTTGCCACGGAGACACTGAATACCAGCCGCAAGCAGCTTGAGTTACAGGCGATTCCGGAGATGGATGTGCTGAAAGCGGAAGGAGAACTTGCCGTACGCGAGCAGGAGTTGACCGTGGCGCGCACTGATCTGGAGTTACAAGAGCTTTACATGAAGAACGCCATTACTCGCTCGCTCGACGATCCGACGCTTCAAGAGATGCCGGTGATTCCGGTGGATCACATTGGCAGGACGGCGCAGGCGGTCACAGAGCCGGTGCAGGATATGATTGCCGATGCGCTCAAGAATCGCACGGAACTGCTGGAGTCTAGCTTGGATTTGCAGAATCGCGAGTTGAGTCGCAAGAGCGCGCGCAATGCTTTGTTGCCGGCGCTGAGCCTTTATGGTGTGTATGTGGGCACGGGCGCGGCGGGCACAAAAAATTCCAGCTATCAAGGCGCGTCGGTCACATCGATTCTTCCGCAGAGCTACGGCGGCGCGCTGGAAAGCGCACTGAACAACACCGCGCCCGAATACCGCGTTGGCTTTCAATTGAGCGTTCCCTTGCGCAACCGTATCGCCAAAGCAGATCAGACGCGCACCGAATTGGAGTACCGCCAGTCGCAGGTGTATCTGGAGGAATTGAAAAAGCGCATTCGCATCGAGGTGCGCAGCGCGCGCTATGCTTTGGAGCAGGGCGCCAGCCGTGTGGAGGCAGCCCGCAAGGCGCGCGATCTGGCGCAGCGTACGCTGGATATCATGCAGAAAGAGCAAAAACTGGGCGCGGGATCGAATCAGCAGACGCTCACGGCTGAGCACGACCTGGCACTGGCCGAGTCGGCGCTGGTGGCGGCAGAGACCGCATACGAGAAGGCACGCATCGAGGTGCGGCGCGCCACGGGCAGCGTCCTTGAAGGATACGGTATCTCAATTACCGATGCAAAAACCGGCGCGGTGGAGGCAAGTCATCTCCAATAAGAATGAACCAATCCGGGTACTGGTTGCCGACGATCAGGCGCACATCCTGGAAGCCGTGGAGCTGTTGCTCCGCCCGCACGGCATCGAGGTGGATTGTGTGCGCTCGCCGCAAGCGCTGCTGGAGGAACTGGGCCATCGCGAATACGATGTGCTGCTGATCGACCTCAACTACACGCGCGACACTACCTCCGGCCAGGAGGGCCTGGACCTGCTGGCGCGCATCCACGAATTCGATACGCGGTTGCCGGTGATTGTGATGACGGCGTGGGGCAACATTGATCTGGCCGTCGAAAGCATCAAACGCGGCGCACGCGACTTCATTCAGAAGCCTTGGGAGAACGAACGGCTGCTCTCGCTGATTCGCGTACACGCAGAGTTACGCCAGGCACTGCGGCGCGCGCGCGAGTTGGAGCTGGAAAATCGCTTACTCCGCGCCGAAGGTATGCCGGAGTTTGTGGCCGGCGCGCCCTCCATGCGAGGAGTGCTGGAACTGATTGCGCAGGTCGGTCCATCTGATGCCAACGTGCTCATCACTGGCGAGCACGGAACCGGCAAGGAGATCGTCGCACGCCTGTTGCATGCCGCCTCGCCCCGCGCGCGCATGGCGCTGGTGGCCGTGAACGCCGGCGGGCTGCCCGAAGGAACTTTCGAAAGCGAGATCTTCGGCCATGTCAAAGGCGCTTTCACCGATGCGCGCACTGATCGCATTGGAAGGTTCGAGCTGGCCAACGGCGGCACATTGTTTCTGGACGAAATTGCGAATGTCCCATTGCGCCAGCAAGCCAAGCTGTTGCGCGTGCTGGAGACTGGCGAACTGGAGCGAGTGGGTTCGTCGCAAACGCGGCGCGTCGATGTGCGGATTCTCTCCGCGACCAATGCCAAACTCGACGAAGAAGCCAAGGCCGGCAACTTCCGCGAAGACCTTCTCTTCCGCATCAACACCGTTGAAATTCATCTGCCCGCGCTGCGCGACCGGCGCGAGGACATTCCGCTCTTGGCGCAGCATTTTCTGGGCCGCAATCGCACTCGCTATCGCAAACAGACCATCGGATTTTCGCAGGACGCCTTGCAACAGATGATGCAGTATGCGTGGCCGGGCAACGTTCGCGAGCTGGAGCACACTGTGGAGCGCGCCGTGCTGCTCTGCCGCGACGATGAAATTGAGCCGGCCGATCTGGCCATAGCGGCTGCTCGCTCGTCCACCCCGCCGCTTGAAAACATGAGTATCGACGAGGTCGAAGCTCTGCTCATCCGCAAGGTTTTGCGCCGCTGCGATGGCAACATCTCGCAGGCCGCGGAGTCTCTGGGACTGAGCCGATCCGCGCTCTACCGCCGCATCGAAAAATATGGGCTATGAGAAAGGTGTACGCCGCAGCCGGCGCTCGGCCGTCCGCCGAGCGTGGGTGTTCTGTTTTTTGCTTGCGTTGCCCGCACTGGCCTTCACAGGCTTTCTCTTTTATCAGCAACAAATATCTTTGGCACCGGCTCTGCTGATCATTGCCTGCCTGCTGCTTTATCTTGCGCTGGTGGCCGCCGCGCTGATTGACAGCATTATCCGCCCCTTGCAGACGCTCTCCAATGTGGTGTCTTCGCTGCGCGAGGGCGATTATTCCTTTCGCGCGCGCGGGGCGAGATCGAGCGAAAGCGGGAATCAGGATGCGCTCAGCGAGTTGGCCTGGGAGGTAAACGCGCTTGCCGACCTGCTGCAAAAGCAGCGGGTTCGGTCGCTGGAAGCTACGGCTCTGCTGGCGCGGATTCTTGAAGTGATGCACACGCCACTGTTTGCATTTGACCGCGATAATCGGCTGCAACTGGTCAACGACGCCGGCGCGCGGTTGCTGGAAATGCCTCATGCCCGCTGCTTCGGCCGCAGCGCGCACGAGCTGAATCTGGAAGGACTGCTTGCCGCGCCGGACCAATCGATCCACTCTTTCGGCGCGAAAACTTCGCGCTGGCTTCTGCGAAAGGCCGCCTTTCGCCAGGATGGCGCGCCGCACACAATGCTGCTATTGGCCGACGTGAGCCTTCCGCTGCAGGAAGAGGAACAGATGGCCTGGAAGCGGCTGATTCGCGTTCTCGGTCACGAGCTTTCCAACTCGCTGGCGCCTATCAAATCTATCGCCGGCAGTCTGCTGGCGCGGGCAGATGCGATGGGCGGAGACGATGTCACCGCGCGCGATTTTCGCCGCGGGCTGGGAGTGATCGAGAGCCGCGCCGACGCGCTGCATCGTTTTGTGCAGTCGTATCGGCAGCTTGCCCAGTTACCCCCGCCGCACCTAAAGCCGGTCCCGCTCGCGGCGCTGATGGAACGCGTGGTGCTGCTGGAGCAGCGATTGGCTGTGCAACTCGATCCCGGGCCATCGGTTGTTTTGTACGCGGACCCAGACCAGTTGGAGCAGATGTTCATCAACCTGCTGGCTAACGCCGTGGATGCTTCGCTGGCAAATGGCGCGCAACCGGTGCGCGCGAGTTGGCAGGTAGCCGGCGAGTCTGCGACGGTTACTATCGAGGATCGCGGCCTGGGCATCGCCAACACTGAGAATCTATTTGTGCCGTTTTATACCACCAAGCCTGCGGGCAGCGGCGTGGGGCTGGCCCTGGCCCAGCAGATTGCCCACGCACACGGCGGCGAAATCCGCCTCGTTAATCGCGATGATGGCGAAGGGGCGCGCGCCATTGTGCGATTGCCGGTGATGCAGGCGTGAGGGGTCTTCCTGGAATGGAGATTTGTGGTTTCCCACCCTTCCGCAAAATGCGCGGAAGGATGGGGCACCCTGTTACTTTTGTGCGGTTTGCATCGGCTTTTGCGCTGCTGGAGCCAGTGGGTTGACCTGGGTGTTGAGGAAATTGGCTAGGTCGTCGATGTCCTGTTTGGTGCCGACCATGGGCGGCATGAAGCGGCGGTAAGGCGAGTCGGGCTTGTAGTCGTGGAGCATGGTGATGAAGCTGCGGATGTTGGCTTGGTCGCGTCCGGCGAGGAGTTTTCCGAGGGGCCGGTAGCCATTGAGCGTGTGGCAAGAGCCGCACTCACCGCGGAAGATAGCTTCGCCGCGGGAGTAACTGAAGGTTGGATCGTTTAATGTCGTCATTCCTGGCGTCACGAGCCGTTCATTCAATATGGGGCCATTCCACACCCAGTTAGAGTGCGCCAGATAGCCTTCCTGATTGATGCGCGCAACATACGGAACGCGGACACCGTTAGAGAACATCCACTGGCCGATGACGTAAGGCTTGCGCAGCATCTCGCGGGAATATTCGCCCGCGCCGGTTGCAATCAATGCCAGCAGCAGTATCGCAATGGCGTGCGAAAGGTTGAAGTCTCGCGGATTGCGATAGGCGAGGAAGTAAGCGACGCCCACGATGGTGGCCGAAGTGATGATGATGAGCAGGGCGATGCGCGTGACTACAGAGAAAGTTCCGGAGCCGATGGTGCCA
>Ga0302277_1002672_pt1 | contig 12558 bp, 10 predicted proteins | sample III_Bog_N3_1_FD_198759 | JGI IMG/M metagenome (GOLD analysis project Ga0302277, IMG submission 198759) | Peat permafrost microbial communities from Stordalen Mire near Abisko, Sweden - III_Bog_N3_1 | ecosystem: Environmental > Terrestrial > Soil > Wetlands > Peat | place: Sweden: Abisko... | reverse complement strand
GAAACACTGTCGATACATGAAATTGAGAGCAAATTGGACTCTGATACAGTCAATGCGAGCCGCCAAGCGGAGCCGGTCTCCCACTCAGTCTTTCAAGGTGAGCAGAGAAAAGGATGGTCATTCTAGCTCGCTACAGCTTGGCAAGACGAATCGGGGAATGGTAACTGCTCGCACAATATCAAGCTGTGTGGAGCCGCGCCTTCCCATGCGAAGCCGACGATCGACTTCGACTGATTGTTGACGCGTGATCTTAGAGTTCACAGAGCCTTCAACATAGGAATCGCATGGAGTGTATGCGACTCACGGTTGACTCTCAGGGCCGATTTGGAATCTGGTCGAGGAGCCAGCGAACAAGCTCTTTGCCGGCGACGTAGTTATCATAGGCCGCGGGTAGCTTGCGGCCGTCAGTATATTCGTTGTAGAGCCAGGGATCGACCGTAGCAAAGACAGTCCCCTTGCCGAATTGTGCTGTGGCCATCAGGATTCCTTCTTCATCCTGAAATGCGGAAACGGCTGGAGGCGTCACAGAGATGTTGCAGACATCTTTCATGAATAAGGTGTGGGGGGCATGGAAAATTGGACCTCCGCCAGCGACTATTAGCTTCCCCATCTCGTACGAGTTTCCAATGACATGTTTACGCAAGACGCTGTTGAATTGAATACCGAATTTCTCAGAGATGAGATTGAGATGCTCCAGGTCTGTATTTGCTGGATCGTTGGCTAGAATTACAAGCACGCCCCCATCTTTGACCCACTCGGCAATCTGTGTCGCGTCGGCCGGCTGCACATAGTTTGGATGAGCATTCTTGGCGATGGTATCCGGGGAAGCGATGATGTACACCTGCGCCTGGTGCAGTTCCGCGAGTGTTGGTGCTGTATAGAGTGTCCGGGTCTGCGCACCGAAGGTGTTGAAGATGTTACCGAGCAGGGAGTAGCCGTCATTGCTCTGGTCATACCACTTGTAATGGAATGAGACTTCCTGGCCGAATGCATCAAGGCGCTTTTGGCTGTTGAACCACGCATCCATTAGGACTGTATCGCCTCGACCTAACCGTGAATTCGCGGTGTTCTCGATCTCCGTGATTGCCAGTAAGAGAGCTCCGACTCCGGTGGGATCGTTTGTGACTGTCTTCTCGCCTGGATCATTGGGGTAACTCCCATTGCGATCAGGATCACCTGCGAGACCGCTGAGTCTTACAGTCCCCGTTAGCGTCACAGATTCTCCAACGCCCTGTTGGACAAATTGACCAAGAATCCCTTTGTACCCGCGTTCCGCGTTCGTCAGATAACTCTGAGGAAGATAACCTTGACGAACTGCTCTCGCCAAAGCGTAAACAAACATGCATGAAGCTGAAGACTCCGGGTAGTTTCCCATTTTCGCGCCTTTGTCCAGCACCTGATACCAAAGGCCGGTTGCTCCATCCTGATAGTGGACCACGGCAGCAGCGTCCCGTCGCAACTCGGCGATCAACTGCGTCCTGCCGGGATCGTCTTCTGGGAAATAGGGAAGTGTGTCAACCAACGCCACCATGCTCCAGCCCATGGTCCGGGCCACGAATTGCGGGGAATCGCCGGTTGCCTTTTCAGTTCTACGTTCTTGTTTCGACTCATCCCATCCTTGATGGAGTAGGCCGGTTTTCGGATCGCGTGCATGCTCGTCAATCAGCGCAAACTGTTTGGCGATGTCGCTGAACGCTTCCGGATGATGAAACGTGGAGGCATACTCGGCATAGAATGGCTCTGCCATGTTGAGCACGTCCATCCACATTTGATTTGGGTATCCCTGCTTGTGCCAAAACCCGCCGGAGGCATTGCGTGGTTGATGCACTAACTGTTGGTAAAGTAACTCTGCAGCCTTCGCATAGCGCTTGTCTTGCGTAACACCGTATAACAGCAGAAGCTGGCGGCCGAGCGGAATGTTATCGAGCCGATATTCTTCAACCTTCAAGGTCGGGATGGACCCATCGGGGCCGACGAGCTCATCGACGGAACTCTTTATGTAGTTGTAGTAGCGGGGATCGGCTGTGTTTAGCCAGGCAGCGTCCATACCTTCCAGCAGTACGCCTAGTTCGAAATTCCAGTTCGAACCAGGGCCGGTTGGGAGAAGGCGTCCGTCAGGCCAGCGTTCGATTGCGGCATTTGCTGTTCGCTCGAATAGCGGCGACTGCTCAGCATGTACGGGTGACAAATTGCATACGGCCAGTCCGACAAGCGTGATCAACCACGCAAGGTTACAGTAACTCTTCATTTGCGCTCCAGTAGCTTTGCGTGCCAATTATCGATGCTGTCAAAGATAAGATCTACTTCTGGACCGTACTAAATCCGCTTTATGAATTCGTGCAATGCGCTGTCAGTTTGACATTCTAATTGAACAACAAGAGGGCGCCAACAGGCTTCGGTTTAAGGCGTAGTAGAATCTCTGTAAGTCCAGATGAAGTTTTCTTCGACCCGAATATTTCAAGGCTGATCCGGAACTTGTGAAAGGCGGTCTCCTACGGTGTGCATCGTCTTGAAAATGCTTTGTAATTCTGGTTCCCGCGGATGATCTTATCGAGGCTTCGGACCAATTTGGATTTTATGCCATCGCCGGTTCGCGACCGACCTGGGTTGTTGATCCGCGACTCATTCCGATACTCCGACGCCACGCTAATCATTCCTCCGTTTCTTGTGCGCGGTCTCGAGTATTTTGATGGAGTGCGCACGGATGCAGATCTTCATGGTGAGCTAACACGATTGGCAGTTGGAGCTGAGATCGGAAATGCAGTCTCGAATCTTGTGAATGCTTTGAAGAATGCGGGATTTCTTGAAGACGAGACCTATGCGAGTCTCAAGGAAAAACGTCATTCTGCGTTTGCTCAGAGTCCCTTTAGGGAGGCGGTTCATGCGGGGTCCGCATATCCGGCGGAAATTGATCCGTTGCGAGCCATAATGCAAAAGTACTTAGGCGCAGAGGCTTCGGCGCAAGAGGGACTGATCGGGATCGCGGCACCTCATGTCAGCCCGGAAGGTGGATGGCAAAGTTACAGAGCAGCCTATCAGTGTTTGACACCCGATTTAAAGGACCGAACATTTGTTGTTCTGGGAACCTCACACTATGGGGAGCCAGACAAGTTCGGGTTAACGAGAAAGCCATTTGAAACACCCTTTGGTAGAGCGAGAATCGACGAGGCGCTGGTATCGGAACTAGCCTCTCAGCCAGCGGTGTTGATGGAAGATTACTGTCATGCCATCGAGCATTCGATCGAATTTCAGGTGATCTTTCTCCAGTCCATTTATGGGCCTGATGTTCGCATTCTTCCTATTCTCTGCGGATCGTTCGGAAGGAGCATCCATCGAGGTGGGGCGCCGGAAGATGACGACGGAGTCAAACGCTTTCTGGGTTTGCTCGGAGAGGTCGCAGCAAGGGAAGAGGAGCGGCTGCTTTGGGTTCTGGGCGTGGATATGGCGCATATGGGCGTGCGCTACGGAGACGGCTTTGTGGCACACGTTGATCGCGACGAGATGGTAAGGGTAAAAGAACGGGACCAGTCAAGGATCGAGTGCGTCAATGCATCGGATGCGCGAGGTTTCTGGGACCTGGTGAAAGAGAACGAAGACGACTTGAAGTGGTGCGGTTCGTCTCCGATATACACGTTTATGAAGGCGGTTCCACAGGCGCGTGGGACATTGCATCGCTATGATCAATGGAACATTGACGAGCAGAGCGTAGTCAGCTTCGCGGGAATGTCTTTTACAAGCTGAATCGAGGGGACGCATTTGTCCAGCATTGTTTGGAGCAAATAGTTGCCGCAATTCCGCTAAGATTGCGGCAACTGTTCACTGAACCGGTAGCCAAGGTAAGCATCCGTCAACAAATATTGCGGATTTCTAGGGTCGTCTTCGATTTTTTTTCGCAACTGACGAACGAACGTTCGAAGGTACTCAAGTTCGTTTCCATACTCCGGCCCCCATACGGACTTGAGCAGGCGAGCATGCGGAATCGGCTCGCCTGCATGCATCATCAGGTAATGCAATACTTCAAATTCTTTTGGTGTCAGGTGAATTGAACGGCCACTCTTCAGCACTCGATATTTGACTGGATCCAATTCGATCTGGCCATGGCGAATCGGTGCATCGCGGTTATTATCCTGAGCGCTTCTTCTGCGCACAGCCGAGCGCAAACGCGCAGTCAGTTCGCGCAACTGAAACGGTTTGGTAATGTAATCGTCCGCGCCGGCATCTAGCGCCAAGACCTTGTCGTCTTCGTTATCCATCACGGTAAGCATTAGAATGGGGAGACGAGCAACAGCATGCCTGATGCTGCGGCAGGTCTCTACTCCACCCATTCCCGGCATGTCGACGTCAAGGAGAACCGCGTCAAACCAGGTTACGCGCACCAGCGAGAGGGCCTCCTCGCCGCGAGCCGCTTCCACAATCGTAAAGCCCATTCCAGACAACGTTACACGCAACGCGCGCCGCGCTGAACTATCGTCGTCGACCACCAGGATTGTGCCTTGTCCTACACTCAGCGGTTCCGTCATCGCAATTCTCTTCTTGTCGTGATGGGTCGTGAAAGAAAGATATAGAAGGGGAAAAAGGGTTGGCTAGAGTTTGGGCACTGTGCTGCAAGCACCAATGCTAAAGACGCCTGGCAGAAGCCGAAGTACAAAGCCGCAGAGAACACAATCAGCAAAAATAAAAGGCCGATGGTTGTTAGACTGACCTGAAGAACGAACATTGCGTAAGTCAGTACGGCGATGCCCGAACAGGCAGCCTGGCATGGACCGGTAGCGCGAAGGGCGTGCATCGGACTCAGCCGTCTGAGGGAGTCCTGAATTGTCATTTGCTCATATCTCGCCGTGCTGTTGCTCCAGCCATCTTGAGTAGAGTCTAGCTAGACGCGAATGAAGAAAGCATAAGGGATACATATGGAACGCATATAAAAGAACAGGGACTGTCGAGACAGGCTCTCGGCTGAAATTCGAGCGGCATAAGGATGCATAGCTGCTTCTTCACACTTACGGTGGATTCAGAATCTGCCGGTTCGTGATTGCTTCGCAGCGAATTGCCCTGCCTATAAGGCCCTTGCTTGTGTTGTTCCTTATCTTATCCTTATTCCTTGATAGCTAACATCGGCTTGAGACAAGGCTTCGTTTGGGGCAGTCAAGTTAGCATTGCGATTGGAGACGTGGATGAAGCGGGCTAGATATGGATTAGTGCTTGTGGTGCTAAGCGCAGTAGCCGTTTTGGCGGAGAGTAACGAATCCGTCAGAATGCAGATTCATCAGGAGCCTGATCAAGATGGCGTTTACTACGCAGGGCCCGAGGTTTCGGCGCCCCGGCTGGTTCAAACTGTACTGGCTCTTTATCCCGAAGATGTGAGCGGTAAGGATCTTCAGGGCATGACCGTTATGGCCATGGTGATCGGGGCAAACGGCAAACCATCCAACATCCAAGTCCTGCACAAGCATGGCGACCAATTTGACCAGGCTGCAGTTGCGGCAGTCATGCATTCAACGTTCGCACCGGGTGCACTGGTTGGAAAGCCGGTTCCAGTCTGGATCGACGTACGAGTTGTTTTTCGCTCGGACCGCAGCAAGGCAATTCCACAGATCGTTATCGCTGAGCGAGACTTGCCGCCTCCGGATGAATCGAAGTTGGAGGACAAGCACCACAAGCCGCTTTCATATACGCCGCCGTTCCCGATTCACACAGTAGATGCTGACTTCGCGGACGTATTCGCACGACATCCGTGGGTGCAAGTGGCCATCGTTTCGGTTTTGGTGGGGGAAGATGGTCTGCCAAGAGATGTTCATGTCCGGCGCGGACTTGGATTTGGTCTGGATGAGAAGGCCACAGCGGCGGTGATGCACTACCGATTCATTCCCGCCACACAAAAGGGTAAAGCGATCGCCGCACGCAGAGATGTGATGGTGAGTTTCGAAAAATTCTAATCTTCGACCAAAGGCTATCAGTTATCTCTAAGTGTGAAAGCGCAACGGCGCTTTGGCGCATCGTTCTTGGAGGCACGAATGTGCTTTGCGAGACAACCAAGCGAATATGTTGCGGATAGGTCAGAGCGAAAGCGCGGTAATCAGCGAGCGAGCCAACCGCCATCGACAACGAGAATGTGGCCGCCGATGTAATCGCTCGCAGGAGAGGCAAGAAAGACGGCCGCTCCAGCTACATCCTGCGGAGAGCCCCATCGGCCAGCAGGAATGCGTTCAAGGATTTGTCGGGAGCGGGTCGCGTCATTCTGAAGAGCCTGGGTGAGCTCTGTTGCCATGTAGCCGGGTGCTATGGCGTTTACCTGGATGCCGCGTGCTGCCCATTCGTTGGCCAAAGCCTTGGTAAGTTGCGCGACACCGCCCTTTGCAGCGGCATAAGCGGGGACGGTGATTCCGCCTTGAAAGCTGAGCAAGGAAGCGATGTTAACGATCTTTCCGAATCCTTGTTCGAGCATGGGGCGGGCGGCGCATTGGCACAAACGAAATACACTCGTGAGATTTGTTGCGATAACATCGTCCCAGTCGGTGATGGAATAATCGACCGCAGGCGCGCGGCGAGTAATGCCCGCGTTGTTTACGAGGATGTCGATGGATCCGAGGGCGGAGATGGCGCTCTCGATAAGTATGGGAGCCTGATCTGGATGACTTAGATCTGCGGTCAATGCGGCGTGGCGTACGCCCGTCTCGGCCACGGCTTGAATTACCTCTTGCGGAACGGATTGCGAAGCGTGGACAGCGACATTTGCGCCGGCCTGTGCGAGGGCAACGGCGATGGCTGCGCCCATTCCACGAGAGGAACCGGTGACGAGCGCATTCTTTCCAGTGAGTCGGAAGGCGTCAAGGATCAAGGTATTTCTCCTTGTTAGTGGATGATTTCTTTGAGTTAGTATAGGTCGGAAATTCGAAGCGCATCCATGTCTGTGTAAACCTGGTTCTCGCCTCCCATGCCCCAACAGAAAGAGTAACTCGCGGTCCCAACCCCAGCATGGATTGACCACAAGGGCGAGATGGCAACCTGCTTGTTGGCTACGAGAAGATGGCGCGTCTGGTTGGCCGGTCCCATAAGATGAATGACGCGTTGTTCGGGTGGAAGATCGAAGTAGAGATAAACCTCAGAGCGGCGCATGTGAGTATGTGGTGGCATCGTATTCCAAACGCTGCCAGGGTGGAGGGTTGTGAAGCCCATAACCAACTGGCAACTTGCTATACCTTCAAGATGAATGAGCTTGTGTATAGATCTTAGATTTGCGGTGACAGGGTCGCCGATGGTCAGGGGGCTCTGTTCAGTGCTACGCACACTAGTAGTGGGATGCACAGCGTGAGCGGGATAACTCAACAGGTAAAACTCGGCTGGAATATTTGGGTCGGAACTTGAAAAGGAAATAATGTGTTGGCCGCGACCGATGTAAAGCGCATCACGATTGCCGACTGGATAGTTCTCGCCGTCGACGCTCACCGCGCCCAAGCCGCCGATGTTGAAAATGCCAATTTCGCGGCGTTCAGTGAACGAACCGGCACGGAGTTGATCGGGGCAAGGGAGTGGTAGAGGCTCAGCCAAGGGCACTGCCGAGCCAATGACTGTGCGGTCCAGATCCACATAGACTAGCTCGACGGAGCCGGGAGTGAAGAGGTCTTCCAGGAGAAAGCTCGAACGGAGTTCCTCAGTGGACATGCGCGGATATCGAACTTCGTCGGCGAGTTGAATGATTCTCATTGCTTGTCCCTTCATCTCAAATTGCGAGGAAAGCAGTTAAAGTTCGATGAGTCGAATCGTTGAAATCGCAGATTCTCTGCGCGTTCGGTTTGAATTTGCATTTTCTTGCGGAGGCTCCGAGAGTCATTCTTTCACCTTGATAACCAATGCACTGTAGGTGCTCCCAGGGGTGATGATCAATTGGTGAGGAGTTCCTGCTGGAATATGAACCAGGTCGCCGGTACCGATGGGCTGAACTATACCGTTGCGGATGCCCGAGCCCGTCGTTTCTCCATTAGCCCCGGCATGAGGATCGATGATTTCGCCGCCAGTGACAAGTGTTGCCTTGCCTTCCATGACCAGTATCACGTCATCGAAGTGAGCATGGATTTCCCCTCCACCACTCGCGGTCCGCTCATTTAGTTTCAGAGCATGTGTGCCATAGTCCCCCAGCGTTGAGCCGCTGCTTCCCTTCGTTTTGGCTTCTTGCGCGAGTTCCGCGAATTGGGCGCTAACCTGCGCAGCGTGGAAAACCTCGGCCTTGCCGGGCGACTGGGCAAGGCAAGGGATGGTGGAGACAATTAGCGCAATTGTAATTGCAAGTTTCATCAGGACCTCGTCTCGATGCGAATCTGGTACATCACGTCCGGAGTTAGTCTTCGGCAAAAAGAATGTAACTCACATTTTGTCTCAACCTTCATTCAATAGCGTTATAACAGCGTTTCATGCATGACCAGGGCCACTGCGCTTCGTAATCGAGCTTTGTTTCCTTCTTGCGCAGGTCTAAGTCGGGGAACCTTGGCCAACGGATGGCGAAGCATTTCCGCCTCGATCAATGGGCCCGCAATACGCCAAATGGTTGTGATATCTCCTACCACAACAATCTCAGAAGGCGCCAGAGCAGAGGCAATCATGTGCATGCCTCGGCCAAGGGCAGCGCACATCCGCTCAATAGCGCTTTTTGCTGCGGGGTCGCCGATTTCAACTAACTTTAGCAAATCTTCAAATCCCGGTGACGGGCTATTCGCCGCTTCTGAGTAATAGCGCATGCCAGCAGGGTTAGCGGCGAGTGTTTCCCAGCATCCGATGCTTCCGCAGCCGCAATGCAAACCATTTGAGTCCATCTGCACATGGCCGAATTCCCCCGCTGCACCTCCTTCTCCGCGGAGAATTCGGCCGTTGGCAAAGATGCCTGTACCCAATCCTTCAGACACGTTTACGACCACAAGGTCATGCATTCCGTCACTGTCGCCGAACCAAACTTCCGAGAGTGCGCAGGCGTTGGCTACGTTGTCCGCAACAACAAGCATTCCCGTTGCTTGTTCAACGCGGGACTTGATGTTCGCGATGGGCCAGCGGACGTTCGGTGCGAAAATCTGCTTGGCCGGACGCGACCGGCCGTTGGATGGGTTCGCGGAGTTAAGGTCGAGCCTGCCGGGAAGGCTTATGCCGATGCCATCGAAGGAGCGATCTTTGTTGGCAGAAACTATCTCTTGTATCGCACTGAGAATTGCCGGGATTACTTTCTGTGGGTCTTCGGGCAGTGGAATGAGGTTTTGAGTAATAATTCTGCCGCCGAGATCCGTTACTGCCAACGTTGTCTGCAGTGGGTGTATATCCAGGGCAAGTACGCCGCGCTGGCTGTTTACATTGAGGAATGTTGGTCGCCTGCCACGAGGAAGACGACCCATCGAACCTTCCACAATCCAGCGTTCGGCGAGCAATTCTTCCACGATGAGCGAGACAGTACTTCGTTGCAGTCCTGAGACTCGAGCCAGGTCGGCGCGCGAGATAGGCTGGCGTGTACGGATCTGATTGAAGATGAGGTTGCGGTTAATTTGGCGCGGTATTTTGTTTGACGCACTTACCTTGTTTGTGAAGGAGAATCGTGGCGCGGGCGACTTGGAACGGCTCTCCGGTTGTTCTTGCATTCTGATCACCATCTCAAGTTGAAGTCAGACCAAACAGATAATGAATGTAACTGACGTGAGGGGCCATTGAATTACGAAGCACGGCCGATGAGCATTCACGAAGCGGCTGGCCCATTGGTCAAACGTTATAAGTCGACGATGAGACACGTCCGCCGCGGCCAGTCCAGTTGGTATGGAAGAACTTGCCACGCGGTTGATCGATTCGCTCGTATGTGTGCGCGCCGAAGTAGTCGCGCTGCGCCTGGAGGAGATTGGCGGGCAGCCGCGCGGTTCGATAACCATCGAAGAAATTGAGGGCGGTGGAGAATGCGGGCGTAGGAACGCCTAACTCAACAGCGTGCACGACCGCCTTGCGCCACGAGACCTGATACCGATTTAGAACGTCTGAGAAGAAGCTATCGAGAAGAAGATTGTCGATAGTGTGATCCTTATCGAATGCCTCCTTGATCTTGCCCAGGAACCGACTGCGAATGATGCATCCTCCTCGCCACATGAGGGCGATGCCGCCCATGTTGAGGTTCCATCCGTTCTCCTTTGCAGCGGCTTTCAACAACATATAGCCCTGCGCATAGGAGATTATCTTGGAACAATAAAGTGCGCATCGCACATTCTCAATAAAGGCGGCGCGGTCAGCGTCGACGGACTTGAGCGCAGGACCTTCAAGCACCTTGGAGGCGGCGACGCGTTTCTCTTTCAGTGCTGATAGACAGCGCGCGAATACGGACTCTCCGATGAGAGTTACGGGCTGGCCGAGATCGAGCGCGCTGAAGACTGTCCACTTACCAGTGCCCTTCTGCCCGGCCGTGTCGAGGATCTTATCGATGATTGGTTTCCCATCTTCGTCCTGCTTGGCAAAGATATGACTTGATATCTCGATGAGATAGCTGTCTAGTTCGCCTTTGTTCCAATCTGTGAAGACATCATGCAATTCACCGGGGGTCAGATTGAGACCGCGTTGCAGCAGATCGTAGGCTTCGCAGATCAATTGCATGTCGCCATATTCGATGCCGTTATGGACCATCTTTACGTAATGGCCTGCGCCGTTCTCGCCAACCCAGTCGCAGCAAGGTGTTCCGTCCTCTACCTTGGCCGCGATGGCCTGGAAGATATCCTTCACATGTGGCCATGCAGCGGGGTTTCCTCCGGGCATTATGGAGGGGCCAAAGCGCGCGCCTTCTTCGCCCCCGGAAACGCCGGTGCCGATGAAGAGGATCCCTTTTGCAGCGAGATCATTCGTTCGGCGATTGGAGTCCGTGAAGAGCGAGTTACCGCCATCGATGATAATGTCCCCAGCTTCAAGCAGCGGCAGCACATGGTCGATCATCTGATCCACTGTGTCGCCCGCTTTTACCATAAACATTACACGACGTGGGCGCTTGAGCAGGCCAACGAACTCTTCGATGGAATGGGCGCCGACGACCTGCGTGCCCTTGGCTTCATCGCTCAGGAAGTCATCTACCTTGGAGACGGTGCGGTTGAAGACGGCGACCTTAAATCCATGGTCATTCATATTGAGAACGAGGTTTTGTCCCATGACTGCGAGGCCGATAAGGCCGATATCACATGATGTTTCTGGCATAAAGTCTCCGAAGTCTTTTCCCGAGTTTCGATAGAATTGTGCAAGAAGCTTTGCACACCTCACGCGATCTTTGCGTTAGCGGCAGCTTGCGTTGTACGCCTTAGGGATCGCCAGGAAAGTAATGCTCGCGGGAGCAAAGGTTATTGTGCCGGAGCGCGCAGACGATCCTATGAGCTCTGGCAAAACATCGTTTGCTTGCAACTGGAGATTAACCCCATTCAACTGCACTTGTTTATCTTGAAGGCTCTGAGCGGTCAAAGTGTAGCGCTCTGATGCTTCTGGGATTGCGATGGATTGAGATTTCGCCTGGTCGGCATTAATGACCAGAAGAGCTACCCCGCCGGGGTGGTCCCGCAGACAATGAGCGTAAAGATGCAGGCTGGGCGCGGGTGAGGGGCCGGCATCGAGGATTGTGGTTGCCATCAATCTATGCCACAGAAGCGCTGCCCAGTAATTCGGTCGAGGTGAATAGCTTGTTTCTTCAAGTAAGCCATAGTCACTGGCAGCGAGCGTGTTATGCATGTTTACCTGGACGCCGAGTTTGGCAAGCGAGCCAAGCTGATTGAGATACCGGAAGCTATCGAGGAAGGTCGAAGCCCACCGGTCGCCCCCGCAGGCAGCCTGCGCGGTTTCGGTATTCCAGAGCGGTTTGCCGGGCTCAAAGCGATCTCGGATCCCTCCGTAAAATCCCTCGATGCGCTCTGGGCGGCCGAGCCATTCTTCAGAGAGCGCAGCATCGGCGGTGGTGGTAGCTGGTGCACCGAACGCCGCACACCGACTCGACACTGCGCCGTAAGAATGGTATGAGACGGCATCGAACACCGGGCCAGTCGCAGTGAGCAGGTCCACGCTTGTGAGTAAATGCATGGCAGATGGAGTCATGAGTGTGCCCTCGCCGGCTGACCCGGGACCGAGGAAAATCAACCCGGGAAGAGCTTGTTTTGCAAATGCGCGAAAGGCAGTTACATCGCGTCCGTAAGCCGCAGCGTCGTAGCCTTTGGGGGCGCCTCCGATCTCGGCGATGTTAGGCTCGTTCATAAATTCGGCCGCCGCGATATCGCCTCCGATTGACTTTGTGTATGCGACAAACTGCTGAGCCTGATCCGGGGTCCACGCGCCGGTTGTGTCCCGCGTTCCGGAACCGATGGCAAAGGAAGTAACGATCTTCGCGTTGGCGGCGTGAGAGAAATCCACTACGCCCTTCCACTGGCGCCGAGTCAGTATTCCTTTGAATCCCGCGGGTGGAGTTGCCGGCGTTGGTTCATCGGAATCTTGGAACCAGGTTGTATTGGCCCATGTACCGCTGACCCGAAGATACGCGGGGCCCAGCGCGGCAGCTAACTTACGTAGGCGCGGATTGGTCAGATC
>Ga0302277_1002669_pt1 | contig 12562 bp, 6 predicted proteins | sample III_Bog_N3_1_FD_198759 | JGI IMG/M metagenome (GOLD analysis project Ga0302277, IMG submission 198759) | Peat permafrost microbial communities from Stordalen Mire near Abisko, Sweden - III_Bog_N3_1 | ecosystem: Environmental > Terrestrial > Soil > Wetlands > Peat | place: Sweden: Abisko... | reverse complement strand
CGGACGATACTGTTGTTGACGAAGTAACGTAGCCACAGGGTTTCCGTCATCTCCATAACCAGTCATACCCTGATTTGCTGCCCAGATAGGAACCGTTCCTCCAAATTGAGGAGTTCCATCAGTATTGAAGAGTAATTTACCATTTTGGTCATGCTCATAGATCGTTGCAGAGCTTGGCATAAAAACAGCCGACATTAACACCCCTTCATGACTGTTGGCGGAAACGCCTCCCTGATAATTACTGTATTGATAATTAACATTTTCACTCAGTTTTGCCCATTTGGTCAATTGAAAATCGAGACCCATTTTTGCTCCTAATTCATCTTTAAAAGTGTTGAGCAGAATTCCCTCCTTATGATCGTATGATACTGAAAATATAGATTTCATAGCGTCGGTACCTCCACTGAGTGATACACCATAATGACTTACATTAGCTGTTTGGAAACAAGCATCAAGCCAGTTAGTACGTGTTATCGCTCCATAAGGATAAACAGAAGGATCTGCTACCCGGGGCAGGGTTCCTCCATCGGCTGCCACTGCTGTGGCCCATACCTGATTATATTGAGCCGCATTCAATGCCGTAGGTATTTTCCATGCCTGTTGCACTCCCTGGTACATATTCGCATCAATATGTACATTTCCGGATTGTGCTTTTTTGGTAGTAATAAGGATAACACCACCTGCTCCTGCAGTAGCTCCGTAAATTGCTGATGTAGCAGCATCTTTCAATACAGTAACTGTTTCTACATCTTCTACATTATAAGGTGCTCCCGGGATTCCGTCAACTACAATAAGAGTTCCATCACCATTTCGGTCTCCACTGCCACGAACAGAAATAGTGTTACTGGAAGCAGGATCACCTCCGTTTTCCTGAATAGTAACACCAGGCAACTGACCTTGTAAAATAGTTGTCAGATCGGATGACTGACCTTTCAAGAGATTATCTATTTTGACTGTTGAAATCGCTCCCGAAAGATCCTTCTTCCGTGCATTCCCATAACCAATAGTTACAACTTCATCGAGTTGTTTGCTATCCGGTTTTAATTCAATAGATATAAAAGAACGTCCTTCAACGGCGACTTCCGATTTTTCGTATCCAATATACGAAATGACTAAAATACCGTTTTTCGGTACAGAAAGAGTGAAATCTCCCGAAACATCAGTAATAGTACCCTCAGTAGTTGATTTTAATATTACCGAAGCGCCAATCAATGGTTCTTTTGAATCTCCATCTATAATTTTTCCCTTCACCGTAATGGTGTTTTGAGCTGACAAACATAATCCTATAAAAAGGAGAAATAATGACAACCCGATTTTCAAATTGATTTTTTTGTTTTTCATAAGAAATAAAGTTAACAATAAATAAAAAACTTTTCTGTGATTTAATTCTAAATTCAACAATTGTAAATAAAAACAAATCAATAATTGTTGAAATTTTAAATAATCAGTAAGTAGAAACAAATAAAATAATATTTTGTCGCTTCTTAATTATCATAAAAAAAAATAAAGGATTAAGATTTGCAGGTAAATAATTCAAATTTAATAAAATTATTTACACTACAAACCTTAATTGATAATTAGCCTTTAAATTTAATATCCGTGATTTTGCACCAATGTTTTACTGAGTTGCATAACACCGTAAGGAATAGCAAACACATCGTTATATGAATTATAGGTGCGTGCTGCCCAGACAACATTTACAGAGTCAGGATTTAATTTATAACCCGAATACGTTCCCGGGCTGGCTACTTTCCAGTTAGCAATCGTAACACCATCGGCTCTTCTCATCAAACCATGCAAAGGAGCACTTAAAAGGGTTGAAGCATCGCCCCAGCGTACGACATCAAGATAACGCCATGGTCCCGGTTCAAAGGCAAATTCACAACGTCTTTCATGTTTAAGATCTGCCTTGGTAGCACCTGTCTTTGAAGCTAAACCGGCTCTGTTGCGTACCTGATTAAGCCATGTATCGCCGTTTTGACCTGTCCAGATCATTGCTTCTGCCTTCATCAACAGAATATCAGCATAACGTAATACCGGTGGACAAAGAGTAGTAGTAGGAAAGTCACCATTTGTATTTACCGATTTACCTACACAGTCAGCACCTGCAAAAGGAGCTAAGTATTTACTGCATGCCATAATCGAAGGACTCGAAACACTTAATGGATTCACAGCATAAACGATATTATTGGTTCCGATAAATGAAAGGACATCGCCCGGCATGGCAATCGTAGCACTGCGGCGGCTGTCACCCTGTTCAAACTCGTTGTAAAGTTCCAACGTAGGTTGATAATAGCCCCATGTGTTATATTTACCCCAACCTCCGTTTTCGAACATAACACCCGGAAGTTCAGAGCCCTCAAGCTGATTACTTGGAAAATTCCATAGGTATTCAGGACCATAATTCTGAGCCGGAGTAAAGAAGTCGGAATACTTAGCGACCAATGAATTTCTGTTTGAATTAATAATACTATCACAATAGTTACTGCAAATAGTAAAATAGGTTGGATCATATTGAGCAGCATACAAAGCAGCACGGGCAATAAATCCCCAGCAGGCTGTTTTATGCGGACGACCGTAATCGGTAACTGCTCTGTCCTGCAAATAAGGAACCATTGCAGCAGCTTTTTGAAAGTCCGATATAATCATAGCGTAATTCTTCAAAACACTTGAAGGACGTGGCATATCAATTGAATCAACAGGTGTTGTGGGCAACATAATCGGAATTCCACCACTAACAATGTCACCATACCATGGTGCTAACCACAGGTATGCAAAACCCCTGAAGAAATAACCTTCGCCCATTGCTTCAGTTTTTTGAGCTGCCGGAACATTCATCTTGGGTGCATTCAGCAATACATCATTACAACGGTGTATCAACTGGTAAAAATTCGGCCATTCACCGGTCACATCACGGTCGGTATTACCTGTTTCAGTGAAGTTCTTAAGAATAGCAGCTCCTGCTTTATCCCGTCCGGTAATCATATTATCAGAGGCATTTTCATACCACATAAATCCACGACCTGTAGTCGGTTCCATTCCGGTCCAGAAATAAAGACCATCAACAGCAGATTGCAGATCGGAAGACGTTTTCCAGAATTGATCGCTTGTAGGTGTTCCATAAGCAGTATATTGCAAAAAATCACTGCTGCAGGCTGAAAACGTCAAAACAATTGCTGTTATTAATATGCTAAGAATAACTTTGAGTTTCATAATGTATATATTAATAAATTAAAAAGTGAAATTAAAACCGGCACTAAGAACTCTTGCAATCGGATAAGTTCCTCCGTCTACACCATAGTTGCCAACTTCGGGGTCAAGACCGCTGTATTTGGTAAATGTCAGCAAATTTTGTCCTGTCACATAAAAACGGAATTTTGTATCACTCATTCCTATTTTTGACAATACACGTTTAGGTATGGTATAACCGATAGAAACATTTTTCAATCGCAGATAGCTTCCATCTTCCAGAAAGAAATCAGATACTGTCGTATAGTCACCATTGTTATCAGCAATTAGTCCTAATCGTGGAATGCCCGAATTTTTATCATAGTTCCATGAATCCATGGCAATCGATAACAGGTTGCCACCCGGTGCTGTACCGCCAACTAATCCCATTTGTTTAACCGAGTTGAAGATTTTATTGCCGCTGACTCCCTGGAAAAATACATTGAAATCAAATCCGTTCCAGCTGATAGTCGTTCCAAAGCCATAGGTCGATTTAGGAGCATAACTTCCCATATACTGACGGTCGGCATCCGTAATTTTACCATCATGGTTCGCATCCACAAAGATTAAATCTCCAAGTTTTGCATGTGGTTCAATCAGTTGTTTTACTCCTGTTGTCGGATCTGTCCATGTATAATTATTTATCTGATCCTGGGTTTGGAAAATACCGGCTGTCTTAATCAGGTAGAATGAATGCCAGGGTTGACCTACAGTTGATTGCAATGGATACATACTGTTCACATTCGTTGTTTCAGGGTATACATTATTTGCTCCCAGATTTTCCACATTATTCACATTCGTACTGTAATTTCCGTAAACTGATACCTGAACCTTACCAAACGATTGTTTGTAACCTGCATTGAATTCAAAACCTTTATTGGTTACACTACCAATATTTCCTACAGGTGGTTGCTGAATACCTGCCTGAGTAGGAACAGCCATAAAGTCAATCAGATTCGATGTGTTTTTATCATAATAATCGGCACTCAACGTCAATTTATCGTTGAATAAATTCAAATCGATACCAAAGTCTGACGATATGGTCGACTCCCACTTTAAATTAAGATTGGCTATTGATTGTTGGTATCTGCCATAAATTTCGTTATTAAGACCAGTTCCGATATAAGAAACATTACCATCGCTTATATCATTCGCCATTGGTGTATTATACGAATAATTCGGTACAGCTCCTACGTTTCCTACTTCTCCCCAACTGGCTCTTACTTTCAGCAGACTTACAGGCAGGTCCATTGCTTTAAAGAATTTTTCAGAAGAGACCTTCCATGCTCCGGATATTGCCGGAAATACTCCGGAGTTATTGTCAATATATAATTTTGAAGATGCATCACGACGGATACTACTGTTTAAGAAGTAACGATCGTCGTACGAATAGGAAAGTCTGGCAAACCAGGCTATTGTAGCCAGTTCGGAAATTGATTGCTGCGGAGCTAACTGACTCCAGTTTGTAGCATTGGTTTCAATTTGTGAATGCGGGTCTTCATTTGCATACCCAAAAGTTTGAGTATAGCTGGAATTATATTTATTATAGGTTATTGCATTCCCAACCATTACTGTCAAATCATGTTTGTCATTAAAATTATTGTTATAGGTAGCTGTAGTTTGACTGATGTAATCATAGTCCCACGAACTTCCAAGAAATAAACTGTTTTGAGTATTTGGTAAACCTATTTCAGGTACACTGTGGTTAAACACTTGTGTAAAAGTCGGATTGAAATCAGCCGAAAAATCAGAACGGATAACCAATCCCCTAAAAGGTTTAATTTCAAGTGCCGATGTTGAATGCAGTGTTTGTACAGGATTATATTGAGTCAGGCGCATTAATGCTGCAACAGGATTCGGGGTATGGCCATAGCCTGATATCCCTTGAGCAGCAGCCCAGGCAGGAATAATTCCACCGTATTGGGGAGTACCATCAGCATTGTACAGCAATTTTCCACTTTGGTCATGTTCATAAATTGTAGCCGAAGGTGGCATAAAAATAGCATCCATCAAAACGGCCTCATGGCTGTCAGCGGAAACGCCTCCCTGAGTGTTAGTGTATTGGTAATTAAAACTCTGGCTGAATTTTGCCCACTTAGTCAGCTGGAAATCAAGTGTCATTTTCGCAACGAGCCCGTTCTTATACGTATTAAGCATGATTCCATCCTGGTGGTCATAGGCTACCGAAAACAAAGCAGTCATTGCGTCCGTCCCGCCACTCAGAGATACTGCATAATGGTTTACATTTCCCTCACGGAAGATTTCGTCTACCCAGTTTGTGCGGGTTACAGTTCCATAAGGATACAAAGTCGGATTAGCCACTGTAGGCAAAGTTCCTCCATCAGCAGCCACTGCAGTCGCCCATACCTGATTGTACTGAGCAGAAGTAAGCGTGCTGGGTTTTTTCCATGCTGTTTTAACACCATCATAAACATTGGCATCAACCTGAATTTTACCTGCTTTTGCTTTTTTGGTTGTAATAATGATAACCCCACCTGCTCCGGCAGACGCACCGTAAATTGCTGCAGTAGCAGCATCTTTCAATACCGTTACGGATTCTACATCTTCTACATTATAAGGTGCTCCAGGTATACCGTCAACAACTGTAAGTACTCCATCTCCGTTCCTGTCACCCAGACCACGAACAGTAATTGAATTTGATGATGCAGGATCACCTCCGTTTGCCTGAATAGTTACACCGGACAACTGACCCTGAAGAATAGAACTCAGATCAGATCCCTGGCCTTTCATAATATCAGTTACCTTTGTGGTAGCAATGGCTCCTGAAAGATCATTCTTTCGTGCACTACCATAACCAATAGCAACAACCTCATCCAATACTTTGCTGTCCGGTTTCATTGTAATGTCAATAATTGTCCGTCCATTAACGGCAACTTCTGTTTTTTCGTAGCCAATATACGAAACTACTAAAATACCGTTTTTTGGTACTGAAAGAGAAAAATCACCGGATGCATCGGTAATCGTACCAATTGTAGTTCCTTTAACAAGCACTGAAGCGCCAATTAACGGGTCCCTGGAGTCGTTGTCAAGGATTCGTCCCTTTACTGTAATGGCGTTCTGGGCCGTCAAACAAAATCCTAAAAAAAGGAAAAGGATTGATAACCCGATTTTCAAATTGATTTTTTTTTGTTTCATAAAAATAGATTAAAAGATAAAATTAAATTTTAGAACCCGAAATATTGTATAGTGATGAAAGATTATTCAATATATCATTCTCTGAATTTTTTCTTACAGGTTTTGATTTGTTACGTATAATAGATAGTTGATAATTTACTTAATAATATACAAAAGTTTAAATTTCAGCATCCTGCAATTGTTAATTAATAATTCGTAATTATTAATTCATAATTGCTTTTTAACAATGTAAGGTTTAAATTATATGTACAAATCAATTCATATGCTTGTAATATCTTATTCACACGTTTGTATTTTTTGATAAAAAAAAAGTAATTGGGATTAAAACATTTATTTTGTAGTTGGTATAAGTGCTCTGTTCATCTTATTTTGTCACTTAATCCCGTTACGCGTCATTTAAAACTTAACAATATATAATTTTTTATTTTAATGTTCAAAAGAAAAAATGTAAAAGCAGATTATTCTTTTTGTTTCTTTGATTTAATTGTCTCATTCACAATCAACGGTTTTGCCCAAAAACTGATAAACAATATGTATCCAATGGTCAGGTAAAGCACAAACATTCCCTGGCGTAGCCCTATCAGGTCTTTCAGTTGACCAATCAGAAGTGAAATGATTGCTCCACCGGCAATTGCTGTACATAAAATGCCTGAAAATGTACCGTGATAGTTAGGAACACTATTGAGTGCCAGTGAAAAAACAATCGACCACATCACCGACAAACAGAAACCCAAAGCAGGAAAACCATATTGTGCCATCTTCAAATTTCCAAAGAGAGTGACCGTCAACGTAATGACAGCAGCTATTGCAAAAATCCGCAATACTATTTTACTGTCCATAATCTTCAACAGAATCATTCCCAGCACACAACCAATAGTAATCAATCCCCAAAACCAACCGACAGCTGCAGCACCTTCCACTTCAGGCCTTAAACCGTGGTAAGTTCTCAAAAACTCTGAAATCCAGTTGGCAATACCTTGTTCTGTACCAACATATGCAAATATTCCAAAGAAGAACATGATGACATTTTTATCTTTGAACAGTTCCTTGTGAGTTGCCCAGGCACCAACGATTTCATCTTCCTTACGTTCGACTTTTGGAAATTTTGATACTAATATTATCAGAATCATGAGTAAGGTAATGACTCCGAATATCCAGTATATCGACACCCACGAAAGATCTGCAGGAGTAACCAGAGACAATGCTCTTAAAAGAATGTTGTTTTGTGAATTGGATGTTCCTAAATTTGTTACAAGATAGGAGTAAATCTGTGGACTAAGAAATGATGCCGCCCCAAAAACAAGTTGAGCTGAAACTGAATAGAAAGCAAAATTCTCTTCACCACCCGAGACCCGTAACAAAGGATTAATCACCACTTGCATCAACGCCATGGATGCTCCTAAAAGAAACAATGAACAAAGGAAAACAGGGAAACTTGGAAACATGGCAAATAAAAATGCTCCGAATGTTGCAAGGATCCAACCGCCTGTCATACTTATTTTTTCCTTGTATTTTTCAACTATCATTCCCGAAGGAATAGACATAAATCCGTAAGCTATAAAAAAAGCAAATGGAAGCATACCTGTCATTGTACCACTCAGATGGAAACTGTCACTTACATTTGGATTGATTGACCCAAGTATATTGGTGATAAATGATATTACAAAGAAAATCACAAATACCAACCCAACCATGTAATATTTTTGCTTCATCTTAAAATGATTATTGTTTTTAGATTTAAAATTTAAATTGCCCAAATGTTCTGAAACTTTGGAACCGGACTTTCAATATTTAAAAGTATTCATTACCCACCTTTCTGGCTCTTATAGTTTTGTCAAGATCAATACCTAAATTATATCCTAATTCGAATAACAGGCTCCAACCCATAGCTAATTCCAGATAATTCTGATAAAGAGCTGACTCAGGAATCAGTATTGTTTTAAAAACTGTAGGTCGGGTAGTTATTGCTATGACCTCAATACCGCATCCTTTAACGAGTGTATTGTAAAATTTTTCATCTTCACTTTCAAAAGGATCGAATACTACAATAACATCATCTTTAGTCAAAACTTCTTCAATTCCATGAAGTGCATAAGTTCCTTCAAGGTAACCCGATTTTATTCTGGTTATTTCATTGGTTTTTAATGCAATTTCCTCTGCCACTCCATTATTTCTTCCGGCATAATAAATTGTTGATGCTTTTGCCAGAATTTGTATAATACTTGGATCAATCACTGTTTCCAGAGTCTTTAAAAACTGTTCAGCCATTTCGTCTAATCCAACCATTTCTTTTTTTAAGAGATTTGCATAAATGCTCTCAAAAAACAAGGCCTGTTCCACAACGCTTTTTGTGGCAGCAACAGCTTCTTCCTGTCCACACGTCAATAAAGTTGAATCTTTTGCTAAATACTGCAATGTTGTATCTTCATTGGCAACAACTGCAAATAGCGTATTCTGTTTTTTTTCTTTTAAAATACTGAAAAGTTGAATCAGTTCTTTTGTTTTCCCGGAATTTGAAGACCCAAAAACAGCATAATTATCAAGGTCATATTCCATTGCCTGTAAAGAACCTTCTGTACATATTTCGTAACAGCAGGATTTCATATGATTTTGATAAATTATATGTTTCGCCGGAAAAATTCTGCTGCTACCTTCTCCAATCAAAAAAAGGCCACCTTTACTTTCAATTTTCGAAATATACTTCATTGTAACTGCCTGATCGAAATTCTTAATAATTTCAACAGTTTCAACCATTTCTTTGCAAAGAGCATATTTACTATATTTTTTATCAGCTAAATTCATTTCAAAAAGAGTATATACATCAAATCCAACCAAATTCATTCATTTAAAATATTCATTTAAAATATTAAAGAACAGGTATTGTTTTACTTTCAACATGTAAATTATTCATACTATTTAAAAATAGTCCGGCTGCTCCGTAAATAGCAGAATTTTCTAATTCGGAAATCTCAATTTTAATTCTTTTAATAGTATTCAGATATTCAAAATCCTGAATGGCAGAGATCATAGTATCTAAAAATAATTTATATGCTTTGGTTAATGATCCCCCGATAATTATAATTTCAGGATCATAGGCATAAAGGATTGATTTAATAACCTGCCCTAAATGATATCCGTATTCTTTAAAATACTCACAACAAGTTTTATCGCCTGAGATTGCTTTATTAAATGCACTCTCAGCATCTATTCCTTTTTCCTTAAAAAAAAACTGTCCACTGCAATAATATTCATAATTATGTTTCAAATATTGAATCTCTCCAAATTCACCTGCCCCACAATTATTCCCTTCGTACAATTGGCCATTGAAAACCAACCCGCATCCCAATCCGGTTCCAAGTGTCAAACCTACAATACTATTGAATGACTTTCCTTTTCCATAATATTTATCCCCGATAGCAAAACAGTTTGCATCGTTGTTTATATATACCGGAACATGATACTGTTTTTCAAGAATATCTTTTAGCGGGACAGCATTCCATGAAGGTATGTTTACTACATCAAATACAATTCCTTTTTCAACATCAACCAGCCCGGGAACTCCAACTCCAATACCTTTTGTATTTGAGTTAAAGCATTCATCTATAACTGAAATAATTTTTTCAAGAATAATATTTTCAGATTGTTTTGAAGGGTTTGTTTTTTTAGCAATTTTTTCAATCTTACCATCAATAACTCTTCCGGCACGAATATTTGTACCACCCAAGTCTACACCAATAATGTTGTCAACTAATTTCATCAAAATATTTATTATGGTATTTTAATCTATGCAACAAAAATAGATATTCAATGAAAGAATATAATTACATAATCCGCATTTAAATCCTCATATTACGAATATGTTGACAAATTTGCATCATATCATTCAATTTAACTAATTAAATTACCGGTTTTTTATAAATTCGATTGAGAGTTTTGGGTGTTCATGTGGAATAATCCGTTATTTTATTATATTAATTCGAGAAGAAATACATATTTAAGGATTCATAGATATTTAATGAGCTATTTGTTATTATACAAAAGCTTAATTTTCAAAATCCCGGCAATTAATAATTAATGATTACTTATATCTGTATATTAGAAGCTTGAAATAATTCATAAATATGAAATCCTTTCCAATTATTATTGATACAATTCCAAAAAATAAGGTTTGTTTAAAAAGGCAGGATCCATTCTATATTGAAAACCTGACGTGAATATTGGTTTTAAAAAATTTTAATTTCTCTAAATTGAATGTCAAAGGAGTGTCACCGGATATAGAGCGAAAGATAAAGGTGTGAAAAATGGCGGAAAGTTAATAAAAAGTAAAAAGAATTTATCATACAAACAGGATGGAAAATTCTGTTATCATGACTTCATGTATAAAATCTAAATTTGGGTCACTTTGACGGAGTTTATTTTAATAAATAAAAAATAGTTGGATAAAAAATTATCAAACTAAATTGATCGATCAATTCATTAAACTAATTGAGTTTGCCGAATTTTTTTCTGAATTGAAGAGGAGAGATTCTATTGTTTTTCTGGAATAATCTGGAAAAGTTTTTATCATCATCCAATCCACATTGTATTGCAATTTCAGAAACAGTGAGGTTAGTTTCAAGTAATAAAAATGAAGCCCTTTCAATTTTTTGGCGAAGTATTTCCTGATAAATTGATCTTCCGATAATTGAGATAAATCTTTTCTCCAATGAACGCCTACATAGTGGGACATTTTCCAGGACATCGGATACCTGAACCTTATCATTAATATTATCAGATATATAGCGGAGTGCTTTAAGTACCTGATCATCTTTGATTGCGAATATATCTGTTGATTGCCTGGTTATAACCGTTGTCGGTACAACAATTACATCCTCATAAAAATCCTGTTCCTTTTTAATCATCGACTCCATCAATTTTCCAATCTTATAACCTGCATTTTCAACATCGAGCGCAATGCTTGAAATAGGTGGATTGGACATATTGCAAATAACTTCATCATTATCCACTCCCAGAATTGCCACCTGGTCAGGCACTTTGATTTTATTAATTATGCAGGCTTCCAGCAGCTGATTTGCATGACGGTCATCGCATGTCAATACAGCCAAAGGTTTTGGGAGCTCCAACAGCCATTGGCTTAGTGGTGATTCATTATAATACCACATTTCATGTTCAGGAGTTTCAACGGTATTAAATATATGGATATTTATTCCTTCTTTTTGAAGTCTGTCAGAATACCCTTCACACCTTTCACGCGACCAAACATATTCAGAGAATCCTGAAAATGCAAAATTTTCATATCCTTTTAATAGAAAATACTCAGCAGCCATAACACCCGTCTGGAAGTAATTTCCTGTTAAATTTGGGATATTGTCAAAACGATCTTTGAAATCCTGTGCTATGATACAAATACCTGAATCAATTAATTTTTGTACATCTTTTGTATTGTATAACTGAGCAATAATTCCATCCGCACCCCAGTCTTTTGCAAAATCAAGAATTCCTGCAATTCCATATTTTTCGCGGTAGGAAGGTGGCATTTTGCAAAATGACCATGGGCCATTGATTTCGGCATATTTCGAAACTCCACGAAGCAACGCTCTTGCATATTCCTCAGAAAGATCGACTAACATGAGAATTTTAATAGTTTTATCCACAAAACAGCCCTTTTTTATTTAAATAACGTTGTTTCTACACTGAGATTTCCCTTTGAAATTTCTCAATTGAAAATTCTGACCAAATATAGGGATATTGTACAAAACATCCATCTTGTTATACTCTTTTAACTCAAAAGTCATGTTAAATATAAAAAATAAAAGTTTTCAGGATATTTAATGAGTTGTCCTGACTTGATAAATACTGATCAATGTCCTATCTGTTCAGTAAGCATGCCAAATCCACCGTATTTCATATAATATAAAATTGCCTGACCTTTGCCATAAAAAAGTTATGTTCAGTTTGAATGAAGGCAATCGTTATGTAGTTTGTTTGAATGGCGTAGATTTACGTAAGGGATTAGACGGTTTATGCGGATTGATCCGTTACCTCACATTGAGTCCGACCAACGGAGATGTGTATGTGTTTCTGAACAAGAGCCGCACCACCATGAAGTTGCTGCACTGGGAACGCGGAGGCTTTGTTATTTATTATAAACGTTTGGAAAGCGGACGTATCAGCCACA
>Ga0302277_1002661_pt1 | contig 12579 bp, 10 predicted proteins | sample III_Bog_N3_1_FD_198759 | JGI IMG/M metagenome (GOLD analysis project Ga0302277, IMG submission 198759) | Peat permafrost microbial communities from Stordalen Mire near Abisko, Sweden - III_Bog_N3_1 | ecosystem: Environmental > Terrestrial > Soil > Wetlands > Peat | place: Sweden: Abisko... | reverse complement strand
CGGAGCTGGGAACTGACATGTCGTACGAAAAATCGAGATCGGAGTACCACTCCTGCCTGCGGTACAGAATCGCGGAGCGAAAGCCGGTTGCCGCAAATCGCTGTCCGTACTTATTGATCTTTGCCACGCGTCTGGCAAATTCATCCCGATGGTTATACAACCGGCCGTCGTGGTTCAGGTCCTGAACATTAACTTCAAAACCGCGTCTGCGAATCGAATCCAGAAAATTGTCGGTTACCCCGTACCGCTCTTCGGGGACGATCTGAAAAGAAGCGTTGACGCCGAAACTCTCGTTCAGAGTCATCAGAGAGGCGCAGAATTCCCGTCCCGCAGTCGTTTCCACGTCGTGGGTCATCGCCACCGCGGCAGAAGCGCCATCCGGCCAGAACCAGATAAACGGAATCCTATCGACCTTCTGCGCTCGCAGCAATAACTGCATGGTGCTGCGCACGATCGTGTCGACCGTATGATCCACGGGCCAGTTCGGGAAAACTATTTTGCTCCAGTCGCCGAGATAGAGTCGCTGAAGATGACTGCGCACCGCCACGGGAAGTAAGGGCCGAACTGCATAGTACAGCCACGCGATAAGACCGTTCTCCGAACTGCCGTATTGACAGTTCCTCGTATAACGCTCCAATCGCAGATTCTGGATTACTTCTTCCAAGTCAAACGGAAGTACCACGGAATCCGAAGTGTAACGAACATCTTCGCAAGCGTCGGGAAGCGAACCACGAGGAGAATCCGCGGGCTGAAGACCGGCGTACTTTCCATAGCCGAGCACTCCGTCCCCGAAGCGGAAAAAACCGCTGGCTTCGGAGAGACTGTCCTTCGCAGCCAAGTGGACATAGCACTCCGGGCAGCGAAAATATTCTAGAAATGCCTGATTCATAAGACGGTGGCTTCGGCCCAACTACCCGCGTTAGTCAATCCTTTCGCCGATCGAGGTTTTGGTCAATCCCCCCAAAGTGCCAACAAACACTCAACCAATATGCTTGTAAAATGCGCGACCCGATGCAATCAGAAAGCGGTCTGGGACGCTGTCTACAAAGCGCTGCGCTATCTTTCTTTTCCAGGAGCTTTCGTGGGCTCGAGGATGATTGGGATTTCGCCAATAGGAGATATTCGATCCCATCCCGCCCCAGTGCTCTTTGAAATTCACTAAACCTTGATTGCTGATTTCGCTCCGTCCGAGATCGAAAGTCTCATGACCGTCCGTTTTGGCTTGTCGGATTGTATTCCAAAAGAGCATTGCAACCCCACCCATCGCATGCATTCGCGCATCGCTGCAACCGTACTTATAAGTCACCGTCTCATGGTGACTTATAGTCAAGATACTCGCAATCGGCTCGCTGTCCTTGAATGCGACTCGGATCTTGAGACTCATTCCGAAGCTCGCAATCAAACTCCGAAACCATTTCATAGGTTGCGGAGGCAGGTGCTGCCGTCGTCGAGTGTCTACCAACAACTTGTAGAAATGTCCCAGCAAGCGCTCCGAATTGCCTTCTTCATAGGTCAGGCCCTCGCGTACTGAACGCCGAATCTTACGCTGCTCAGAGGTATGAAACCGGCGAAGAATTGTGTCGAGGGGCGGACGTAAATCGACGGTATGCCAAACGTAACGGTCGCTTTCTCCAAATCCTGTGCACGAACTTGGCTGGAAGCGGAGCGGGCGGACCTCGCAATAGTCCTTAGTTCGATCGCGGAGGGTGCGCGCAACCAACGACAGAAGTTCGTCAAATTCGGCGGAGCTTGCTACGAGCGGATCGCAGTGGTCCGAGAAGGGAACCGAGACCAGACGGCTGCCGGTGAGCCAGCTGTTCACTTTACAAAATACAATCCCAGAGGTCAGGGGGGTGTGCGGCTCATTGAGGCTGAAGACGACCGGCTCATAACCGTAGGCCACGCGCAAGGCAGAAAGCCATTCTTTAGAATGAAAGACGGAAGACGCGGGATGCCTTGCAACCAGATCAGACCAACGCTCATCTTGCAGCGGATCAATGGTCAACAGACGATTCGATTCCAAGGGCTCTCGCGAAAAAGAACGCGTTTCGGGAAGACATTCGACATCTACCGTTTCAAACCTCACAACCGTATTGTGAATCTGAAGCTTGGGTCGTTTCACTTGGCTGCCGGATTACCGGACCATGGAGCGTGGCGCGGAGGGCTGTAGGTCGCCGCCAGAAATAAATCGTAACTTCGCGGCTCGAATTTTGCGTTTCATCGAGAAGATAGCCGGCAGCCACCGATAGGCGCCAGCTAGTTTGAGACGGAATTCGAGGGGCCAATCGGTGGGATCCACTCGAACTCTTCCTACGACGAACTCTTCGGCGCGCTCGAAAGCAAACGCAGGCAGAGTGGTATACACGCGATAATAGCCAGCTTCACGGCACAGGTCGACCATCGCCGCGTTATGATCGCCAAATGGAAAACTGAACTCGGTTATGTCACGGTTCAGCATTTGTTCTAATTTGGCGCGGGACTCCAGAATTTCGAAACGGGCTTGGGACAAATCCAATTGGGTCAGCATCGGATGAGTAACCGTGTGCGATCCAATGCTGATCAATTCCGATGGCAAACCTCGCACCTGTTCGAGAGACATTAATTTCTCGGCATAGCCTTCAGGACCAAAGGCACGATTCATGCCGTCTGCGATAACAAAGACGGTCGCGGGGAGCTTACGCTTCTGGAGCTCAGGCAACGCCTCCGTCAGGAAGTTCTCGAAACCGTCGTCAAAGGTAATCGCGGCGCAGGGTCCAACCAGCACGGAAGGGCAACTCTGGTCCGTGCGAACTGCCTGCGAATGACGAAGAACAACGTCCAGTTGTTTCGCGAATGATTCTCTTTGCTGGGAGGGCACGGAATGGTAATACAGCACCACACATCTGCCTTTCCGCGTTCGCCCAATGAGTCGTCGGAGCAGTGCCACCGTCTCGCTGCACACAAACACGGCGAGACTTATGCCGCACTTGAGAGCCCGTTTCCACCGAGGTTCGCTTGCCTGTTCCATTCTCATGAGGATGCAGCGACTTTCGTCGACAGGTAAGACAGAATTTTCTCGAAGGAAACCAATGCGGGCAGATCTTCGAGATCGAGCTCTAGCCCAAACTCCTCTTCAATGGTCGCAAACAGCGTCACACTCGCGACCGAGTCCCATCGCGCCAGGTTGTAGTGATCCACCTTCGGAATATCCTGTCGAGAAACATCGGGAAACACGGCCGCAAAACAGTCCGTGAGCCGCTCGCGGATATCAACCATGAGCGACCTCCGCAACTTTGGGCAAACGATTTGAGAGGTACTCGAGAATTCTGTCACGGCCCACGGTGCAGGCGGAACTGGGCGTAGAATCCATGAGATCCGCAAGAAATTCCCGCAGGGGACCGTTTTTCGGGGTTGCTTCGAAGTCCAGTATAAGTTCGTCCGCATCGAATCGGCGAAGCAACTCTTCAATGGAACGATGCTCGATGCGACGGCTGAAAGCGCGGCAACTCATCACCCAATTTTCAATCTCGATCGTTTTCCCGCGAACTCGGCCTGCGATGACCGCAATCTTGCCCAGGGGTCCATACTTATCGCGGTAAGTGGTTACGAGGAGAAACGTATCCTGCTGCTTTAGAAAATTCTGCCATGCCGCATCACTGACCCGTCTACCGTTCAGATTGAATTGATTTGTTTTGTTGATCAGTTCCAAGGCCCGGTCGTCCGCCGGATGTTTGGAAAAATCGAAATTGAATTCCGGCGCAGCCTGTTCCAGAAACGCTTCCAGGGATTTGCCTGAGCTTTGAGAATCCACTTGGTGAGCTCTCCGGATGCTGTCGCGACGGAGAGAATCTTCCTCTGAAATCGAGGCTTTGCCGAATAAATCTCGCAGGCGATACAACAGGTCGTTTAGCCCCTGGTAATCGTTCTTGGGAAACAATATCGTTTCGATTCCCGGATGCCGTGCTTCGACTTCGGCTAGTTCCATCGGGCTATCGTCAACAAACACGACTGCGTCGGCGGAAATGTTCCATGTCTTCAGGATGCGGTCAACCGCTTCGGACTTAGGTCCCCAACTCGCTTCGACGGGAAATACCGAGCGTCCTGGCAAAATCAAATCGTCGCGCAAGAGCGCCTGGGTCACAAGTTCCGAATCGTTCTTGCTCGCAATGCCAATTAAGACTCCCGCTTCGGAGAGCGCATGAAGCAGACGTTGATAGGCTCCATGCATGTGGCTGTTGTGTTCCAGGTCCCAGGTGACTCCCTGTAAACCAACCTCTCCTAAAATCCCGCTCCAGAGGGTGTCATCCAGGTCGGTGATCAGGCCTTTCTTGGGGGCGGGCAAGGCGGTAAGCCGAATTAATAAGTCAGCCAATATCGATGCGTGAGTAACCTTATAGGGAAAACCAGAGAAGACCTCGGCCTTCGGATCAAAGCGATCCGCGAGCGGAGAAAGCATATCGAGGCGCTGCGTATCGAGAACCTTCACGTTTCGCATTCGGGATGCATCGAGGCTTAACGAGGCCACTGTCGACCTAATTTCGAGTGCGAAGGAACTGCCTTGCCATCCCGGCACGAATGCGACAGGCGGGAGCGCCAGGGTTGGAAAACAGATCGCAACTGGCACATATTTAGCGATTCTTTCGATCGATGTGCGGAATTCGTTCGCGCGGGCATGCACGTTCTCCAGAATGCCAGGGAGGACTGATGGAGACCAACTGCCGAGCCCGCGCAACCCGAGACGAGCATCCAGATCGCTCCACTCCATGATCACGACTGCGATTTCCGTGTCTTCCGCGTTCAGTTTGCCCAGTGTCCCCCAGATGTCTCCGTAAACACCGGACGTGATCTCGACTCGCTGGTCCGGGTGTGACCGACGCAACTTTGCCTGCAGAAACGTTTGAAAATGCATAGGAGTAAAGCCGCAAACCAGGCGGACACGGAGTGCCGGCAGGTCAGAGTTCTGTTTCTCTCCTACGATTCGCAATGCTTCGATTAACTTCATATTCGGATTAACTGTTTACCCCATTCTAATTTGGTAACACAGATGCATGGTCTGACATTGCGGGGTTATTAAGGCCAAAGTGTAGCGTCCCCATCAAAGGGACAGGCATACCAGAGATCCTCGCTCGACAATCGTTCGTGTAGTGAGCGATCCCGTGCTTTGTAAAAGTAGGGGTTCGAGGGATATTGCCGGGTCAGAGGCTTCCACTCGGCTAACGCCCGGCGAATCGTGCGGGGAAAACCCGTCACTTCGAGGACATGACTGCCTGAGCGTTTTGCGCTGGCATGCGCAGCGGCAACCAAAGCCTGCACAACCTTTGGATCGTCCTCCGCGGCAATCAGGTCGGCTACGACACAACGGACGAGGCCAAACTGCGGGTCGCGTTCCTGACGCGAGACTGCATATCCGGTGATGCGGCCTCCGCTCCGGTAAGTGAATACGCGACAGATCTTCTGACTGCCGGGAGGAGTGAAGTGCCAACGAAGAACCTCCGAACTGCGTTTCCCGATTAGTCTCTTGCTTGCCATCGCTTGTTCGGTACAGAAAGCGTCGAAATCGGACGGCAGCGTATCAAGGGTGCATTCTGAAACTTCGCTGTCGGCGGTCGAGACTTGAGGAAATCGGCGCCTCAGCCGCGCTTCTGCCCACATCGCGACTGAGCCGGCGAAACTGCCAACCTTTGCCAGGGCGGGACGAGCCTCCAGCTTTTTCAAAACCGCCTCGGAAAAGCGCCGATGGTCTAGGACCCAGAACAATACCGTGCCGTAATCCAATTGAGGTACGGGAGAAGCCTTCGAGGCTTCCATCATCTTGCCGGCGGCCGGGGTCGCAGTCGTGTTCAGAAAGAGGTCCACATCTTTTTGACGAAGGAAGGATGACACCAGAAGGTGAGACGAGGAGCGAAACTCCGGATCGACCGCAAACCGGCAGCTTGCCGCTGCAGTCAGGGTTGTCCCTTGAAACTCGCAGAGGAGCGGGATTGTTCCGAAAAATCCGACGACCGACCCGGCTGATTCGAGGATCCACCCAATCCTCGGCGTCACTTCGCGGTTCTTGAGAGCCGGGTTGTCCACCCAAAGCCGTTTCCAATTTTCCACCGAGTCCGCTCCTTGCCCCAGCCGTTTGTGCAAAAGAGCGACCTTCTCAAAGTCAGAAAACGTGGCCGCCCGTAGCGCGATGGCTGCGTGGTTACGCGAGCCATTCAACAATGGCGACTGCGCTAATTCGCGGTCATCTCGACGCGTCCGAATGGTCGCGAGAACGGCATCCGTTAGTCTCTCTTGTACGGAAGGCATGGGATAGCAAGGGCCTAACTAAGATCGAACTATGGGACTAAGGCTGGACTATGAATCTCGATAGTGCGTGAAGTCTTGGGCGTGTTCTGCAGGAATGCACGGTGCCATAATTCAAGAGATACCAACGAAAGAATCTCTTTTGGGTAGCTGTGCAGACGAACGTCGTCGTCGATCAGCTGCTCGATACAGGAGCGGTTGAAGTAGCCACGTGCCACGGTTTTGCTATCTAAGAGAATATCGCGAACCCAATCTTTGAGATCAGTCCGCATCCAGCGCTCGTACGGTACCGGGAATCCCACTTTCTTGCGATGCAGAATCTCGTGGGGAACGCGGTGCTTGAGCGCCGTCTTGGCAATATATTTGGTCGTAAAATTATGCACTTTATAGTTTTCCGGAAGCGCGGCCGCAAACTCCAGAAACTTATGATCGAGAAATGGGACGCGAAGTTCGATCGAGTTTGCCATCGTCATCTTGTCGGCTTTGAGAAGCAAGTCGTCCGGCAGCGAACTCTTGGTGTCTGCATAGAGCATCGTGTTGACAGGCCCGCCTTTATTTCCAGTCATGAATCTTTGTACCGCCTGTTGCGAAAATGCACGATCAACATGCGGAGCGAAGGAGGGAGAATAGAGGCTATTACTGCGGAGATTAAAGAACCGGCTAGGGCTCGACGTGCGACTGTAGTAGTACGAGGGAAATGGCAGTTTAAATAAAGGCGAATACTTCGCGATTCGGGGCGAGTGCAAGGTTCGATTCGCAGCCGTGAGCGCCAATGAGAGCATGCCGTTGAGCGGGCCAAGAACCTTCTTCAAGCGCTCAAGCCACAGTACATTTCGGTAAATCGGATACCCCGCGAACGCTTCGTCTCCGCCTTCTCCTGAGATGAGCACCTTCACGTAGTCCTTGGCCAGACGCGTGACATAGTAGAGAGCAATCGCTTGTGGCTCACAGACCGGCTCTTCCATATACCAGGCAAATTGCGGAACGAAATCAGCAAATTGCTGGGCGGTAATGGTCATTTCATGATGTTCGGACCCGTAGGTCTTGGCCGCCAATCGAGCATAGGGCCGTTCATCAGCCAGACCGGGCTCGGAAAATCCCAGGGTAAAACTGCTCAGCCGGCGTTCAGTCTTGCCTCCCGCCATTCCCAGCATAGCGGTGGAATCGACCCCACCGCTCAGTAAGAATCCGACGGGCACATCGCTCACCATATGCATGCGGACGCACTCGTCGAGCAGCGTGAGCAATTCATTTTCGGCATCTGCCAGGCTGCGCGGTTTCGGATTGAAAGCCAGATCCCAGTACTGCTTGATCTCGGCTTTGCCATTTCTAACCATCATGTATGAACCCGGGGCAAGCTTGAAGATGTTACGAAGCAACGTCTCCTCGCCAGGTACATAATAGAAGGTAAGAAACCGATCAATCATCTCCGGGACAAGTTCCGGCTCTACCTCGGGATCAGCCAGCAGAGCTTTAATCTCTGAAGCAAAAATCAACGAGCGATCCGACAGCCAATAATACAAAGGCTTAATTCCCACACGGTCCCGGGCAATGAACAGCGTTTGGTTTCGACTGTCCCAGATAGCAAAAGCGAACATGCCTCTGAGTTGTTCCACGCATTTCTCGCCCATCTCCTCATAAAGATGGACGATGACTTCGGTATCCGTTTGCGTCTTGAAGATGTGACCCTTGCCCTGCAAGAAAGTGCGGAGTTCCTGGTAGTTATAGATTTCGCCATTGAAGACGATCCAAACGCTTCCATCTTCATTGGAAAGAGGCTGGTGCCCGGTCTGCAGATCGATGATCGAAAGGCGACGGAACCCCAGCCCGATTGGGCCGGACACAAAGAAGCCTTCGTCGTCCGGCCCTCGATGCTGGATCATATCCGCCATCGCCTTCACCACGTCCGGAGAGACTGGTTTGTCCCGATCGAAATTAAACTTGCCGCAAATACCGCACACAAGATCCTCGCTTCTACTTACGATTTAAGAATTGCCGGTTGCTCAAGTTTCAATGACCATCGCAAGACAGTTTTCCATTTGTCGGTCTTGAGACGAACGGCTTCTTTGTCCCCGAACGGAAATACGACTGCCAGAATAGCAAGATGCACCAAGGCCGATAACCCCATAGTCACGCGATATAGCAGGCCATACACCGGGCCGCCGATCATCCGGTAGTACATCAGCATCGCCCGATGTTTCATCAGGATCGACCAGTGGCTCACGGGCTGGTGCGAACTGCTGGTCCCGCCGTGATGCATGATTTGTGCAGCCCCGACGTAGTAACTCGACAATCCCAAGTTTCTAACCTTGTAATTGAGATCGATATCCTCGGCGTACATGAAATAGTCTTCAGTAAGCAACCCGACTTTTTCGAATACTTCCCTCTTCAAGAGCATACATGCCCCGGGAATTACTTCCACTTTGATGGGCCGAGGTGTATCGCAAAACAAAGGGCTGATGTCCCACAGTGGGCACGCGGGCCACTTCATGCGCAGATATTCGACATTCGTGAGCTGATTGAGGAGAGTCGGGAATTTCTGGACCGAAGCGGTCTGAATCGACGAATCGGTGTTCAACAACTTGCAACCAACGATCCCTGCGTCGGGCAAGGATTTGATCTGTTCGAGCAAAATGTTGATTGCGGGTCCAACCAGTTTCGTATCAGGATTCAACAGCAGAACATGGCTGCCACGGGAACGTCGAAATCCGAGGTTGCTGGCCCCAGCAAAGCCGAGATTGTTCTCGCTCTTGACGACCGTAATCTCCGGAAACTCCTGCTCAAGAATCTCTCCGCCTCGATCCGGCGAAGCATTGTCAACGACGATAATTTCGAAATTTATACGCGAAGTATTTTCGTAGATGCTCTCAATGCAATCACGCAGATAAGCGAGCGAATTCCAATTCACACAAACGATGGAAACCTCAACCGTGCCCATAGTTCGCGTGATTCGATTAGAAACCTGATCGTGCACAATTTGTCTGGCTACTACTTCCAAATGGTTTCTCTCCCGCACAGCTTGGCTAGTTGTTGCTGCCGAAGATAGCGGATCAACTCGGGATCGTCGACCCGTGGCGTTCTTTGCAAATGAGCCGAGATGTATCCGTAAACCAGAGCAAAGGAGCCGATGAAATACGGACGGCGGGGCAAACGTACGATTGATTTTACGGTCAGAAACAACGGGTGGTAGCCGGAAACGTAGTCGATCTTTCCATCCTTTACCAATCCTCCCCAGCGTCCCCATGATGCTCCGGTGAAGCGGTGGTGAATCATGTGGATATCGAAGAAACTCGTCGTGGTCCATCCCAACATATTGGCTTTGACTTCGTCGACCGTATCGGATCCAGGCCCCACCCACAATCCTCCGATGGCCTCCCAGCAAGCGCGCCGGTAAATCTTCACGCCGCCACGAACGTGAAATTTCGGGTGGTTTTCGAGAACCTTCTCGGGGCCGTCGTAATGGTAAAGGACTCCGCCGCCAATGCCGATTTTCGGATTGCCGCGGAATTTTGCGAATGTCTTTTCGAAATAGTCCGGCTCGAACGACAAATCGCCGTCGAGCTTACTCATGAATTCCCAATCTCTGGAATCGAGGGCATTGTAACCGTCGTAGAACGCCTCGATAATGCCGGCTCCCCACTTGCGAAAGCCCCGATCCGTACGATGAACACCTCGTATCCAGGGATATCGCCGCGCGGCCTCATCGATGATTTCTCCGGTTCGATCTTTCGATCCATCGTTGACGATCACCCACTGTTGCGGACGGATCGTCTGCCGCACCATGCTTTCGATGGTCAGGGGCAGATACGACTCCTCGTCGCGCACGGGAGTGACAACCACGTATCGCGTTTGCATCGGATTCGTCGACGACTCAGTCAAGCAGATACCTGTTTGTGGAGCGGCCAATTTCCACTTCCGCGTCAGAGGGCGCCGACTCGCGAGTCGAGGGCGCGGAAACTTCTTGCAAGGCGACAACTCCCTCGGCGGTTTTGAAGCGAACGCCAGAATTTGCCAACGGAATCGTGCAGGCCGAGATCATGGAAATCAGCGCAAACCATGCCATACGCGACTGATCGAAGTAGTTCACGCCAAAGAACGCAACTACGTTCGCGAAAAGCGCGGCGCCCAGAAACCACAGAAACCATTGCTGCTGCTTGTTCTTGGCGCGCTTCCGAGCCTCTCCGATGCGGGCAAAACTGCGGGAGATGACCAAAATATAAAAAACCAGCGCCGCCAACCCTCCCGCTTCTCCGACGGACACGTACATATTCTGCGCGTCCCACATATCCAGTCCCCACTTGTAAGCTTCATTGGTGCCAATCAGCCACCAACTACTGAAGTGGTTGATGAACTGATCGATCAGCTCGGCCCGATGGTAACTGGACGACGATCCCGTCAGGTCGATGCGGGCGATCAGAAACCACACCGGCGCCTTCATCACCAGATGCAAGCTGATGAGCGCGACCACGATCGCCGTCCGCACCTTCTTCATCTTCTTGCGCAGCGGCCAAGCAAGTACCGCGAGGATCCCCGCCGCATATGTCAGCAGTGACGTGCTCGTCTGCGTTTCGTTGGTCATCACCGTCGCGGCAACAATTCCGACAATGGAGAGTAGTTTGGCCTTGCCGTTTTTCCATAACAAGAAAAACAGCGGGATCGCCGTCGCCGCAAACGTCCCCGCCGTCAAAGAATGCTGAAACACGGCCTGAGACCGAATCTTGCCTTCGCGAACCTCCGGAACCAAGTTCACCCCTCCGAGCATCCCGAAAAGGTTGACCATCTTCATCTGCTCGTAAATCATCGCCGCGCCGAGGATGACCATCAGTCCGGCAAAACATTTGATGACCAGAAAACTATCCTCTTCATTTTGGATCAGGCTGCGCAACAACAGGTACCCAAGCAGATAATCCCAGAGAAAGCCAATCTGATTGACCAAGGCCCCAGCGTCCGGATACTGCGCCATGGTGGCGGCTGCCGAGATCACGACGTAGTAAGTGAAGGCCGTGTCGATGGGATTCCAGCCTCCGGCATAAACCTGCTTCTGGTTCGGACCCTTCATAAAGCGCGCCCGAATGAAGCCCACCAAAATCAGGATGCGCTGAGCGAAAAGATGAACTCCAGCCACATAAACTTGCTGCCCAGCGGGGATCAAGAACATCGAGACCATGATGGGCACAATGACATACCTGCGCGGCAGCACAAAGAAAAGCACCAGGGACAGAATCACCAGCACCAACACTGCCGGATGCAAAACGGTTTCGTTGGCTCCGCCACCGAATTTTGGAGTAGGCGCTTCACCCATTAGCGAATATCTCCGGTCCTAACCGTTGAGATTTCTACCGCGTCCCCATCTCGAACCCGAACCCACTCTCCAAGAGCTGGATCATAGGTCTTTATAAGCTTCGCGGGACTTCCCGCAATCACGCTAAAGTCGGGGAAGCTTCTGGTAACAACGCTATTCGCACCCACGACGCTATTCCTGCCAATTCTCAATTCTCCCTTCCCACAGCAGATGACGCATCCGTAACCGAGCCAACTATTCCGGCCAATTACAACTCTGCCTCCTTCAGTTACGCCCTGGGCATGAATCGGCACGTCGGGGTCGGAATACTCGTGGTTGTAATCCATGATAAACACGTTTGGGCCAAGCAGAACGTCGTCTTCCAGTTCGACGTAGTTCTTGGCGGAGATCGTCGATCGCCTGCCAATGCTGCATCCCTTCCCAAGAACCAGCTTACGCTGCAGCGGACCCCAATATTCCAGGACGTGTAGCCAAACATCCTCGGCGAGATAAACATTGTCCCCCAAAGCCATATACCGCGAGCCAGGCCGCCAGAAATTGTGGGATGGGTGGATGGAAATCCCCTGACCGATCGCGGCGAAAGGGTAGGTAGCACGCAGCCATTCTGTATTCAGTTTGGCCGCAACCCGCCCCAGTATGTTTCGGATGCCTCCGAATGGTTCGCGCCGGGGTTTGAAATCGTTGATCACTTTTTCCTAGGCTTATTGCGAGACTGCAGGCGACAAACCGAAGGCCCGCTGGAGGATTGTCCGGAGCATGTCGCGAAGTTGGCTATCTGTGGAAGCCAAGATGGCCAATCCCGTAGCGCCGCCGATGACAACCTCGGTAACGAGCACAAAGAGTGGACGAGCGCCCGCGAAAATGTTCGAGTAGTTGCACAGAGACACGGAGGCCACAGCTCCGATCGAAGCCGCGACGGACGGCCAAACAGCCGCGACTAGGTTCCCTAGGGAGATATCACAAACCTTCATGAGAATGTAGAGAAATGCCGGCGTCACAATAAA
>Ga0302277_1002654_pt1 | contig 12626 bp, 11 predicted proteins | sample III_Bog_N3_1_FD_198759 | JGI IMG/M metagenome (GOLD analysis project Ga0302277, IMG submission 198759) | Peat permafrost microbial communities from Stordalen Mire near Abisko, Sweden - III_Bog_N3_1 | ecosystem: Environmental > Terrestrial > Soil > Wetlands > Peat | place: Sweden: Abisko... | reverse complement strand
TCAGCGTGTAGCGGAAGTCGCCGCCCGCTTTACGTTGGATGCTATGCCTGGAAAACAAATGGCGATTGATGCTGATTTAAATTCTGGACTTATAACAGATGATCAAGCCCGGAAACGACGAAAAGAAGTTGAGCGTGAAGCTGATTTTTATGGAGCCATGGATGGCGCGGGCAAATTTGTTAGAGGTGACGCTATCGCAGCCATCATTATTGTGATTGTCAATGTTTTGGGAGGGTTTGCGATCGGCATTTTAAAAAATGATCTTCCGTGGCAAGAAGTTCTTCAACGATATACCCTTTTAAGCATCGGCGATGGTTTAGCTACTCAAATTCCAGCGCTACTGTTATCAACGGCAACGGGTATTGTAGTTACCCGTGCCGCTTCTGAAAGCAACCTTGGAACGGATTTGGTTAATCAATTAATTGCGCAACCGAGGGCTTTATGGGTTGCTTCGGGTGTGCTTTTTGTTTTTTCTCTTTTTCCGGGAATGCCACATTTAGCATTTATTTTTATTTCGGGTTTGACAGGAACTTTGGCTTATTTTGTGGGAAATGCTGTTAAGAAAGAAGCGGATGAAGCGGAGGTTGCCAAGAAAGCGGCTACTCCCGAAAAGAAAAAAGAACCTGAGAATGTTTCGTCACTTCTACAAGTTGATCATCTCGAGGTTGAGATTGGTTACAGCTTGATTCCGTTGGTCGACGAGGCACAGGGAGGAGATTTATTAGAACGGATTACGGGTATACGCCGCCAGATGGCCAGCGATTTGGGGTTAGTGGTACCACCCATCCGTATTCGTGACAATATGCAGTTACAACCAGCTGAGTATGTTATAAAAATTAAAGGTGTTGAATTTGCCAGATGGAAAATTATGCCTGGACACCTTTTGGCCATGTCGACAGGGCCAAACATGCCGAAAATTCAGGGAATTGAAACAAAAGAACCAACTTTCAATTTGACGGCTTATTGGATAACGGACGAAGAAAAAAATATGGCTGAACAAGCGGGTTATTCGGTTGTGGACGCATCAACCGTGATAGCGACTCATTTGACTGAAATTATTCGTAATCAAGCACATGAATTTTTAACTCGGCAAAGTGTATCCAAACTGCTTGAAACTGTTAAAAAAGAAACACCTGCCGTTGTCGATGAATTAATTCCGTCCCAACTTTCGATAGGGGATCTTCAAAAAATTCTTCAAAACCTTCTGAAAGAGCATCTTCCAATTCGTGATCTTGAGGGTATTTTAGAAGCGGTGGCGGATCATGTTCGTGAAACCAAAGATACACAAACGTTAACAGAATATGCCAGAAAATCATTATCGCGCTCAATAACAAAGCTTCATCAATCGGCTGATGGCAAAGTTTACGCTTTGACACTTGATCCTAAATTCGAAAAAGTAATTACGGATTCAATTCAATCTACAGAGACAGGAACAGCTGGAGCAATTGACCCTAGACTTATTCAACAGATGTTTCGAAGTCTTTCTATGGGTATTGAAAAAATGGCCAGTCAGGGTAGACAGCCATTAGTTTTGTGTTCGCCAATGGTCCGACCCTACTTCAAAAAAATGGTTGAAAGGTTTATTCCACATTTGACTGTGCTTTCATTTAGTGAACTTTTGCCTCGAACTGAGATTCAATCCGTTGCGACAATTGAAAGTATCCAATCATGAGAATCAAGCGCTATGAAGCGCCGACAATTCAAGAGGCTTTGGTTAAGGTCAAAAAAGATCTGGGGCCGGAAGCAATCATCCTTTATACAAAAACTTTTAGAAAAGGCGGTGTTTTAGGTTTTTTTGGAACACCAATGGCAGAAATAACTGCGGGGATCGATTTGAATTTGTTAGATGACATGGCAAAGCGAAAAGGGTCTTCGCGCGAGTCGGCTTCCTCCCCCGAGAGAGTGGTTTTAGTTGGTAGAAGTTTAGAGGGTTCAAATCTGGTGAACACATCTTCTTTTTCTGGCTCGCTTGATTCGGCACGAGTAAGGGCGAAGACACTTCAAAGGGAATTAAATGAAATGAAGACTTCCAGCGCTTTTCAAACTTCTCGAGGTCTCAATCCTGTTGATTCTGCGGCTTTATTATCCGAGGGTTTTGCTCGGCTAAAAAAAAAGTTGCTCAGACAAGAAGTTGAAGATTTTTTAATTCAAAAAATTGTTAAAGGAATGATTTCTGAGAAAGTCGATCCGGATAAAAACGAAGAAGTTTTTGAGTGGCTTAATAGATTTGTTTCTTCTTCCATAAAGGTTGTTCAATCTGCTCCGGCCTCAAAGTTTCAAAAAGTAATCGCTTTTGTTGGACCGACGGGGGTTGGGAAAACGACCACGATAGCGAAACTGGCCGCTCGGTTTAGTTTAATGGAGCAAAAAAGAGTCGCGATGGTGACAGCGGATACTTATCGGATAGCTGCAACAGAACAGTTAAAAACTTATGGACGAATTATGGGAATACCTGTTGAAGTTGCCGATTCGGCTGAGGATATGATTGCGATTTTAAATAAGTATAAAAATATGGATGTGGTGTTGGTCGATACGGCTGGAAGAAGTCCATCCAGTGATGAACAATTAAAAGAACTCAAAAATTTTATCGCCAAAAGCCAGCCTGATGAAATTCATTTGGTTTTATCAGCCACGACTAAATACTTTGACATGATTCGTATTATAGAACGATTTGGTACTGCGGTTCCGATTAATAGGATGATATTCACAAAATTGGATGAGACGCGTTTTTATGGTGCTTTTATTAATTTGATGAACAATTTTCAAATTCCTCTGGCTTATTACTCTGCGGGGCAAAACGTTCCGGATGATCTGGAAGTACCTGAAGTTCGTTCCTTGTCAGAAAAAATAACAAAATCGTTACTGGGATAAATAATTTTGCAAGATCAAGCTGAAAATTTAAGACAATTAGTAGAACGGTTAAATGCTCCATCGGGAGCAGAAAAACCGATTGAGCCTCACGCAAACTGTCGGGTTATTGCGGTTACCAGTGGTAAAGGCGGTGTAGGAAAAACGAATATTTCAGTTAATTTTGCTTTAGCGATGGCGAGCAGGGGCAAAAAAATTCTTCTTTTTGACGCCGATATGGGCTTGGCAAATGTGGATGTTATGCTGGGAATTGTACCCCATTTTAATTTGGCGCATGTTTTAACTGGACAGAAAACACTGGCTGAAATTATTACAGACGGTCCCAATGGAATACGGCTGGTCGCTTCAGGATCGGGCGGTGTTCGTGAATTGGCTGATTTGAACGACGAACAACGAAACAAATTTTTAAATGCTTTGTTGGCGCTTCAAAGTCAATCAGACTTAATATTGATAGATACTGGCGCTGGACTGCACCGCAATGTGTTGGCTTTTGTTTTGGCGGCGGAAGAGGTAGTGATAGTCACGACGGCTGAACCAACTTCGCTGATGGATGCTTATGGTATGATTAAAATTCTTTATAGAGAAAAAAAGAATCCGGTTATCAGCGTCATTGTGAACATGGTATCTAATCAGGCTGAAGCGGATGAAGCGGGGAGAAAATTGACTATTTTGGCCCGGCGATTTTTAAATCTTGAAATTGACTATTTGGGTTTTGTACCAAGGGATCAAGCGATGATTCGAGCTGTAAAAGAACAAAAACCGGTTATGCTTTCCGCGCCCAATAGCCCGGCAGCGATCAGTATAAATCGATTGGCCGAGGCGATTCTATTGGGTAAATCTCAAAAAAATAATGGAAATTTAGCCGGCTTTTTCAAAAGAGTAACACAGATATTTGGGAGTACGGTATGACAGTTGATCCGAAAAAAATTCAAAAGAGACGTTTTGTTCGTTTAGATGCGGTACTCTCGGCTAAATACCGTCGATACACTGGAAACCCTGTTTTTCAATCCAATTTTAATGTAGGCAAAACGATCAATCTATCTGTTGGCGGTGTCAAATTAAGCGTTAGTACGCCTATTCCTACTGGAACTAAATTGGATATGGAACTGGAATTATCGGAATCTGTAAAATTGTATGCAGTTGGAAAAGTGATCGGTGGAGAAGAAAAGGTGATAGATGGCATTTCTCGTAGGATTGAGAAAATAAGTTTTCTTGAAGTTGACAAAGAAGATCAAGATTTAATGATGAAGTATATTTTCAATCATTTGCGAAAAGTTGTTCGAAAGAATAAATAGTAGGAGTTTTTATGGCCAAGAATAATAAGGGAAAACAGTTTTTTGAAGTCACGCGAGAGAAACCCGTGGGGAAGGGTTACGTTTTATTGATGGGCGGTTCGGTTGGATCGGCGGTCAGTTTTTTTATTGTTTCTGTATTTGGATCTTTTTATGGAATTGGAATGGACGATCTTGTTCTTGATTTTATACTTTCCAGTATTTTTGGTTTTTTTATGGGAGGTTTTGTGACTTGGCTTTTTGTTCTTTATTTTTCGAAGGTCGTATCAGCATCTTTTGTTTCGCCAGTGGAAAAAATACAAACTCAATCCGCTGAAACGGATAGTTCGGAATCTGTCATGGCAGCTGAAGAAAGTGAAAAAGGCCAGTCTGTTGACTTTGTATTTCCTGAACTTTCTCCGGATAAGTGACGGAATAAGTCATGCCCGATGCAAAACTAAATGCGATTTGGGCTAAATTTCTTAAAGGGAAAACGGATTCAGTATTAAGAGAAGATTTAACTAAAGCCTATTATTATCTAGTGGAGGCTGAAAGCAGAAGGCTTTTGGCTCGGTTACCATTAAGAGTTTATTGGGAAAAGAAAGATGACATCGGTTCTTCTGGTGCAATTGGACTTTTGCAAGCAATAGATCATTTTGTCGTACCTAAGGATAAGAAGAAAGACCCCGGTAGGGCTTTTGAAGTTTATGCCAGATATCGTATCCGTGGACAGATGATTGATGAGCTTCGCACTTTGGATTTTGCGAGGAGAAATCTTCGAAAAAATGCTAGAGATATTCAGGAAGCTGAAGCGAAATTAACTGCTGAAATTGGGAGAGTTCCACGCGAAGAGGAAATTGCGAAGTTTCTTGGGATTGAACTTGACGAGCTTTATGACTGGATTGCTGAAATAAATATGCTGAATTTACTTTCATTAGATGTTGAAAAGCGTGAGGGTGAAGGAAATGGGTCTTGGGCAGATTCTTTAGTTGATATTAAAGCGGAAAATGCACTTGATAAAGTAGAGAAACAAGAGAAAATTGAGATTGTTGCCGAATCTTTGAAACAAATGGATTTGGTTGGGCAAAAAGTTTTAAATCTTTACTATGTTGAAAGTTTAACTTTTCGTGAAATTGGTAAAATATTGAAAATTAGTGAGTCTCGTGTTTGTCAAATACATCATGTTTCGATTTTTAAGCTTCAAGATATAGTTGATCGAAGGGGGAAAAATGGCGGAATCACAAGATGTTAACGGATACACGACCATCGCTACGGAGCACGATGGAATTTATTTAACGGTTTTTCCACCATCGGGGAAGGGAAGACCGATTTCGGCAGATGCGGTTAAGACAGAGTTGGATAAGTATGGTATTGAACCTGTGAGTGCAGAAACAATTGTTAAAGCAGTATCTCAACCTAATGGAAAACCGATCAAAGTTGCCAATGTTGATGAACATGTTTTTGTTGAAATTTCGCCAGATGAAATGAGCGCAAAGATTACGGTTTTGCCCCCTTCGAGTGAAGCGAATCAATTCACAACCATTGATGATGTTCGAAAAGTTTTAGTAAGGAGAAAAGTTGTTTTTGGAATTGACGAAAACAAAATGACAGAGTTGGCGGCTAAGCTCGCGAAAATTGCAGCCACCAAAGACATGAGTGAATTGGTTGAGATGGAAATCGCTTTTGGTATCCCGATGATTAGTGGGCAAGATGCGCAAATAGTTTATGTATACAAAGAGACCTTGGCAAAAAATCAAGACACGACGCCCAATCAAACTGAGGATGGACGTGTCGATTATCGAGCGGGTCACAAAATTGATAATGTAACTAAGGGAATGGTGATTGCTAGAAAAATACCTGTTGTTAAAGGTATTGCTGGGAAAACTGTAACAGGTAAAGAAACACCTCCGCAGGATGGAAAAGACATTGAGCTGATCCCCAATAAAGGTGTCATTGTTTCTCCTGAAAACCCCTTTGAATATATTGCTGACACGGACGGTCAGGTTATTGTTAAAGATCAAAAAATTTCAGTAATGGCTCTATATGAGATCGCGGGAGACGTTAACTTCTCAACGGGCAATATTGATTTTATTGGAACCGTAGTAGTTAAGGGTGATGTCAAAGACGGATTTAAAATTCACGCGGGCGAGGACATTATTATCAGCGGTGTAGTAGAAGGGGCGGAATTGACAGCGGGGGGGAAAATTACAGTTGTTGGGGGTGTAAGTGGTAATGATAAAGCAAAAATAGTTTGTAAGGGTGACGCGAGTATTAAGTATGTCCGTAATGCCATTGTTGAGGTGGGTGGTAATTTAAGTATTGGTCAGGCGATCATGCATTCAAAAGTAACCTGTGATGGCAAGGTGGCTGTGGCGGGTCAGAGAGGCGTTATTGTTGGTGGCCAAATTATTGCCGGTCAGGAAGTTAGCGCTGGTTTAATTGGCTCGAATTTTGCGACAAACACTGAAATTATTGTTGGTGAAGTTGTCGGTATTCGTGAAGAACTGCAAAAAATAGATGGAGAACTTAAATCTATCGCGGAAAATTTGGACAAGACCAAAAAGGGCATGTTGTTTTTAAAAGAACTCCACACAAAACTAGGCGGGAATTTGCCGGCTGACAAAAAAGAACTTCTTACGAAGTTAACCAGAGCGCAGTTCAAGCTGGTTGCGGATTCAAAAATGTTGACTGAAAAAAAAGCAGAATTTCAAAGGAAAGAACAAGAATCTATGGCGGAAAAACGCCACTGCCGTGTTGTTTGTTCGGGTGTAATTTATTCTGGTGTCAAAATCATCATTAATAAAGTCATGCGTCAAATTTCTGAAGAGCTGAAGTTCTGTACTTTGACAGAGGTTGACGGAGAAATTAAAGTGGGTCCGTTGAAGGGTTAGTTTTTGACTGATCTAACAGAGTTTAATTTTGGGGATAAATTTAATGGATATTTTTTTGATATTGCAAATTCTTTTTGATGCTGTTTTATTATTTGGCATTTTGTTTTTATTTCACTTTTCTGTCAATCTACAACAAAGAAAGAAAGAAGAATTTGATATTGTTAAAAATATACAAGTCCAGGAAATGAAAGAAAATTTGGAAAAACTTTTATCCACGATGAAGCAATTGGGAGAGGATGTATCGGCCGATATTCAAAAGAAAATCGCCGAATTTGAGGGAAAAACTGAAGTTTTTAATGATGACATTAAGACATTTGAAAGAAAAATAAACTTAAAATTCGAGTTGTCGAAAAAAGAAACTATTGAAAAAGCCGATCTGAAAACTAAAATCGCAGCTTTATCGACTAACGAAAATCTGAAATTGATCTCAAAAAAGAAGGTTCTTGATAAGAGAATTTCAGGCTTTGAAAAAAAGCAAAAAAAAATCATTGCGAAACCCAACTACTCAACAGGTTTTTCCTCTGGGATTATTAAACAAGTTTATAAGATGGTGGATGGTAATAGCGGGATAAGCGAAGTAGTCAAGGCGACAAAACTTACCAAGGCGGAGATAAGTCTTATCTTGAATCTGAGAGAAAATCGTTTTACGGCGCCAAATTAGTTTACGCATGCTGTGCCGCTTAAAGGATTTCTGATGGAAAAAGTTTTTTATGTTTTTGGTGAGAACGCACCTAAAGTTTCGTGGATGGGTAAAGAATATTCTAAAGAGTTTTTAGTGAATAGTGAGGCAATTGTCGAGAAGGTATTGGGGCATAAGCTATACTTGGTGTCCCTTCAAGATGGTACAAAATTAACGGCAAAAGGATCTGCATCCATAAGCAAGGGAATGAAGGTGCAGGTTTCATCTTTACCAGTTTTTGAACAAAAGGATTCAGGAGATGGGTTAAACTTCGCTAGAAAAAACGGGGACCGTCTATCTGTGCTTTTTCCTTTTAAAATGGGTAACAAAACCCCGGAAGCTAAAATCGAGTTGTATGTAGAACGCGAAAAAGAAGGGGTTTTATCTAAAAGAGACACAATCGTTTATTTAGTTTTCGCGGTAAAAACGTCGACTTATGGACAAATTCAATGGAGTGTTTATTTGAAAGGGACCCAAATTCTGGTTCAGGTTTACGCTGAAAATAATGGGAGCGGTGAAAAAAACATAAATCAAATGATTCGTGATTTTGAAGGTTCCCTTAAGAAAAAAGGTTTTTCTTTGTTGGCGCCTACTGTAATCTTGAAAAAGCCATTTAAGGTACCATTTGGTTTTCGGTTGAATATCCAAGGATAAGATTTGAGCCCTTTAAAACCGAAACGAAAATTAACTCGAAAAACGGCAATAGCTATCAATTATGATAAAGCCGCTATGGCAGCACCTAAGCTGGTTGCAAAAGGAAGTGGGGTTATTGCCGAACGTCTTATCGAAATGGCGAGGGAAAATGGGATTCCGGTTGTTGAAGACAAAGTTTTAGTTGAAACATTAGATCAATTAAATGTCAATCAGCAAATTCCGGCAGAGCTTTACCAAGTGGTTGCGGAGATACTTGTTTCGGTTTATCGAGCGGACGAAACGATAAAAAAGTAGTAAGTTAATAATCAATTCTCTTTAAGAGGTTTTAAAAGTAAATGAAATTAACAACTTCAAAAAATCGTTTTTTGATTAACATAATTGTGTCGTCTATGACTTTTGTTTTATGTTTTTTATTGTTGTTGCCGTCATTGAGTTTTGCTCAGAATTCAAATTTAATTTTTGCTCAACCTAATACGTTTGGAATCGGGCCAAGGGCGATTGGTATGGGCGGGGCCTTTACAGCCATTGCGGATGATGCTTCTGCGGCTTATTGGAATCCTGCTGGGCTGTCTCAAATATCTTCTTATGAGATTTCAATTTCGAGTGCGCCAGTTTATTTTCAAAATAACATAAACCCTAATGCGCCGGTAACTACGGGTTTTTCAGATAATTTTGGGTTTCCTTGGGTCGAGTCCTTTCAGCTTATCATTCCGCTCGCAAAAGACAATACATTAGGCTTGTCATATTTCAGACCATACCATCCTCAAATTAATTATTTTTCGGGAAACGCGGTCTTGACTTCTCTTCAAGAGGCGGATGGAAGTTATCTTTTAAATCCAACGTTTCAAGAAAGCGAAATTGTTTTGTCATACGCCGCGCGTTTTGCCGGAATTAATAACTTTTCAGTCGGTATTAATGTAAAACGGGTTACCAATGATTCGAGTTACATTGAATATTTCTCGCAAGATGATCCGAGTATTAACAGCGAATTGGCGGGTCCGGGGATTGGAGTTGTGGGTTACGGTGTCGATTTAGGAATTTTGTACCGGATACCCATCACTAAATATTCGGAAGAGTTTAGGATTGGTTTGTCACTTCAAAATTTAGTGAGTCAAGTTCAATACACAAATGGTTTAATTGTTTCTCCTACAACCAGTGGAGAACCAGTTAGTTTAAATGTTGGAGCTGGATTTGAAACGCCAATACCGCCACAAATTACGTTGGGGCTGGCTTATAAAAATGACTACTTGTTTAAAATACGGAATATAACTGATTTAGATTTCGACCAAATTTCGGATACACGTTTTGATAGTTCGAATAATAAAATTATTCGTTTTGGAACGGAATTTTGGTTTTTTAATGATGTGGTGGGTATACGTGGTGGTTATTCAAGTCAGTTGAATAATCCGGGAACTATTTCTTTGGGGTTGAGCCTGAGGCCGTTGAACGGTGATCTTGAAGCGGATATAGCTTATTTACAACCGGTAAATCCAGCCGCAAGTCAGGCGGTTGGGACTGATATTGCTACTTCAAGCACGAGTGAATTAAATTTCGAGGACTTTTATTTGGGGATTACTTATGGTTTTGGCGGCGGAGAAGAAATACCGCCACCTAAAGTGTCTGCTTTTGTTCGGCCTGCTACTTTTTCGCCTTCTCAGGGAGAAAAGACCACATTTTATTTAGACACTTCGGAAGACACCACCATTAATCACTGGACGGTCTTAATTTATGATCAAAATAACAATTTAGTTCGAGGATTAAGAGGGGTTGGAGATCCGCCGTCCAAAATTAACTGGGGGGGAGAAAACGACTTATACGAACCGTTACAGCCGGGTCTCTATACTTGGGCTTTTCAGGTACAGGATAATCTGAATCATATTGGCTCAACTCCGGTTCAAACGGTTGAAATATTGGGACAGGAAGGTTCGAGGGACCCAGCCAAATTATTGTTAATGAGACAGCAACAATCGGCTCTTTTGGCTCAGGAACGACAGAAATTGACGCAATTGGCGCAACAAAATCTAAATAATTTATTAGGGGTTGAAGAGCCGAAGAGTGCGACGACAACACCGGTTTCTGCAACACCTCCGGTCGATTCATCGGGAAATACAACTGCTCCGGATGCCGGAACCTTGCCCATTATGAGTTTCAATAATTTAACTCCAGATCAAGTTTTAAACGCCCATTTTGACAAAAACGCTATGGGAGACACAACGGTTATCGTCAATTATCGATCGAATTTGTCTTATTTACCTTACTTGTACCAAGAGGCGATTCAGGTAATAAAAACGGCAGTTAATTCAGTTGGAACAAGTGTTAAAGAAATCAATACTCGTGTATATTATGGGAAAAACGAGCTTGCGCTGGTTACTCCGTCTCCTGCAGCGGCTAACTATGCTTCAGGTAGGATAAATGAAACGGCTTTGTTGCAATTGTCAGATGTGCGAATTAATGGACAAAAGGTAGGGCCGAATGGCGAATAGATTTCGAATATTAACTCTTGCGGTTTTTTGCGTTTTTTATTCCAAAGCGCAAGCGGCTTTTGACAAGGGTGGTATTTCTGGAGTAGGTGCACGTCCTATAGGAATGGGCGGGGCTTTTACTTCAATTGCGGATTCGGGAGACGCTGTTTGGAACAATCCGGCTGGATTGATTCAGGTTTTACGTCCCGAAATTTCCGGAATGGGAGCTGTTCTGTTAAATGGCGAACAGGATCAATTTGAGGGTACCTATGTACAACCCTTTGGTGATCAAATGGCGTGGGCCATTAGTACAAATCAACTTTTATACTCCAATGGAAGCGAAAATGATCGTCAATATATTCTTTCCTTTGCAACCCCTTTGGCTATTGATAAATCAATTTCATTTGGCATAAACGCAAAACTTTTAGAAGTTGATTCGTCCACGGTACCGAGTTTGCAGGCTAGCGGCTTTGGTTTGGATATGGGTTTTTTGTGGCATATACCTATTTTAAATTATCGTTACGGGAAACAGCTTAATATCGGTTTATTTGCTCAGGATTTGGATACGACCATTAATTGGCAGGAAGGTTCGCCGCAGTTGATACCTCTCGATGTTCGTGGAGGCCTTAGTTATGAATTTACTGATGATTTGGTGGCGGCATGTGAGTTTGAAAACTTTAACGATCCGAATTTAAGTGTCAATCATTTACTTCTTCATACGGGAATTGAGGGTTGGTTTTTTGAGGATCATGTTGGATTAAGAACGGGTTACACTGATTTAGAAACTTTGCCGGGAACTTTTACAGCTGGAATTAGTTACCGGTCCAATACGTGGGGAATTGATTATGCTTATATTGGACATCCGCAATATCTTGGTTCTTCCCATCGAATTTCAGCCAATTGGCGTTTTGGTGATTCGTTTTTAGGAAAAGTGAAAAGTTTTATTCCGGAAGATGTTGTGGCTTACGTTGATGGAGACTTGATTACGCTCAAGTGGAGTGGCTCTCCGTCATTGTCGTTGGCTGGCTATAACGTTTACTTTACTAAAACGTCTGGAACGGGTTACGTAAAAATCAATTCGCGACCTATTCGAGCAAATTATTTTCAAATGAGGGGCCTAGAAAAAAATACTCATTATTATTTTGTCGTTGCTTCAATTACTAATACGATTCCACCTATTGAGAGCCAATACTCGAAAGAAGTTATAGCCGGAACCACAGCAGCCCCCGGAGCACCCATAGTAGTGCAAAGTGATGTTCAAAATGAGGGTGTAATTGATATTGCCCGCCAAGAACAAATGGCCAGTTTAGGTGATCCTGCCAAAAAAGGACTGAAAGGCTATAACATTTACGTTTCTGAGGTTTCGGGCGGGAGGTTTGATAAAATAAACGCTCAACCTATCGAAAATGTGCCCACTTATTTAGTAAGGAAATTGAAAGTTGGCCAAAAGTATTTCTTCCGATTCACGGCTATCGGTTTGGATAATTCGGAAAGTGCTCCCTCTAGGGAAGTTTCCTTTGTGGCTTTACCTTATACTTCGGTTGTTCAACAAGGATTAGCGGTGAACCCTCAATCAAGCTCTGCCGTAGCTCCGCAACAAGGAACTACACAACCTGCAGAACAACCAGTAAATTCAGACTTGCCGGCTTTACCGGCTGCAAAGTAAGGAGACATCAATGCCAAGTGGTTTATATATTGCCGCTGCGGGAATGAACGCCACATTATCTCAACAAGATGTGATCGCCAATAACTTAGCTAACGTGAGCACGGTTGGTTTTAAGCAAAATCGTTCGGTTGATCT
>Ga0302277_1002637_pt1 | contig 12676 bp, 15 predicted proteins | sample III_Bog_N3_1_FD_198759 | JGI IMG/M metagenome (GOLD analysis project Ga0302277, IMG submission 198759) | Peat permafrost microbial communities from Stordalen Mire near Abisko, Sweden - III_Bog_N3_1 | ecosystem: Environmental > Terrestrial > Soil > Wetlands > Peat | place: Sweden: Abisko... | reverse complement strand
TCCTTCTCAGAGCGTCATCATCGTTTCCTACATACTTCGGCGAAGAACTATCCCAGATTACTGGAATCTTTAGGATATCTCTTATGTTTCTCAACCTATGCGAACCAAGTAGGAGCAGAATCGCTTCATCGATGAACTATCACGCTTCTACATTCGTAGTCACGACTACTTAAAAGAGGAGGAAGACGAATAAAAACTGGAAAGGTCAGTCAGTCCAGATAAAAAGGCTCCCAGCAATCAAGGATCGAGGTCTCGATCGAAAAAGCTGATAGAATAGCAGTCAAAGAAAAGGATTGTACTTAAAGTAGGCACTAAAATATTGAACTAAGTAGAGATAGACATCGAAGAGGGGCTTGCAAAAGCAATGGCTAAACTGGCAAGTTCAGTGTAAGAATGGAAGGAGTTCACCTAAACATGCGATAACGGCTGGGAGTTGTGGTTTAAGGGCAAAAAGATAACCTCTATTGACCAGTTGGGTAAATTCAGAAAGATAGGCGACCTCATAGTCAAGAAGATCCCCAAAATTGAAGAGCCTAAGATCGAGAAGGTGGAGTAGAGTTTGGCTGAGAAGGAGTAGCAATAAGAATGATAAATTCTGCAAATCGAAGATCATTCCTATACTATCATAATAATAATAATAAGTTATACATCTGCGATGGCAAGCGAGGCATACCGTGAGAAGGCAAACCTAAAAAAGTAGAAGCAGGCAGAGGACGTATGGAACAAAATCGCGCAGGTCCCGCAGCTCACTCCACTTCTGCAGCTGCATGAAAAAATAAAAGATCTGTAGGCAAAGAGAAGCAAAAATCGGTAGTTCATCGAAGAGACCAACGCTAATTTTCAAGCCCTCAAGAAGAGCATTAAAGACTTCACGAGAGTTCAAAACGTAGACAAGAAGAAGCGATGATTTGCTGACTTATTCTCCAGAAATAGATGGGCGTATTTGTGAGGTAGCGAAAGGAACAATATCTTAGAGGATGAGGGATTGAAACGTCCATTATTTTTGAAGCCCAAAAATCAAAAATCATAATTATTTATTGATTAACCATGATATCGATTGTGGCTAAACGAAGCCTCCCATTCGCGCTGAGGATGATCACCACCGCCAGCTTCAGCGGAGGACATCACGCCAAACCCTATGACTGGCGAGACGATCACGCACTCAACCCCTTCTTTGAGGCAGACCCTAAAACCATCGGATGCAGAGATCCTGCAGAATATGAATACCCCCATGTTGCTGAGACTCCCAAAGGAATTCAAGTTTATCCAGCTGAATATAACCCTAAAGATTTGACCACCAACTTTGTTGGCACAGTTCGTCAGTTTAGTGCTGAAGAGACTAACGGAGTACTCATGCCCTACGAACATATATGGGACTAAATTGCTCACGAGTGGGATTATGAGAGCGAGGACCTGGACTTCCAGCCTGAAAACTTCAAATCGCAGCATTTCAGAAAGAGAGGACGAATTTGGCAATGGGCTGTTCTCATGTTGGCTCCCTTCTGGTACGTAATCCTCGAGGCGGTCTACAATCAGATGACCGATGGTGACAGTATTAAATTCCAAAGACCTCCCCCCCTCAACTACCCTGACGAGGAGGATACTCCCGATACTTAGACTTACAATCTCTGGAAAACACCTGAATTCACCTATCTCCACGATGCCGGCTTGATGAAAGATCCGTAACTGTGTCTATATGCAGATATTTCGAGATTATCGACGGAAAGAAAGTGTACAACAAGTGGGCGGGAGTCAACCAGCCTTCCCCAGCAATAAAATGATCCCATAAACCTAATAGATTATCATTCATTTGCCCTATTCTGTAGATCATAAGTAGTCTTAAGGAAGAGTATGCCTTTATATGCTTAACTTATCTATCATCAGCTCTTCTTCAAATTACATCATCTATCTATATTGGCTCAGATAATATAATATCTATCATTAATGATCAAAATAGTAGTCCTCACAGCTGTGCTTGCACTTGCAATGCAGGCACCCGCCAAAGATAAGATGGCTAAAGTGCCAGTACTATTTTCGCTAAGCAGGGATACCCCGATTCGTATACTACTTCAGTTTATACTGGCTACCTCGATCTTAAAACAACAGAGCGAGGTGCTCATTATGTGTTTGTATAGTCAGCCAAGGGAGCTTCGAATAGCGACCCAGTTACTCTCTGGCTAAATGGTGGTCCTGGCTGCTCTTCCCTCATCGGTATACCCTTATTTAATACAGGATTTATTCAATAGATAGGTCCCTATGTCATCCCATAGGGTGAAAACTATAAAATGGACGATAATCTAACTGAAAACCCACATTCCTGGCAGAAAATTTCAAATCTTCTGTTTATTTAATCACCAGCTGGTGTCGGTTACTCCTACAACACAAACAAATCCTTTTACTACAGTGATGTCACCACTGCTTTGGACAACATGAATGCTCTCCTCGATTTCTTTAACCTCTACCCTGAATACAAAAAGAACCCTTTTTGGATAGCAGGAGAATCATATGCAGGTAAGTATATACCAGACTTGGCTGTTCTTATTGATCAATACAATTTTGATTCGAAATCGCCCATCAATTTAAAGGGAATCATGATCGGCAATGGCATAATGGATTTCCATACTCTGTCCAACAGTTAGGTTCATTATATGATTGATCGCTCTTTCATAAATCCAGAAATTAAGGGGTTATGGGACACTGCTTGTCAGTTTGATCCTGATTCTGCTGGCTGTCGCTACTTTGCAATCAAATTCCAAGAGGACATTGATGAACTTAATCCTTACAACGTTTACGGCTACTGTTACTACAATGACTCCTTTGATGCACCTCAAAAGAGACCGCATCTCACTCAGTAATCTATTTTAACCAACATAAAGAACATTATCAATAACTCTACTCTTCGATCTAACGGTCCAACCTGCAACTACTTCGATGGTATGTTCAATTATTTCAATATAAACTAGTATGAATACAAAGCAAAATTCCCCGACCAAAAATGGATGGGACCTTGTGTACTTGTTTTGCTATATAGGCAACTAATATAACCTATAACGTGGATCCCAGTGGTTCAATGAGCTCCTATCGCTACCTGCTTGGGAGGTTAAATGAGACAAATCTGCAAATTCATCTCTATAATGGCAACTGGGATGTTGCCGTGCCCTATCACGATACGATTGAGAATATTCGCAGGCTCAACCTTAGATAATCCTATCTTTAGTAGTTTTTAGGTTATGCAGCACTCCCTGGTTCACGAATGACCAACATTCAGGTTTTCAACAGCTCTATTCCGGTATTTTTCTTTCCATCGTAAAGGGAGGGTCTCATTCTGTTCCACAATCCAAGCGAGCCTAAGCATTCAATCTTTTCAACGCAACAATTGAAGGCAGTCGTTAACCTTTCCCTCATTCGGCTGATGTGTGATTCTTCTAATCATTCGCAAATCCATTAATAATATTTTTTGATTTGGTGTTGATAGATGCATTTAAATAACATATAAATTATTAATGATGAAGCCAAAACGATCCAAACAGGAAGTGCAGGACGCGACTCAACTCATCAGTGATTTTAGCGACGAAACTGTGGAGAAGAGAATCAATGCGAGCAAAAGTATCAGGCTTATTGCGGAAATTCTCGGAGGAGAAAGGGTCAAATCAGAACTAATACCTTTTCTTAAATAGGGTATAACAGTACTAAATCAGAGGTTATATACGATTAGGCTCCAGTTGTATTCGAACTCTTCAACAGCATTACCTGTCTTGGCGAAATCATCGGCGGAGGGGTTGGCTATACCTTCCTGTTGCCTCTACTTGAAGAAGGCCTCGAGTATGAAGAATAGAAAGTTCGCAAAAAGGTAGCCTTGCAATCATTTAGGTGATCGAGAAGTACTTTTAGGTGATTAATTTGTGCGATTTGCAAAAATGCGAGCCGCAAATCATGGCATCTCTCAAAAAGATATACGGAAATGACTATGATGAAGTCAAGGAAGCTTACTGCTGCGTGGTAGCCCGTAAACTTGGCCAGTTTTCTCTGCCTAGCCAACAATAGTTAATGGCTAGTTACGCATCTCTCGCGTAGGATGCTTCTCTAACCAAGCGTAAATACGCCTCAAAATACTCAAGGGATCTAATTCAATGGCTAAGTAATTCGTAGTTGCCAATTCTAAAGATAATTTAATCGCTATCGAAAGATAAGGAGGAGTCAAACAAAATCTATCTTATAGACGCAATAATAGAATTGGCTCGAGTTAAACCCCCTGCCACTCTGCAATCTTACTTCAACCTGATCTCCTACCAGTTTTCGTGGCGAATTCGGTATGAGTTGATTTCTAAGATTTAGCGATTGGCGCAGGCTATGGGTAAAGACAACTTTAAATCTTTCCTGACCTACTATATCAAGTACCTCAACGATATTGAACCTGAAATCAGAAGTATCGCAAACAACAAACTCGAATAAATTATTCCCTATCTGGAGGTAGAGGATATCATGAATAGAGTTATACCAGCTTTGAAGAACATACCTCAAGATACGCACGTCTATGTTAGAAGTAAGAATATGTTTATCTAGATTCATTGGCTAATTCCCTCCTCCATCTCTGCCCGGCTATCGGAAAGAAGAATACCATCGACGCGATATTGCCCAAATTTTTAACCTTTCTCAAGGATGAGCAGGAACAGCAGGTGAAGCAAACCATCTTCAAGAAGGTGTCTGTAATTTGTGAGACTCTCGGAATTGAGACCCTTTCTCAATCAGTGCTACCTATGCTGTAGTAGATGATCGCCAGTCCTAACTGGCGTGTACGAGCTGATTCTATAGACATCCTATATTACTTGATCCGCAACTCCCCTCCGGCCTTTATCAACGAAAAAATACTTAAATTCATAATAGATTATCTTAAGGATCGTGCAAGCGCAGTCCGCAAAGAAAGTGTTAAACTTATCATTAAAATCATCGAGCAACACGGGCAGACATGGGTGGAAAAGAATATCATACCGAAATTTATACCCTTGTTCAAATCACCAACTTTTATGCATCGAGAGACAGCGCTGCTGGCTTTGGAGACGCTTATTCCTAAGCTCACCATTGACTGTTTGGCCAAGCAGCTGTTCTCTAATGTATTCTACCTCGTTCAGGACCCCGTGGAAAATGTTCGAATGAGTGTTTGCATCGCCCTCGGAGTATTATACACCCATCTACCCAAGTAGAGATAACCGATAAAGAAACTGCTGAAGAATATGAAGTAGGATAAGGACAACGACGTGAAGTAGTTAGCGACTAAGATGTTTTCTAAGTTGTAGTGATAAATTGATGTGATAATTGCATATGATGACTGGCAAATGAGTATTGTTATTAGTGATTAAAATATACCGACTTTTTGTTATTAAAAAATAGCTGTTAAAATTTTATTAAGGTATTCGGGGATAACTTCAAACATAGCGCAAATTGCAAATCCTTCCAACTGGAAAGTTCAATTCCTTCGTAGATTAGCCCGTGCAAAACAAAACAAAAAAAGAATTAAGAATCCGTTTTTTAGCAACGTATCCTAATAACTATTAGTTTCACCTCAATTCAAGCCATTCGCATCGAAGACGGAGTGTTCTTTGCCAGAATATGCTGAAATTATCAGCAAATCATAAAAGATTTCATAAATCAAAAGGCAAGCCGCGTGCCGATGATTTTAACGTACTGAATAGCAAATTATCATATTATTATTATTATAGTTGTCATGCAACAAAACAAATGGACGTTGCTTATCTTATTTGCTGTAGTAACATCAATGGCTGGTGAAATAACTGCTACAGAACCAAAAGTTCCATAAACGTAATTGTTTTGTAATTTAGATTTGGACTTATGACCATGACTTATGCACGAGGAGGAGATAATTCTGTATTTGATAGCTTTTTGAAACACTACTCCGAAATGGACTGCCCAATCATCACTGAAATGAACATTGTTTGGAATAATTAACAGACTCCTGAACAAATGGGAGTTTTTAAAAATTCTCAAAATTGGAAACGCCCAATCAACTTTTACCTCACACCGCACAATGCCTTGAACTGGCGCTACACAATTCCAAAGGGAAGCTAGGCGCGAGTCTACTTTTCCATGGATGATGACATTATTGTCGACTGCAAAGAACTCACCAGAGGGTTCAAGACATGGCAAGCCAACGCCATCGGCTAAATCGGTCCAATTGTCTCTTACTGGACTCGAGTTTTTTATTACTCTCGAGCTAAGTAATTTGAATATGGTCAATACGCTTTGAAGTAGTTTTACACAATAGGCCTTATAGGTATATCCTTTGTCAGTCGGCATTATCTATAACTATACTATTCTGATCTATGGATATTAGAAGAGATGCGAAAAGTGGTAATCGAAAAGAATAACTGTGAGGATATAGCCATGAACTGGATAGCTTAATATTTTTACCCCGAATTGGTGACGATTGCTGCACACGGAAACATAGGAAGTGCAAAGCCAAGTGTTGCTGTTTCTACCTCTCCAGGTCATTATAAAAAAAGAAATGACTGCATTCGTTAGTTTACAAATATATTTGGAGTCAACGCCTTGAGATATAAGCCCCTGTCGTAAAAATACCCGGCTACTCAAAAAAGGAGCTTTCCTTTCAGAAATGAGACGGTGTTGGCGAGAAAGGCCTACTTGGAGAGAGAGGTCCTCCATAAAAACAATGAAAAATATGAAGTTAACGATAATTTGCAGAAAGCTTTACAATCAAATGCAAACACAACTGTTAAACTAACTCAAGATAATTCATAAATTATTAGTCATTTGGAAGCATAGTTAGCAGATGCTCGCCTTCAGTAGGCCAGGCTTATGATCAACAATGATTAGCTGAAGAAACAAGTTTAAAAAGCTTATACTTTATTAAATTAAAGTAAGATAGGGCAAGGATAGTCGTTAAAATTAGCTGCTGAGTTCAACTCAGTTGCTATTGAGCCAGTTGCTTCATAATAGCCTAAATAGATTCTTATATACACTGGGGTGGGCCTCATAGGCCTTGTGATTTTAATTTGCCTGTGGAAGTTAACTGCAAAATGGTGTCAGCATTCATCAGTCCCCCATAAAACGGATCATAATTCTAGATCAAATCCTCAATAGGGTATGGATTTTGTAACGATTGTGAACCCTTAGAGCAATCGTAGCAATATGTAGTGATATTTATTGTTGCTTTAACTTCTCTTTTCTAAAAATGGAAAACAATTAGCTCTGCTATCACATTGATTGATTTGGCATCTATGGGATTGATTTCAGCCTCAAATATAAATAAATAATATCCACTGGCTTATTTGTAATCATCCGATTCATATAATTTTAACCGAAATTACTAATTTACAAAATATTAAATATTATATTCTCATTATCTATTAAATGTCATTTTGCAAATCGACGTTATTTATTTTTTTACTTCTCATAGCCTCACTCGCCCTCCAATAGAATACTCATCAACTCATTGTTCCACAAACGTACTTTTTACATAATTTAGATTTGGATTAATGACCGTGACTTATGCAAGAGGAGGTGATAATTCTCAATTTGATAGCTATTTAGCACGCTATGCCTCGATGGACTGCCCAATTATCACTGAAATCAACATTGTTTGGAATAATTAAAAGACTCCTGAACAAATGGGAGTTTTCAAGAATTCTCAAAGTTGGAAACGTCCAATCAACTTCTATCTCACTCCTCATAATTCTCTAAACTGGAGGTATAAGATTCCGAAGGAAAGTAAGGCGCGAGTCTACTTTTCTATTGACGACGATATTGTAGTGGACTGCTCGGAACTGACAAAAGGATTTAAAACTTGGCAGGCCAATGCCATCGGTTAAATCGGTCCAATCGTATCATACAATTCCAGATACTTTGAGTATACTAATGGGAAAGGATTTAAATATGGCATTAACCCTCAATAGTTTTACACAATTGGACTCATGGGTGTAGCCTTCGTCAGTCGCCACTTTTTGGAACTCTACTACGCAGACATATGGTAATTAGAAGAAATGCGTAAAATAGTGATCAATAAGAACAACTGCGAGGATTTAGGACTCGATTTTTTGGCTTAATTTTTTTATCCATAACTCCAGACTATGGCTATCGGAGGAAGAGTATCAAATCTTATGCCTCGCATTGGCGTGTCTAGTGATCCTAATCATATGAAAAAAAGAAGCGAATGCATCAGTCAATATACCTTCATTTTCGGAATTAATGTTTTCAGATATCGGCCAATTACTGATAAATATCCTAATATCTAAACATGGAGTTTTCCATTCAGAAATGAATCAATTTTGGCCAAAAAGGAATATCTGTAGAGAGAGGTACTTCATAAATAAGATATAAAATAAAAGGTTTCATCTCAGCTCATCTCTGAATCAATTCTGATATCGTAACCGGTGCTAATTTCAGAATCTACACTGATACCTGGATCAGTTATCTTATGCGCTGAACTTAGTTTAATGAGTCTTGTGATTTTCCTGTTAATTTGGAAAATAAAGGGGAAAATATCTCGTAAACTAAGCAATTCACGTGTGTTGACGATATCAATGAGTGAAAGTGTCAGCCTCAAAACTGCGTCTTCTTCTTATGAGACTAATAACCCCTAGTGATAGCTTGTATCTTTTTAAGATCTCCTAACTGATTAATATTGATGATTAAACTTAGAAAGGCATAATATAATTACTAAAATAAAAATTAATTTTCTATAATTTAAATTATAGAAATTATATGAAGTAATACAAATTGACGGTCCTAGTTTTTTTGCTTATAATGGTCTAAAGGATACTTTCACAGACAGATTTACATCAAATAGTCCCAGAAACGTAGTTTTTTGTTAATTTAGCTTTGGACTCATGACTATGACTTATGCTCGTGGCGGTGATAATTCTCAATTTGAAAACTATTTGTAACGTTACGCCTCAATGGAATGCCCTCTCATCACTTAAATCAATATTGTTTGGAACAATGAAAAAACACCCGAGTAAATGGGAGTTTTCAAGAATTCTTAAAGGTGGAAACGTCCAATTAACTTTTATATCACTCCGCACAACTCCTTAAATTGGCGATATACAATTCCTAAGGAAAGTAAGGCTCGAGTCTACTTTTCAATTGACGATGATATTACAATTTCTTGCTAGGAATTTACTAAAGGATTTAGAGTGTGGCAGGCCAATGCTGTCGGCTAAATCGGTCCGATTATAGCCTATGAATCCAGATACTTTGAATATACAAACGAACAGGGATTCAAGTATAAACTTAATCCTCGATAGTTTTACAATTTTGGTTTGGTAGGCTTCGCATTTGTCAGTCGTCACTTTATGTAACTCTACTACGCTGATATCTGGTAACTATCATAAATGCGCAAAGTTGTGACTTAAAATTTCAATTGCGAAGATATCGCAATAGAATGGCTTGCTGAATACTTCTATCCAGAATTCCAGACAATACTTATTAAAGGCACATTTTAAAATGCTGAGCCCAAGATTGGTGTATCAACGTCCTCTAGTCATGCAGCAAAAAGAAACAATTGTGTTAATAAATTTAGCCACATTTTTGGAGCCACTGTACTTCAAAATAAACCGTTGGTTGATAAATATCCTGGTTTTCATCGGTGGACCTTTCCGTTCAGAAATACATCAGTCTTGCTTAAGAAGGATTACCTTGAGAGGGAAGTCATTTATAAAGATAGAAAGAACAGCGAGATCAAGTATCTCCTGAAGCCAGATTAGCAATTGGATTCTGTGTAAGCTAAAAATGATGAGTAAAGGCTTAAAGCAGAACTTATTAATCTACAATTATAACTAGCTAATTCAAATCTTAGTGAGACCAAACTAATCCTTAAAAATAAATAACTTTAGGAATAAATTGCTGGATACAAGCAACTATTAAACTAAAAGAAAATAGCAGAGAGTCAAACATAAACTCAGATAAAAGCATTCGGCCCTATTTCTGATTAATCACAATCAACTATCTCTTAAAGGTAAAAATAGATCCTGATTTATACATTGCTGGGTTTCATAGGAATTGTAACTTTGATACTTATCTGGTTTAGGATGGCACAACTTCGACAGGAATCGCCTTCTTCGGTTCAAACTATTACCGTGCCACTTCCCAATCCATATGAACCTATTGATATATTAATAGCGCCCTCTTCTTCGAGTCATCGAAGGAATCTTTAATGATTTTATTTGTTTGAATAAAAAGCATAATCCAATCACCTTTTATAGACGTATTATTGACGTCATTGATTTTTATCACAGATTTATCCTATTTATGATTGATAGGCCAATTGCTCTTCAGCAGGTTGGCTTCCATTCCAGATACACGATAGAAATCATTTTCATCCTTTTTATTTTTTACTGTTGTCTGCCCTATTCTACTTTAGTATGTTAATTTGGTTATAAAAAGGTCAATAACCAACTATTAAAATACAGGTAGTTTAATGATTGCTCTTCGGCAATAGACTCCTCGGAAGGAGAGAAAATCAAATAATCTGATAAAATAGGAAAGTATATAGACATTAAAAAAATCAATTTCTAAAAACTTACATCCCTGGATAATCGCAGACAGGGACCGGTCGGTAAGTCTAGAAGTATTCATAGGAAGCCCATCCTCCGAAAGGCTGGAAGCTGTTGAAGGATAGATAAAGGGAATATTTGCCTAGTTCGGGGCAAGCCATGCTGTCTCCGAAGAGATCCTCCCAAAACAGTGGCTAACTCTGAAATCCAACTTCCTTTTGAGTGTACAAGTGAAGAAACAGGGCGAAGGTTCTCAAATAGGCGCAATTTGGTTTGAAACTCCCTGGAAAGTTTGAAATGCTGATCCATAGCTTTTCAACGGGCTGATGAGCAAATTGAGAAAACAATCGATGGGCTTCGAGTTGAGGAGGCAAATGACCCTCAATTTCAGCTGTGGAGATGACAAGGTTGGATTTGACTCCCATTTGATAGATATCCTAAAGTTTGGTGGCCACTTTCCATTCCTTGATGTTTTGATCGAAGACAGTCAAAGTAAAGGCCTAATCCAGGTATTGCTGTTCTTTCAGGCACTCTAGCCCTTCCTTATTGACTGGATTCATATCCCAGAAGCTAGTGATGCCTGCAAAAGCGACAGAAAGCATGCATAGAAGCAGAAGGTTTGAATTCAACTTGCACATAGATTTAGTATAATTAATCGTCATGATTTAATTCATAAATACTATAATTACGATAACAACATTATGATCATATATTAAATTTAATCTACTATTATTACGTAACTGTTACCAAATTTAGCAATGTTATACTACTGGGTAAAATCCGTTTCAGCCTTACACTGGGCAGGATGCGGGCGGGGAAGGGCCAGCCATCAATTAAGAAGTTAGGGGTTGTGACGGGATGATGGAGCCTGAAAGTTGGCGTGCTTAACGATTTTACAATATCCATTGGGTCAAAAATATTTTGTAAGATTCCAAGCTATTCCTAAAAGAATCAAGGTCGATCAAGTCTCCCAATCTTGGCTTGACCATTTCCTCCGATTTTGTTATAAAATATGGTTGTTGATCTTGCGATCAGGAAAAGTTAAATCATATCTGTCATTTCAACATTAAAGTAGTATTATTAGTTTATTTTTGATTAGTAGTATAATTGGTAGAATATATTCCTGTTGTATTGGATAGTATCATATCATGAGATTAATATCACTGCTCGCTCACAGCAAGTTTACAGTTCAACACCTCGTGGGCGATCTGCACTCGCTTGTATCGCATGTCTCCTTGGTGAAAACTCCATTATTTGTGCCGGAGGGAGTCTCGGATCCCCAGAAGCATGAAGACGCCGCAGTCGTACTGATTGTTTTGCTGAGGGTACTGCTGGCTAACTTTGAGACTGGGCTCCTCCCCAAAGAACCATTTGCCAAATTTGAGTGCATCCTTAAAAATCTTATTATCAAGGTAGTAGTTGGGCGCGTGTCGTATGCTATCATAAATGATCAGATCTCCGTCTTCAAATTTAGCGAAATACCAATGATTCTTATTGTTGATTGGCATGATGATAGTTGACTCTTTGGTGATATTTTTCTTCTTGGTGTACCGCTGAATCATATTCTCAGTCTTTGTCATTATCGTAGTTGCAAAATAACTATTCAGGATTTTGAACTCGTTATTATCCACGAACATCTTTTCTAACAATTCGAGGTAGATGTTGATGATTTCGTCATTGAGCCATGCTCCATGATCAATGCCGCCTAGAGCCTTGTAATTCAATTTATCAACTGCCTCGAGGTTAGTCTTTCTTATTTCGAGTTGCCCTTTCTTCTTGTCTGCCCAAAGGCGACGTATTTTAGAGTAGTCCTCCAGGCTAATAAATGGAAATTCATTTCTCTCTCGGGTGTATTTAAGTTGCAAATGCTCCTGAATATCGCGCAGATAGTCTTTCTGGTACATCTTATCAGTCAGCTCTGTCATTTCTTATCTTATCGAAGCCTTATATTTTTCCGTATCGTAATGATGGCATTTCTTTTGGGCGGATCGGAGTTGTCTATCAGATATGCTCATTTCCTCGATTCTATTATTGAGTTCCCTTATTTATTCCATTATTTCCTGTTATTAAGATACGGGATTTTAGGTTTATGACAGAGAATTATTAGCGTTCATCGGAGACAAACCTGATACGCGATACTCTACGTCCGC